>Ga0181528_10001297_pt1 | contig 15649 bp, 6 predicted proteins | sample PEATcosm2014_Bin_47_FD_119742 | JGI IMG/M metagenome (GOLD analysis project Ga0181528, IMG submission 119742) | Peatland microbial communities from MTU Mesocosm Facility, Houghton, MI, USA - PEATcosm2014_Bin10_10_metaG | ecosystem: Environmental > Terrestrial > Soil > Wetlands > Peat | place...
AAGTGCCTTGCGCACGAGCAGCCACGCTTGGTTGCCGTCGTCCAGCCGCGCCCACAACGCGGCCTTGTTGGCGAGCGACCAGCCCACGCCGTCGTCACCGCGCACGATCAACGATTTGCGGGCGGCCTGGGCCAGTTCTGGCGTGGTGTAAGGCGAAATTTCATCGCCGGGATACAAACCCCAGAGATGCGACACATGACGATGGTGCGGTTCGGGTTCGGCATATTCCTGCAACCATTCCATGATGCGACCGTCCGAACCGATTTGCGTCGGTGCCAGCCGTGCGCGTTTCGCGATCAATTCATTCCGGAAATCCTCGTCCACGCCGAGAATTTGCGACGACTCGATGCATGCCCCGAACAAATAACGAACCAGTTGTTGCATCATCGTCGAGCCCATGCAGATGGACGCCTGCTGACCGTTGGTCATTTGAAAATGATTTTCCGGCGAATTGGCCGGCGCGATCACCAGCCAGTGATGTTCCGGCTCTTCAATCAGCAGGTCCGCGTAAAATTGCGCCGAACCCTTCATGATCGGATAGGCCCATTGCAAAAAGTTCCGGTCTTGCGTGAACAGATAATGATCCCACAAATGCTGGCACAGCCACGCCGAACCCCCGGCGAACGCGCCCCAGGAAGCCCCCTCCCCCGGCGAGGTGAAGCCCCACGGATTCGTGATGACGTGCGCCACCCAGCCGCGGGCATTGTAATAATCGTGCGCCGTTTTCGCGCCCGGCTCCTGCAAGGAGGAAATCAGCGCGAACAATGGCGGCGTCAAATCCGAAAGATTGCAAACCTCCGCCGGCCAGTAATTCATCTGCACGTTCATATCCAGATGCCAGTCGGCATTCCACGGCGTATGAATTTCCTCCGCCCAGATGCCCTGCAGATTTGGCGGCAATCCGCCCGGTCGTGACGAGGAGATCAAAAGATAACGGCCAAAATTAAAATACAGCGCCGCCAGGCCCGGATCACCCGGACCATTTTCCGCCGCCCGGAGCCGTTCGGGCATCGGCTTTTCCGCCGCCGCGGCGTCCAGCGGCTCAAGCTGAAGCGAAACGCGCCGGAAATATTTCTGATAATCCGCAGTTTGCGCCTTGCGCAACGCCTCGTAGGACTTCTTTGCGGCGCGAGTTAAATCATCCCGCGTCGCGGCCAGCGGATCCTTTGTTTGCCGTCCGGCGAAGCCTTGATAGTCCGTTCCCGCCGCAATCAGCAGGACAACTTCATTGGCGTTGCTCACGCTCAAAACATTTCCGTGAACAGATACCTGCCCGCCTTGGTTCAAAACGCGGATGCGCGCGGCGTAGCGAATGCCTTTGCCATCCACGCCGTTGTCCAGCTGGCCGGTCATCAGCAATCCGTTGTCCCCATCCCCGGCGGTTTCAAATCGCTCCGGGCGGTCGAGCCGCGCATTGAAGGAGATATGTTTGGACTGGTCAGCGCTCAAACGTAAAACCATCACCTGATCCGGCGCGCTCACAAACATTTCCCGCTGGAACCCAACACCGCCGCGATTGAACTGCAAATCTGCCACCGCGTCGCTCAAATCCAGTTCGCGCCGATAATCTTTGACGGGCAGATTGGTATCGCCCAGAAATGATAAATGAAGATTTCCAAGCACCTGATAACAGCCATATTGGCCGCCGCCCGACCCCGGACCTTTGCAGGTAAAGTTGGCGTTCACGAGTGCCTCGGCTTCGGAATTTTTCCCTTCCAGCAGCAATCTTTGGATTTCGGGCAACACTTTATACGCCTCCGGCCGGTCGGCGTCCTGGCGCGAACCCGACCAGACGGAACTTTCATTGAGCACAATCCGCTCTTCATCCACACCGCCAAACATCATCGCGCCCAGCCGGCCATTGCCCAATGGCGACGATTCCGTGAAATTGCTCGCCGGCGCTTCGAACCAAATCGTCGTGTCCGAGGGAATGGATTTATTCCCATCGGCGAACATGGGGAGGCTTCCCAGAAGGGCGCCCGCCAGCACAACCAGCAGGATGCGATTGGGAAACGAGAATTTCATGGAATTAAAGTGTCAGATTTAAGCCCAATAATCGTGCGATATCCTTCGGTGAATAATATTTAACAGTTGGGGCGTTGGATGGTTCAATCCGCTGATTCAATTTTGATGGAATATTTGACTGGAACAACCGCGGCGCGGGCGGCCTGGCCAAATGCGTCGGCTTTCTGAACCGTTGCCGTTTTAAGCCGATCCAAGGACGCTTTTTCTTCCGGCAACAGGCGGCCCCATTCCGGCAGATTGTGCACAAAATTATTCACTGCCGGCCCTTCCCAGGCTTGTTGCTCCCGGACGGCCTTGTCCACGGAGGCGAACGCTTCGGCAAACGGATTGTCCATGAATTCGGCGGCCAGGTTGACGCCTTGCTCCAGTTGGGCTGCGCTGAAGACTTTCGCTTCCTTGCCCCACGTCACTTTTAAACGGCCTGCGCCGCCGTTTGTCACAACCAACCGGAACCGGTTCAGATCTTCATTGAAAGGCAGGAATGCCAACATCGCCCTGGTGCTATTGGGATCGGCGGAATTGCTGTAAAAACAAAACGGATAACGGGAGGACTCGATTTCAATAATGCCATTGGTGACGGACAAAATCCGGTGGCCCGCCGTCGCCGTGGCCGCGCCGGTTTTGGCGTCCCAAGTGATGGAGCCGATTTCTCCTGAACAACCAAGCGCCTTTAAAAACGCATAAGCCATGACCAGATGACCATTGGCCGCAGGATGAATTCCGTCGGCCCCGGCAACCTGGTAAGCCGGTCCATATCTGGCTTTGGCCGCTTTCATCACGGCGGCCATTGGCGTATAAACGTCGGCAAAGATCACATTCTGTTCGCTGGCAACTTCCCGGGCAATGCGGGCCAAATCGGCGAGGGTGTTGTTGTAATTGGTGGCGGAATAACTTCTGCCGGAAATCCGATCAAACGAATAGGTATCCACCAGTCCGGGCGAGCCGATCACGATGAACCGGACACCGCCTTCCCGGAAAGTCTTGATGATGGCCTCGGTGTTTTTGCGATAAGCCTCCTGACGCGCAGGATCAATCGCCGAATACGCGCCATCATTCATGCCGTAACAGGTCGTGGCCACGGTCGGAGCAAAGGGCAAGACGTCGTTGTTCATCCGGCCCCGAAAGCCATCCGTCTTCTCGCCGCTCCATCCGAACTGGTGCGCCTCGAGATCCGGCACGGGCTGGCACATCAACAGGTAATCCTCAATGAACACAGAATATAGTTTCTGCTCCGTGATCGAATCGCCGCAGATGGCCACCGCATCCCCCGCCTGCAACTGCGCAGCACTTGCCGTCCGCGCTGAACTTGTGCCGAAAACCAGCGCCGCCAGCAACAGACTGATTCCCGTTTGTCTTATCATTTCGTTCGTCATCATAAAATGGTCCTGTTTGCTTGAATCCGGGCCAATGGCTTCAAGCGAAACTCCTGCCCCGGCTCATTTGGCAAGTCGCAGGTTAGTCCTCACGGCTTTCCAATGGTGTGACGGCAACTTCCGTGTTTGCGCTTGCACCTTCCGTAATCATTAGCCGCAGGCGAAAACCTTTGAATTGGTGCAAAGCCAATTGCACCCGAGGTCTCGCCGGAGTGAAGCGTTTCAGATTGGAAAGTCGCCTGTCGTGCGAAATTGTTCAGTGAAGGATATTAAACAGACAGTTGGCAGTCATTGGGAGATTTCGGACGATGTTCAATATTGTTCGCCGAAGGAATTAGGAAGACCGGAAAAAGGCGATGGGTTAATGTGCAGGCATCATCACCGAATAAAAAGGCAAAAAAATGCCAGATAAAATCCACTTGGCAACGGGCTTAGAAGGCTTTTGGAATCAGATTTTAGCCGGCCAACGATACATTTATGTTCAATCTTCTTCGCCGAAGAAAAATGCAAGACCATCGAATGATAACGATGTAGGTTGTTAATAGAATCACAAATGAATGACAAAAAATCGCATGCGCCAGCAGTAATGAACTGCCCTTTATTGACGATGGAAAACAGTTTATTCGGCTTTTTAGAAAATTTGTCAGTGAATATGTGTCTGGTTTTTCATCTAGTTTAGTGGCGTATCTGTTATTTATGCTGAATGTTTTTTTTGAATATCGTGCCGGGGCCACAAAATCGTCTCCGAAGAGTTCGTTTTGCGCATTTACGTTGATCGAGCTACTGGTTGTGATCGCGATCATAGCCATTTTGGCGGCGATGCTTCTACCCGCCTTGGCCAAGGCCAAAATCAAGGCACAGCAGGCGACCTGCATCAGCAATCAAAAGCAACTCGCCTTGGCATGGACCATGTATGCCGACGATAATCAAGGCGGAATTATCAATTTTGATGCTCCCCCTAATCCCACGTCCACTGAAACCATTCCTTGGCGATTCTCAATCCCCAATCCAATGCCAAACACGATAGGAATGTCACCCAATGATAAAGATAAAGCAATATTGCAGGAGGGATATAAGCAGGGTGGACTTTATCAGTATGCCCCCAATGTAAATGTTCTTCATTGCCCGGCTGACCTGAGGGCAAACAGACAGTTTGTTGCCAACCCGCCTGCCGGTTCTAATGGTTCGTTTGCCTATGGCAGCTATTCGGGTGCTGGCGGAATGAATGGGTTCACTTACGAGTCCGCGCCGTTGAAAAAACAATCCGCCATTCTGCACCCGAGCGAGCGCTTTTTGTGGGTCGAAGAAAATGACCCGCGTGGTGAAAATCAAGGACCGTGGGGCATGCATGGCGGGACCCCTGCTCTGGGGTTCACCGATGCAAGCTTTGTTGACTCGGTTGCCGCCTGGCATGGGGGGTCTAGTTCATTTAGTTGGGCCGACGGACACGCGGACAATCATAGATGGCAGGACAGCGCAACGGTGGCTTATGCCTTGAGCAGCGATCCAGCCAAATATTTCAATTCCTCCCTGGTGCCCACTTATGCGGCGGCACCTCACGACCTTGTCTTTGCGGCAACCGGCTATGCCACCGAAATAAACCCATGACGCGCATTTCAAATCCAACCTATAACCACCCCCAAATTATGAAAATAAAAAACCCAACCAACCGCCTTTGTGGTGGATTTCTGGCAACTGTCGCATTGGCTTTAGCTGCCGCCTTTACCGCTCGTGCGGATTATCAAAGCACGGTGCTCAATGACCATCCCCTGGCTTTTTACCCGATAAACTCAAGTGTTGATCCCACGGGAACCACGGCCACGGATTTGTCAGGCAACGGCAACAACGGAACTTACAATGGCACAGACCCGCAGTTCAACACCGTTCCCGGCCCCTCGCCGTATATCCCCAATGCGCTCTCTTTTGATGGATTTACATCTTTTGTTGATTTAAGCACTGGCAGCAACCCCTCATTGTTGAATTTTGGCGGCACCATTACCATGGAAGCCTGGGTGCAGCCGGCCAGCCCAACGGTGGGGTCAGGGCCTCCCGCCGATATTCTTGCCAAAGGTTATGATGGCACCAATGAGATGGCATTGAGAGCCCAAGGTGGTATTTATTATGGAGGCACCTATAACAACAACACCGGAGGAGGAAACGCCAGTGGTGGTCAGCAAACGACCAATTGGACCTATCTTGTTTCAACTTATGACGGAACTAATTGGAATCTGTATGTAAATGCCAAGCCGGTTGGGCAAGGTGCGGATGCAATTGGCGCAATCAATTTCACAGCTCCCTGGGCGATCGGGGATGGCACAACATCAACCGCAGGAGGGAATTCAGGAGACTTGCGATATTTTACCGGCAACCTTACTGAAGTGGCGCTTTACACCAACGCCCTGACACCAGCCCAAATATTGAATCATTTTTACTTTGGAGAATTAGGCGCTTCATCCACCAGTTCAGTTCCCATCATAATTGCCCAACCCCAGCCACAAACAACTATTTTCGGGGGCACGGCAATATTCAGTGTGGGGGTTGTCAGCGCACTCCCGACGACCAACCTGTGGTTTAAAAATGGGGTTGCGATGGCTGGCAAAACCAACGCCACCCTGACTCTCACTGGCGTGGGTGCCGGTGACGCGGTCAATTACAGCGTGGTGGTGGGTAACAGTAATGGAACCACCAACAGTCTTTCCGCCAGCCTGACCGTGTTGGCAGGTCATTCTCTCAAATGGAATTCTGGCGGCGGCAATGGAGTTTGGGATACAGGCACTTCAGCCGACTGGCTTAATTTAAGCAACAGCACCCAGACCGTGTTCACCAATTTCGACCAGGTATCGTTCGATGACACGGTTGGAGTTTCGAACAATGTGATCATCAACGGCACGGTTTCACCCAGCGCCATCAATGTTAATTCCAGCACCAATAATTTCACCTTTGCCCAAGGGACATCTCCCCTGATCAGCGGCACGGGCAGCTTGGTAAAGAATGGCTCGAGCCTGCTTACCATTTACAGCCCGCAAGGTCTTGCCGGGCCGGTCACGATCATGGGCGGCACCATTTATGCCGGAAATAACTGCTTCAATCTGGTATCGTCCGTCACAGTGACCAATAATTCGACATTGGATTTCGGCGGCGGCTCGTTGACTGGTAACAAGCCCGTCACGGTTTCCGGAACCGGCGTGACTAATCAGGGCGCGCTATTTAACAGCTATCCATACGCCACACCCGCTAACGTAATGAATGTCACGCTGGCCGGCGACACCACGTTTGGCGGCAGCGCCCGGTGGGACTTTACTGGAGGCTCGATTAGCGGTCCGCATAAAGTGACCGTCAACTGGACCACCACCAACGTTGTCTATAACACCGCCAACAATTATGGCGAGTGGAATACGGTGACTATCGCCACAAATGTTGGCAACATTGAACTGGCCACCGGCAAGCTGGGCATCAAGAACATGGGAACAATTTTTGGGAGCCCCGCCAGCACCGTCACTGTTGATTCGGGAACGGAACTTGATTTCTGGACCGGCGATTCGGGTTATGCAAAAAATTTCCATGTCCTGACCAACGGAGCAATGCAATTGCTGACTGGGTTTGCGAACTTCAACGGTAACATCACCTTGGAAAATGGTGCTAACTTTAATGCGTTCTACTCTGGCTCCGGCAACTATACGGTGACTGGCCCTGTCACATTGAACGGCGTTGCGCACATCGGTCTTGGCGAGTCTAATTTCGTCTTCGCCAACGTCATCAGCGGCACGGGTGGGATCCTGTTTGACTACTACAATCATGAAGTGATTCTTCAGGCATCCAACCTCTACAGCGGCCCAACCGTCATCGGCGGCGGCCTGACATTGGGCTTGACCGGCAGCGGTTCGATCTCCCACAGCTCGCTTATCTGGCTCGGAGGAGCCACCATTGATGTCAGCGGTCGCACCGACAATACCCTCGCCCTCACCAGCGGGCAGACTCTCGGCGGCATTGGCACCATCAGCGGCTCCTTGGTTGTCCCTGCGGGCGCGACCCTCTCGCCGGCGGGAACCAATATCACGCTCGGCTTGATCGAGGGTTCGAGCCCGACGGGCACCATTAACGCGGGCAACAGCGTCACACTCAGCGGCACAACCACCCTCAAGCTGAACGGTTCGGGCGTCAATGACCAGGTTCAAGCCGGCACCAGCATCACCTATGGCGGCACGTTGAATCTGGTGAATATCAGCGGCTCGCCGCTGGCGAACGGCAACAGCTTCCAGATTTTCAACGCTCCGAGTTATATCCCCGGCTCATATGACATCACCCCGGCCGCACCTGGAGCGGGTCTGGCGTGGGACACGTCGCAATTGAACACTTTTGGCACCATCGGCGTGGTGACTGCGGCCTCGCAGCCGGTCATCGGCAGCACCAAAGTATCCAGCGGCAACCTGATCTTCAGCGGCACGGGTGGAACCGCGAACGGTAATTACTGGGTGCTGACGGCGACCAACCTCGCGACGCCGATCGGAAGCTGGCCGACACAGGCGACATACACTTATGATGCGACGGGCGCGTTCAGCGTAACCAATGCCATCAGTCCCGGCACTCCGGCCCGCTTTTATCGCATCAAGCAATAACCGCAGGCCATTCGTAAAGGCACTAGTTTAATGTTGTGAGGTTCACGAAACCGCCGGACCGAAGTAATGGTCCGGCGGTTTTTACAATTTGAAAATATGTTAATCGTTTTGAGGAGAAAAATCATTCCTTCGCTTACATTCACCGTGATATGAATTCCCGAAAATTCATCGCGGCCGGAATTTTCCTGGCGATGGTTTTGTTGAAGCCGGCTGAAGCCGCTCCGTCTTTTCAACAAATTGGAAATACACTGGTGATGTCCAACGACAACGTCCGGTTGGAATATAATCTGAACGCCGGCACGACGGATTTCTATTGGCAAAACTCCAAAAAGATATCCGCGTTCTACAGCGGTGTGACATTAAGCACCGGATATATCAAGGGCGTCAATTACAGCACCTGGAGTTATGCGGTCAGCGGCAGCAATCAAGTGGTTGTCACCGCCACCGGCAGCGGACTGCCAATGATGAAACAATATTTTACCCTTGACCAGAATGACAGTTTTTTGGTCCGGGTTGACATGGCCGGAACGAACTTGAGCGCCAACTGGATGGGCCCGGTCGTTGTGGATTCAACCGGCTGGGTTAATATTGGCATTACCAATGACAACCGCGCGCTCCTGGTGCCATTCGATAATGACGGCTTCGTCAGCTACAATGCCGAGCCCATCAACAATTCCGGCACCAGCTACGAGGTGGGCGCGTTTTATGACAACACTTCCCGCAACGGACTGGTCGTCGGCTCGGTCACCCACGACACATGGAAGACCGGGGTGTTTTTTGTCGGCGCGAACAATAAACTGACCGCCATGAACGTCTTTGGCGGCGCGACCACGCCGGCGGATGTCATGCCACACGGGTATGTTTCGGGAAACACGGTTTCTTCACCAACCATGTTTGTGGGTTTCGGAGCGGACTGGCGGGTGACGATGCAAAGCTTTGCCGCCGAAAATACCAACTTTGTTCCCCGGCTGGCCTGGACCAACGGCGTGCCTTTTGGCTGGAACAGCTGGGGCGTCCTTCAGCAATACATCAGTTATACCGACGCCATTGCCGTTTCAGATTATTTTTATGTCAACCTGATGCACGCCGACTTCTCCAACAACGGCACGGTTTACATCAATCTCGATTCCTTTTGGAACAACTTGAGCAGCTCCCAACTGCAAAGTTTCGTCAATCATGTCCATGCGCACGGCCAGAAAGCCGGCATTTATTTTGGTCCCTTTGTGGTTTTTCTGGCAACGAATCAAATCACCAACACTTTTATCCAGGGCTCGACCAACACCTGGCTCTACAGCGACGCAATCTTGAAGGACGGCAGCGGCGACTATGAGATGAGCGATGGCGGATATGCCCTTGACCCGACCCATCCCGGCACGAAGGACATGATCAATTACTTCATCAACCTTTACATCAACTGGGGGTTTGATTACATAAAAATGGATTTTCTGTCCCACGGCACCTTTGAAGGCGTCCATTATGACACCAACGTAACCACCGGCATCGAGGCTTACAACCAGGGGATGCAATACGTGCTCAACGCCATCAACGGCCGCATGTTCATCAGCGAATCCATTTCTCCGCTCTTTCCTTATCAATACGCCCACAGCCGGCGGATTTCCTGTGATGCGCAAAACTCACTCATCTCCAACACCGCGTATGTCATGAATTCCACGTCTTATGGCTGGTGGCTCGACAACTTATACCAGTTCAATGATCCGGATGTGATGGTGTTTAACGGTTATGGCGCCACCACCAATGAAAACCAAAGCCGGCTCATCAGCGGCGCAGTGACCGGACTCATGCTTGATGGCGATGCTTTGACCAATTCAAGCGCGCAAAGCAGCGTGCAGCTATTGCTGACCAATCAGGCCATAGATAATGTCGCCCGCGTCGGCCAAACGTTTACGCCGGTTGAAGGCAACACCGGCACCAGCGCCGTCAACATCTTTGCCCGCCAGGATGGCGCAACCTGGTGCATTGCCGTTTTCAATTATACCTCCAAGACGACGAACGAAACGGTTAATCTAAGCCGCGTCGGTCTGCCGCCGGGAAGTTACAACGCGACCAATTTATTGGACGGAACCGCAACCGTTGTGACCGGCTCTTTCAATGTGAGCTTGAATGCCAAACAATCCAAGTTGTTTCAATTAACGGCCGTTGCTCCGGCGAATTTGCAATGGAGCGCGAGCAATAATAACGGAGTCTGGGACACGGGCATTTCGACGAACTGGATCAATCTCGCCAACAGCCAGCAGACGGTGTTCAATGCCGGCAGCCAGGTGTTGTTTGATGACACCGCCGGTGTGCCCACCACTTTGACTGTGAACGGCACGGTTTCACCCGGCCTAGTCACCGTCAATTCCAGCTCCAATAACTACACCTTCGGCGGTTCCGGCAGCATCAGCGGAGCGGCAAGCCTGGTCAAGGAAGGTTCCAGCACGTTGACCATCGTCAGCCCGGCCAGTTTCACCGGTCCGGTGACGATCAGCGGCGGCGCCATTTATGCCGGTGATTTCTCCTTCACCGATGTTTCTTCCATCACCATCACCAACAATTCCACTTTGGATTTTGGCGGCGGCCCCTTGACCGGCAACAAGCCGATCACGGTTTCGGGCACCGGCGTCGATGGTGAAGGCGCTCTCTATAACAGCAGCTATGGGCTTTTAGATGGAAGTGGTGATCAGGTGCTGAACATTACTCTGGCTGGCGACACGACCTTCGGCGCCGACGGCGGCGGCGGCAGCCGCTGGGATTTGGCGGACGGCTCCACGTTGGGCGGCCCTTTCAAGGTGACCATCAATTTTCCAAGCGGTTACGGTGAATGGGACGCGGTGGCGATTGCCACCAATGTCGGCGACCTTGAGCTGGCCCAGGGCACTTGGGGCCTCAAGGGACTGGGTGCTGGCATGGGTAATCCCGCCAATACGCTCACGGTTGACTCCGGTTGTGAGCTAGACATATGGAACAGCAACTTTGGCAATAACAGCGGCTACGCCAAAAACATTCATTTTCTGGCCAACGCAACTTTCAAGGTTCTCACTTCACCCAATACATTTGTCAATGCCAGTATTACATCTGAAAGTGGCGGCTTCTGGCAGTTTGTATATGGCAATGGTTCCCAAACGATGAATGGTCCAATTACATTGAATGGTCTTGTTCGACTTCAGGCTGGAAATGCGCCGGTAATTTTTACGAATGTGGTTGCTGGTTCGGGTGGATTTGTTTCATCCGTTTATGGCAACAATGAATCGCTGGTTTTCAGCGCTTCCAATACTTATGCCGGCCCGACCGTAATCGGAACCAACCTGACATTGGCATTGACCGGCAACGGCTCCATTTCAGACAGTTCGCTCATTTTCCTTGGCGGCAACAATCCGGCGGGCACATTTCTGGACGTGAGCGGACGTTCCGACCAGACCTTGACGCTGGCCAGCAGCCAGATTTTGGGCGGCATCGGAATGATCAACGGCAGTTTGGTGGTCTCTGCGGGAGCCATCCTCTCACCCGCAGGCACCAATACCACCTTGGGGATTACTTCCGGCGCGAACTCGACCGGCACGATCTCGGTCACAAATGCCGTCACGCTGAACGGCACGACGGTCATCAAGCTGAATGGTTCGGGGGTGAGTGACCAGATTCAAGCCGGCGCGGTCATCACGTTCGGCGGCACGTTGAATCTGGTCAATATCAGCGGCGCGCCGCTGGCGGCTGGCAATAGCTTCCAGATTTTCAATGCGACCAGCTTTTCTGGTTCGTTTAGCAGCATCACTCCGGCCACCCCCGGCGCGGGTCTGGCGTGGGACACGTCGCAATTGAACATCGGCGTTGTAAATGTGCTGGCCGCGACTTCACAACCGGTGATCAGCAGCACCTTCATGTCAGGCGGCAACCTGATTTTCAGCGGCACGAATGGAGTGGCGAGCGCAAATTACTCGGTTTGGACGACGACCAACCTCGCGACCCCGTTCACAAACTGGATGACTTTGTTAACGAACGCCTTTGATGCGACGGGTTCATTCAGCGTTACAAACCCCATCTCGCCCGATAGCCCGCAACAGTTCTATCGCATCCAGTCGCCTTGATCTATAAAGTGTTGGTCAATTTATGAATGGGATAAAATTCATTCTGCTTTTGGCATTCACGGCCAGCCTCGCGTTATTGGCTGGCGCTCAACCGGCCAATTATCCCCCGGCGGCGCGCGAATCCATCGAGTGGTGCGACATCTGGGTTTCGCACGCCAACGAGACCAACCTTCCGCGCGTGCTCCTGATCGGCGATTCGATCACCCGCGCCTATTACCCCCTGGTGGAAAAGCGGCTTGAAGGCAAAGCTTACGTCGGCCGGCTTGCCAGTTCGGCATTTATTTCCGATCCGGTTTTGCTCAAGCAGATTGCAATGGTGCTCGGTGAATACAAGTTTGACGTAGTCCATTTCAACAACGGCATGCACGGCTGGCAGCACAGCGAAAAGGAATATGAACAGGCCTTTCCAAATTTTCTAAAGACCATCCAAAAATATGCGCCGGACGCGAAATTGGTCTGGGCGGATACAACGCCGCTGAAAGCATCTCCAACCTTGCCCGCCGGCAATCAAACGCAGGCGACCGATGAGCGCATCGCCGCGCGCAATGCCATCGCGTTGAAATTTGTGCAGGCGCAAGGAATTCGCGTGGACGATTTGAACACGCCGATGCGCGGACATCCTGAACTTCACAGCGACAACGTGCATTTCAACGATCAAGGGATTGCCTTGCAATCCGCGCAAGTCGCCGCGCAAATTGAACCTCTTCTGAAAAAATGAATGGGTTGAACTCTTCGCCTTGAGTGATAAATCATTTGCCCATCCAAATTGAAAATGAACCAGCGCAGAATTGAGCCAAAGACCGTCTCGAACTTCTGGCTGCTGGCGGTTTTGATTTTCCAATCGGCCGGAATTTGCGCTGGAATTGCGTCAGGCATACCAACGCTCGACGAAATGGCCGGCGAGTGGCTGCCGATGCGGAATGTGGCCAATCCGCCGGATGTAAATAATTTCCACGACATGCTGATAATCAACCGCGACCTGACTTCGTTTTTCTGCAATCCTGAAGATTGGTTATGGGGATGGGGAGACGGAAAGTGGAGCGCCGGCTATCCACTCGTCACCCTGACGATCACCGGCAAAGAATATCCGGCGACGGAATGCCGGTGGTATCCGTATCGCGCCCTGCGTCGCAATCCCGATTGTGGCGGGCTGGCGGTGGAAACGGACACGCGGATGATCAACGAGCAGCGCGCCGTGCTGGTTCGCGTGCAGATCGCCAATCCGTCCGGGACGAAAACCAACGTGGAAATGGCGCTCTCGGTTTCCGGCTCGTTGCAGCCGGACGGAATTTCCGTGCTCAACACGAACCAGCGTCCGGGCTTCGCAACCGTGATTTGTCCCGCGACGAAACCCAGTTCGGTGACAAACGACCATGGCGTCGTGCGCTGGCAATGGAAAGTCGCGCTTTCCGCTGGCGGCAGAAAAGAAATTGAATTTGTCGCCGGCGACGGTCACACGGCGGATTCGCAGAAGGTGCAGGCGGACGTGACGCGCTGGAGCGCAAATTTTTCCGCCGAGTTTGATGGTTTCAAGCTTTGCTGGGAGAAACGCTGGGCGGATGCGTTCACGCCGGGCAACCCGCATTTTTCTGGCAGCTTGCCGACACTCGTCACCGGCAACGCGGCGTTAAACCGAAATTATTACATGGGCGTTGTCACGCTGCTGGAACTGGAACGCACCCAGTTTCCCGTGTCTCCGCGCTCCTTCATCACGAGCGGTGAACGGGCTCCGGGCACGCAATATTACTGGGACGCTTCCATGCAAAGCACGGTCTGGGCGCTGCTCGAACCGGCCGGCATGAAGGCCACGTTGCGCCGCTGGCTCGCGCAAAACGTCCGCAGCGGATCCTATATTTACCTCACGACCACGAACGGCTTCGACACGAACCAATACGATCACATCACCGGTTACGCCTTCAACGCCTGCACGATTTTCAAAACCGCGTTCGATTACCTCCGCATCACTCGTGATTTTTCATTTTTGGACGAAAGCTTGGAGGATGGCAAAACCGTCCTGCAACGCATGGACGAAATCGCCACCGATTGGAAATCGTTGTTTCTGCCCGACAGTCCGCTGGCTGATTATGGCGGGAACGCGAACCTGCTGGAGTGCGCTCCGGCTTATATTCATCGCGTCGCTTCGGCCAACGCGCAAAATGTCTGGATGATGCGGCAGGACGCCGCGCTGCAAGAATTGAAAGGCAATCCCGGTCGCGCAAAACAGCTTCGCGACGAAGCGGACAGGCTGCTTCCTTCCGTCCTCGCGCTTTACAAATCCGGCGACGGCGTCTGGTATGGCCTGCACAAAGATGGCGCTCGCGTCGAATTGCGGCACTGCGTGGATTACATTTATGTCGGCAATGCCCTGGACGCCGATTTGACTCCAACGATGCGGCGTGAAATGACGGATTTCGTCAAACGCGAGCTGCTCACGCGCGATTGGATGCGCGCCATGAGCTTGCAGGACGCCGCCGCGTCCATTTCCGACCGGCCCGACCATGGGCCGATGGGCGCTTATGACGGCTGGATTCCGCTCACCACCGGCACCATGTGGCGGCTTGGTTTTCCTGATGACGCCTTTGATTTTTATTGCCGCACCGCCACCGTCACCAGCGAAGGTCCGTTTGCCCAGGCCCGTGAATTTTACGGGCCAAACCGCACAAAATATGACGCCCCGGTTCGCATCGCCGAACGCGACGGCTGCATGAAGGAATGCATCAGCGGCGTTGCTTTTGCGGATGTTGTCATCAGCACATTTTTCGGTTTTGATCCTTCGCTGGACGGCAAAACGATTCTCGCGGACCCGCAGATGCCGCGTCCATTTACCGGCAAACTGCTTCATGTGCCGACTCGCGAAGGAGAAGCAACCATCAGCGCCGACAAACAGGGGCTTCAACTGCGCAGGGAATAAAGCGCACGTCGGTGGCAAAATCTGCTTCCACGTTTGGTTTGCAAATTAAAGCTCGTTTGCGACCGGATTTTGCAACGCGCCGATTTTTTCGATCTCAATCGTCACATTGTCGCCCGCCTTCAGCCAGCACGGCGGCTTTTGCGCCATGCCCACACCGTGCGGTGTGCCCGTCAAAATCACGGTGCCGGGCAACAGTGTCGTGCTGCCGCTCAAAAATTCAATCAGCGCCGACACGTCAAAAATCATGTCGCTCGTGTTCCAATCCTGCATGACCCGGCCGTTGAGCACGGTGCGGATTTTGAGGTTGTTGGGATTGGGAATTTCATCGGGCGTCACCAGCACGGGGCCAAGCGGGCTGAACGTGTCAAACGACTTGCCACGACACCACTGGCCGCCGCCGCGTTTGATCTGCCAGTCACGCGCGCTCACGTCGTTGCAACAGGTGTAGCCGAGAACATAATCCAATGCGCGCTGCCGGGAGACATTTTTGCAAGGCCGGCCGATGACGACAGCCAGTTCGCATTCGTAATCCACTTCGTCACTGCGCAGATGCGTCGGAATTTGTATCGGTTCGCCGGGATTCAGAAGCGTGTTGATGCCCTTGAAAAACACGACGGGAAACTCCGGGATTTTTGCGCCGGT
>Ga0181528_10001299_pt1 | contig 15644 bp, 14 predicted proteins | sample PEATcosm2014_Bin_47_FD_119742 | JGI IMG/M metagenome (GOLD analysis project Ga0181528, IMG submission 119742) | Peatland microbial communities from MTU Mesocosm Facility, Houghton, MI, USA - PEATcosm2014_Bin10_10_metaG | ecosystem: Environmental > Terrestrial > Soil > Wetlands > Peat | place...
ACCTGTTCCGCTCTGCTGCAACTTATCGGGAGGAGCGTGTCCTGCTGGTCAAAGATAGGCCGGATGGCTCTTCGGATACCGCAGATGCCAGCTCGCAAGTGGCGGAACTGATGCGGCTCATTCCGCCGGAGACTGGCTTCTACCGTGCCTGGGCCTTGCCCTCCGTGGACGATTCGCTGGCATTACTGGAGCAGAAGGTGCTGGCTCCGCGCCTTGGGCCCACACCGGATTCCAGGTCCGCACCGGATGCGCCCTCAGTTGGACAGCCCACCGGCGTTGAAACAAATCTCGACGTACGTATCGATGTGCCGCCCTCAACCGGTGCCACACCAAGCAGCGGCGACGGCGCTTTGAAGGCACTCGTGAAGCAGGCAAACGTGCGTGCCGCACTTCAACTGCACGGCTCCCAGGCCGAAGCCGATGGCATCTTCGTCCGCCTGCATTCCACCATTGTGCTGCGTGCTGATGCCGACTGGGATGAAGCTTCCGTGCAGCAGGCCATCCAGCGCATGATCGCGCCCGGAATCACCGCCTCCACCCTCGGTGTGCAGTGGAAGAAAGCAGGTGTTGGGCAGGCTTATTCCGAGTTGGACGGGCTTGCTCGAATCGCGCTCGCCGTAAGGGGCAAGTATCTGTTGGTGAGTAATGACCCGGCGACGCTAGCCGCCGTGCTGGCGCGTTTCTCACAACCGGTATCGGCCGAGTCTGCCATCTACTATGCAGGCTTTGATCACGCCCGCGAGCGCCAGAACTTTTACCGGCTCACTTCGGTCATAGACCAGCCCAGCCGCACCAGCGCCGCCAACAACGAATCCCGCGAACCACAGTTCTTCTCGCAAAATGTTACCAGCCTCAGCCAGACGCTGGCCGCCGTGAAGTCGCAATCCATCGTAGCCAAACGCAAAGGCGGCGTGGAATCGCAGACCGTGCTCTACGAATGGGCACGATGAAGGCGCGTCGGTATATCGCAGCGCTTAGTATTTTGGCCGGATGTCTGATACCACTGGCATCGACCGGCAGCGGACGCGCCAGCTCTGAGTCTCTTGAATCCAACTCGCACGATGCCGCCGCTCTATTCTCGCGCACTGCATCGCAGACTCTGGCGCGGGATTTCTCCTCGCCCAATATTTCCTATCTGTTTTACGACGAGCGTGACGACCGCTTCATCGCCACAAAGTGGAGTGAAAGCGATCAGGCTATTCCTATCGGATCGCTGGTGAAGCCCTTCACCGCATTAGCCTATGCGGAATCTCACAATTTCCTTTTTCCAGAGCACATCTGTACGGGCGGCAACTCGTGCTGGCTCCCCAAGGGGCACGGAGCGCTCGGCATCGTCGGGGCCATCTCATCGTCCTGCAACTCGTACTTCACAGAACTGGCGACGAATACCGGGGGATTACAAGTCACGCTGGTCGCTCGGCGCTTCGGCCTCAACGGTCCCGGCGCCGGTGCCTCTCCCGAAGCAATGGCCGGTAGATTCGGTATGTGGCGTGAATCGCCGGAGAGCCTCGTACGCGCCTATGCAATGCTGTTGGGACGCAGATCGCAGCCGGCGATCCGGAACATCGTGGACGGTATGGCGGAGTCTGCGAGAGTGGGGACCGCCGCCGGTCTCGCACGCCAAGGGCTGCACCAAAGATATCTCGCAAAAACCGGTACCGCACCCTGCACGCATGCGGAACACGCTACTGGAGATGGCTTTGTAATAGTCGCGTGGCCAGCCGATCTTCCCCGCTACCTGCTGCTTGTGCGTCAGCACGGCGTGCCGGGAGCGCAAGCTTCGGCGCTGGCTGGCCGAATGTTGCGCACCTTGGAGCCATAGCGTGAGATGGATGCGCTCAATTTTGCTCCTGCTGCTGGTTGCGGCAAGCGCCACCGCGTCGGCAACCGAGCGAGTCAGCATCGCAGTCCTGGGTCTGTTCCACTCCAGTCAGTTTGTAGTTGAAGTTTCGCCCGCGTTCCCCATGCGGGTAGATTCAGGGCAGCATCAGTTCGTCGCCGGCGCTGGTGCGCGCCAGAAAATTGCCGTCCGCCTGATTGGCAGGAGGGTTATCGTCGATGCGCCCAGTTCGCGGATCGTGGGCGAGCGGTTCACCTTTGGCGCGCGTGCGGGCGGCGAATCCGAGTTCGTTCTCGTTGTCCCCGGAAAACTCCGTCGGCGCTATCGAGGAAATCTCACCATCACCGCTGGCAAAGCGGAGCTGATCGCAGTAGTGGAAATGGAACTTGAGACGGCCGTGGCATCCATTCTTGCGGCCGAGTTATCTCCTGACGCCCCGCTTGAGGCCATGAAAGCGCAAGCAGTAGTTTCACGCTCCTTTCTTATTAGCGGTGGTCGTCGCCACCCGTTCGCTGACTTCTGCGACACAACGCACTGCCAGTTTCTTCGCGATCCACCTCCTGCCGCAAGCCGTGCCGCGCTCGCCGTCCGTGCAACTAGGGGCCTGGTTCTCGCCTGGAAGGGACGCCCGTTTGCCGCCATGTACTCCGCTAGTTGCGCTGGCCACACCCACTCCCTGGCTCAGGTAGGTGCTCCGATTGTTAATTACCCTTACTTCTCCGTGGAGTGCGAATATTGCCGACGCCACCCGGAAAAATGGTCATCGCAGCTCAGCAGGAAAGATGCTGACGCCCTGGTGCCCAACAGCGAGCACGAACGGATTCAAACCGCTCGTAAACTTGGCTGGAATACGCTGCCAAGCGATACGTTCACGCTGTCAGACTCGATGGGTGATGTCGTGCTGAATGGAGTAGGCCGTGGCCACGGTGTCGGTATGTGTCAGCGTGGTGCTATCGGCATGGCGCTGGACGGCAAGGACTTTCGCACAATACTGGATCACTACTTCCCCAACACTACTGTTGAATCAGTTGAGAAGCCCTGAGGTGCCTTCGGCAGACTTACTTCTTATTGTTCACGTCCTTCTCGCCTTCGTCCTTAGAGCGCTTGACTGCCATAGCTTTGTCCAACCACCCGTCAGCCTGTTTGCTGTCGGCCTCACTTGCATGCGGATCGTCGCAGCGCATGTCTGCACGCTCGCGATACAGAAGGTTGAGATAGACCATCGCATCAATGTATTCGGGAGACAGCTTCACGGCCTTGTCTAGCATTTCGATGCCATGTTCCACAAAATTCCAATTCATGGCGCGGATCATCGTACAAACCGGTTTATCGATCGCTGATACGGCTGGAGTGAGACCGGACTTTGACCTGAGCTCCATGCGCAAAACGTAAGCCATCGTCCAGTCCACATACACGACGCCATAGTAGTTTGCGGGGTCCCGAGCGTCTGTGTCCACAGCTCTCTGGTAGTAGTCCAACGCTTTCTCGTACTGCTTCAGATTCAGGCGCAAATATGCGATTCCTTTTATGGCGTCAATGTTTTTCGGATCGCGATTTAGCACGGTTTCATATTCTGCAATAGCGCTTTCCGTCCTGTCGCGATTCTCCGGAGCATCCTTGCCAGGGACATAGGTCTGCGCGTATGCCGTCGCCAAATAAAGGTGCGCGTTCGGAAGGGTCGGATCAAGCGAAACGGACTTCCGAAAGTGCTCGATTGCATCTTCGTATTTTTGGACCATGAACGCAGCCGCTCCCTTGTTCAGTTCGTCTCGGGCAGAGAAAAGCTCCTGATTTGCTGTTTGGGTTGGGGCTTCAGGTTCATGTATTCATTCTGCATTCGCGATTCGCGAATAGCGAATAAATTTGCACGTATTTCGTTGCGAAACTTGGCTGGAAGCATCCACGGGTGGAGAACGCATCATTCCGATTTCTGTGGCTTGGAAACCTCCGGCGGAGGCAGAGCCATGAACGCGTCGACACGAGATCCACGGTGGCGACGCGCGGGCGCGGCCCGTTGAACGCTTCGAGGTCGGCTCATCAGGTATGCCATACTTTATGACATACGTAAGAATCATCAACTCTGCAAGTGATTGAAAACATAATGGCATGTTGGGAGCAAAACCTGCATTCCTGCTGACTAATAGTCAGTGAGCCTAATTTTTGACTCTGTAAGTGATTTAAAATAATGGTGAGCGCGGTAGGAATCGAACCTACAACCAAAGGATTATGAGTAGTCGAAGCAGGCGATCCTAATTGTACGGTTCCAGCCATATTGTCCAATCACTTACACATACTCAAGCCCGCACGGAAGCGTTTTAACACGGTATTGAAACGAAGCACTTTAGCTCACACGGGACCGAGGCGTACGGCACACTTATGGCACACCTCGGGCAGGAGCTTTGAGCCTAGTGCTTGCCCTAAACCCCGAAACGAGTACTCATGAATGTAATGTTGATGAACAGACAGAATAGCGACAAACGGCACGCGCAGCGATAGCGTTAGGCGGCGGAAAGCAACCGATCCATTATATGCAGCCGAGTACTCAGGCGCCAATGGAGGAAACGGGGGCTGCAACGTGGAACGGGAGAGGTGGCGAGGAAGCAGGCGCCCGAATGGTGGAGAAAGGGCGGCCTAGCAAGGAGGCCTCGCCTTCTAGACATTTTGATGACTACACACTTTCACGGTTAGTCAATCTTCCTCTTGCTTAGGGCCTGAACCCTGCATTGATAGCGGAACGTATCTCTCGTGCGGTGTCTTCCATGCTCGGAAGAAATCCAGGGGATTCTGCGTTCCGACGAATTCCCGGGCGAGCCGGAGGCGCTCCAGAATCTCCTGCTGCTGCATTTCGGGGAGCTCTTGGGTGCGGGCTTGGACTCCCTCGAAGAACTGTTCTAGGCTGACGGCTTTCGCCCATGCTTGGATCACTTGCTCCAGTTGCTCTCGGCTTTCCTTAATGGACTGCGCCTCCTCGCGGCGATCCCGCTCCAGACGCCACTGTTCCTGTTGTGCTTCCCATTGCAGGCGTCTGAGTTCTGCCTGTCGTTCAGCCTCTTTGACCTTTTCCAACACGCTGGCGGTAGCATTCTTAATTGACTTCACGATTGCGGGAATATCACTTGTGAGCGGCCTGCGTTTACTTTCCTCAAACGTCGATACCCAATCGACTCCCTGATATGGGGCATAGATTACGAGCCGAAGGCGACCACATGGAATTTCCTTTGTCGTGGTCCAGGTGTGTTCGGCATAGCGTGTGGACTTTGGCGGTACGTACTCAGATTCTCGGATGTACTTCCCATTCACGTATCGCATCTCCACCTTCTCGGACATTTCAATCACGGCAAGTCCGAAGGCAACTGATCCCACGTATGTCACCGTAGGGCGGTCAGGCGACCACAGGCGGTTGTAGACGTATGAGTTTTCTCCGCGCGGAGTTTTTGGAATCTCCTCATGCTCATCAACGTGAGCACGGCTAAATCGCTCAGCGAACGGCGGGATGATCACTCGGTGTCCTTTGGACTCCAGTGCGTTGAACAGGTCATTCGCAAATGCCAGCGCCTTCTCCAGTCCAGAACGAGATGCGGTTACGTCAACCAAGAGCCGCTTATAGGGTCTGAGGTGTTGTCCTTCTTCTACTGTCCGGCCTCTATCAAAGTGCCCCTTCGCCTCACGAATCAGCTCATGAGTGCCCGTGACTCTGCGGCGTGACATGGCGGAAGGTGGACTCGCAGGGGTGGCAGGCCGGGGTTTTGGAACCTGCGGCAATTCTCCACCCGGATGCCAGCTTAACTGGTCCCCCGGTCGCGACTCCGGCAGGAGCGGGCGCTTCGGTGCCTTGTTGAAGGCAAGCTTCGCCCAATAGCCCCGTTCGGGACGCGGGACGTTCAGGGCGGAGCATACCCGCGCCAGATAGCTGCCCGAGACCTTGAACTTCTCGGCCGCTTTGGTCATTGGTGTGGTCCAAACCAACTCGTAGAGTTCCTCTCTTGATATCAAGTCTGCCTCCGTCAATGCGCGCCATCTTCGCATGGTGGCCAGTTCGGCAGCCGGGTGTAAAGCATCTTTCACGTTCCGAGGAAGAGCGGCGCGCTTGGAAACGTAAAGCCCCGTTCGAGATATAGCTACGCATACTCGCCCTACGGCCGACCGGCTGGCGCGTGAAGTAGCTTACTCTCCTCTCTGGAGAGCATTAGGAATTCACAAGATTTCATTGTTTGGCTGCGAGGCGTCGACCGATCCGCATACTAGTGCGGCGCATGTGTCCCGGCGCAGCTTAGTCCTGAGACACGAGCGTCGAAAGTTCTGTCCCCACTGCGGCTCTCCGTACATCGCCTCGCAGAGTCGTCAGCGATGGGCTGTGTTCTTCGCTTGCTATCGGCTTCGTCCCCAATTTGCTTTGCGGATTTGCTTCTTCATCTGTTCACTGTCCGCACGCAGGTCAGACAGTTCCTTTTCTAACTTGCCAACATAGCGGCGAACCGGCTCAGGCAGACCCCTGAGTTCGGCTGCTGTGAGCTCTCCGGTCTCAGCAAACGACGGGCAATACCGAAAGATCTCGTTGCCCGGATCGATTTGCTTCAACAGTGCGAGAAGAGCTTCGACTTCGACATCGATCTCTGCCCCGGAAACCTGTTCGCCTCGCTGTTTTTGGTAGGTTCGGATGTGGCCCAAGTGCAGGTCTCGAAGCTGAACTCCGAAGGCCTCGGCCCACTGCAGCAGGTGCTCCCTGCGCGGGTCTTGCCAGATGTCAGCAGCCTCCTTGATCGTCATCGTCCCGATAATTTCCGTGCCCGGTGTGCTCATGAGTTCATAATCCTCAGTTGCGGCAGAAGCCGTAGACGAGAATAGCCGATCTCTGTTGGACCTGGGAACAGGAAGAATGGTGAATTTGATCTTGATACGTTGACGCCCTAATGCGCGGGCCGCAATGCGCCGTAGGGCTTGATCGCTCAAAGAGTAAAGATACAGGGGGCGAGTCTGCCCGACAGTTTCCCGGCCTCGTTCGGATAACCAACGGGATTGCATACGACTTGAGTTTCGTTCAGCATGTAGTCGCAACGCTCGTGCGTATGTCCGTGAATCCAAGCTCGCGGCCCTCTGTCAAAGAGAGCTTCAATTCCTGATGCCACAAACCATGGCTGTGCGGCTGACTCGCGGTACGCGGTTGGGGTCGAGCGTTCCGAAGGAAGATGGTGCGTCACCACGATGTCTTCCGGGCGAAGCTCCCCGGAGAGCCAGCCAATAAAGTTGTGATGGCGCTCTTCGATTTGTCCCAACAGGCGGGGGATCAGACGCGTATCGTTCATCAGACCTGCGCTCATGATCAGATCTGGTGTCTTTGGCACCCACATCGTGTCGCCGAGAAATCGTTTTCCCGCGAACTCAAATGCCGCCCCGGTCCTCAGAACTACCAGGTTCGTTAATGCCTGCTCGAACTCACGTAGCGTATCGTCTACTGATTCCATGCTGGTGCAGCCGTAATACTCGTGATTTCCTGGAACATATAGCACTTGCTGCTCACGGTTACAGAGCTCTTGGAAAAATGCTTGGGAACGCGGACCGATGACATCAAAATCACCTGCGACAACGCACACGTCCGCCATTTCGCCCACGGTTGGGTGGATCGCATTGAAGTACTTGCGATGGCTCCCATTGGAAGCCCAGAACTCCAGATGTTGGTCACTTACGATCTTGACTTTCATGGTCTATGGCTACCTGGAAAGAATACTTGCGGACCGCATCCGCTCGCCAATAAACGTCGCGAATAGACGGCTGCTGGCGGTTGGAAATGCGCACGTCACCAGCTCTGTTTCTGCGCGGACAAGATGAACTCACGCCGAAACTTTTGCACTAGCAGTTCGCAGCGACCGGCGCGCTCTCCTTCCAGACCACCGGCGATGCCAATAATTTGCCGGGTAAGATAATCTACCTCGCCATCCGAGATGAGAATGTTGACGATGCTGGAGCGGGTCTCGTCAGAGACAGATGCCGCGCAGTCTATTCCGGCCGGGCGCGCGCCTGCTATCTCCATATCGAACTCTTCTTGTTCCAGGAGCGCAAGATGCTCTCCATAGAGACGATCTTCGTTTCCTGCGTCGGCGTACTGCTTCAAGATCGTGAAGATGTCCTCTGCATCCTTGTTGTTCTCCACCCGCCGATCCATCCATGCAAATAGCTTTAAGGCGATCAGGACTGGAAGAGAGACGACAGGGACGGTTAGAGACTCATCGAGTTTCACGAGGACGGAGGATTCCAGCGCATCGCCGAACCCTGTCACATGCATGACGATGTCTTCGTCGGGAGGCCAGGCGATGGCCCGGTTCTCCTTTTCGATTCCTCCGAATGGAATCAGATCGACGATGACCGGATGGTCGGCAGGATAGATGACGCGGTGCGCGAGCTTCGCGACTGGGGCGAATCCAGCGCTCTCAATGAGTTCGTTCTTGAGTGTTTCAAATCCCTGCCAATCCTGTACCGCGATGCCGAAGTCGACGTCGAGTGTTCTGCGCCCGGATGGTCTTCCAAACACATGGCGTAGGATGATCTCGCGTGCTGTTGCACCCGCAAGGAAATAGTCTGTTTTGTTCCTTTTTGCGATTCCATCGATCGTCCTCATGACTTCAAGGACGAGGGGATCGATTTGGTCATGCTTGATTTCTAAAGAGCGGCTCAATGTGTTTGTCATAGATTAGCCTTCCAGCTTCAAGGTTTCGTCCTTCCGGAGTTGCCATCAGATCGGCATACGCCAGCAGAGGGGGCACGACATCACAAGTTGGAGTGAGCCGTTCTGGATTCCAGAAGATACCGAGAATCTCCGTATTGCCATTGACGTCTGCTTTCATTCGCTGGTCCACAATCAGTTTGGTTGGCGTTTCGGCTGCGTATATCGTCGCAGTCTGCGGCTGCAAATAATGATCTAGCCGATTAGCTGCGACCTCGCCACCCCATAATGCATGGTAAGGCTGGAGATCCAACCCCTCTGTCCAGTTCGTAACGGCCGTGCGGAATCGTCGAGCATGGAGCTTCGGTCTGAGAACAGTTGGGTAGAGCGTCACCCACTCCTGCACGGTGCGCTCTGGAGCCAAGAACCGCCGATTGCCATCGGCAAGTGCGGTGATGTGACGCCGGTTCTCCAGGTATTTGAATGCCTGCCCAACAGTGCCGAGCGCGACCTGTGCATGGGCGGCAATCTCCCGGTATGTCGCATTCAGAAGATGCGGCTGACACAAGAGCGCGAATACAACTCGCAGCCCTGCAGCATTCATTGCCTTGGCTCTGTCGTTGGCTCTCAGTTCCGGCGGCTTCGGTCTTCCAGTGATGTAAACGTGCAGGCCGGGCGCATGCAGATACGCATTGCCCGCAGTGTCTGCAAAACACATGTCCAATTCGCGACAACGCTCCGCCAGTTGCTGGCTGATGTAGGGGGCGACGATGAGCAAGGTCTGCTTGTGGTTTGGGGGCAACAATGCTCGAAGCTGATGCAGCGTTTCAAAGCGGTCGAGGTTGTTTCTGATCTCAACTGCGAAATTGTAGGCCTGCTTCGTCGTCGCGACTTCGACAACGGCGTCGAGCCGATGCTTGCCCCGGTCAAGACGAGCTTCGGGGTCAAGCACGCGGGCCGTCATTCCGGTCTCTTTGGCCAGTGCTTCCAGTGCGTTCCCAAGAAGCTGTTGTTCCTCGCCTGTGTATTTCATCGCAACACCTGTAGTGATCACTCTATGCAATTGTACACGTAACGTGAACAATATAAAATAGTGAACATACGCAAAAGCCGCGTCCTGGGAACGGCGTTCGGTTCACAAATCGCTCCTGTACGCGTTTCGTGAACATCTCAGAAGTGATGAGAGCGTAACGCGCATTTGCATACCTCACCTTGCTGTCAGCGCACAACTCCATTCACCGCGCATAGTGTGGTGAATATCCCAATAGTTCACCGCACGCCACTCCTTTAGTTGGAGAGTTGATGATTGCCCCGCGGGAGGGTGCGCCTGGTGGCGAGCGCCCGGCCTCCTACCCCTTCTTCTCAGAGCGGAGCTGTTCTTCGGCTGAAACGACTGCTCTGGGCGTGCGTCTTGCCGAATCGCTCGAAGTAGAGTTCTTCAATGAATTGCGGTAGCGGTAACTTCCACGGCTCCTGCTTATGGTTGTCAAGATTTCCCAACTTTGCTGGGTTCATTCCCAACTCGCGCGCCATCTGCACTTGGACGTGAGATAGACGGTGGCGCTCCCGCGCATCGATCCACGCCTGCGTTTTCTGATCTGTTTTCTTTGCCTTAGTCATCGTTACAGCTTTGCTATTTCCAGCCGACGCAGGAAGCTCGACTTGGAAGAGTGTGCTCGGCGGAGTTTCTCCAGAGCTGACTGGAATGCAGGCACACGTCCTCGCCGGACAGCCACATCACGCAGGTCAGTCAGCAGAGTGACTGCTTTATCGTATTCGTTGGGCTGACGTTTTTGGATATGCGCTGCAATCTGATTCCAGGCCGCTGCTTCACGTTTTTCCAACTGGTCCAGATACCCTGCGCGTTTTGCCTCGTCTTCTGCTTTTCGCCGCGACGCTTCCGCAGCCCGCTTTGCGTTTAGCAGCCGGTCCCTCTCTTCCGCGCGCGCATGGGCAGCTGTGAGGAGATCGCCAGCAGTGCGCCGTTGAGCAGCGCCGGTTGCAGGTGATGTACGTGGCGCGTTGTGCCTCTGAAAATTCCGCAGAAGATCATTCTTCCAGCGTTCACTGGACTCCGATACAGCGGACACCAGCAGGTCGTCCTTCTCTTCTTGGGGCAGACTCCGAATCCACGCATCCAGTTCCTTGCGGCACGGACCGGCGTCGAGCGCGGCAGAATCCGCTGCGGCAATTTCAACGAGGTCTTCGTCAATTCCAAGGAACTCGATCAGCGAATGAAGAGGAGCGGCCAATTCGCCCAAGCCAGCGGGCACGGGAGGTTCAGTGTCAGCTTCGGCAAACTCCCCGTTTTGCAAACAAAACAGCCATCCAAGATAAAGGCAGCGGAGATCCCCGCGCAGAAGATCCCCGCGCAGAGACATCAGGGAGCCCATCCAGCCTGTTCCGTCGTCCCAATCGTCCAGCTCGGACTCCCTTTCAAACGCGACGATTATGAAGTTTCCTGCTTTTCGTACTTGAGCGGCTTCGCCTGGAAGCATAGCCCTAAGCGATTCGTAGTCGATCAGTTTCTGTGGAAGGCGGAGATAGAACTCTCTCGTTCCCCAGTTTGCGATGTAGACAAATGCGTCGAAATACTTTTCCAAAAGTTTGATGGGATCGGCCTTCAGGTCTCCCCATTCGTAGTGATTCGTGAAACTTGTTGAGGTGATCACGGCACGCGTGGAAATAGATCGCAACTCGGCCACCTCAGTTTTCGCCAGCGCCCGATCCATCGTCCGGAAGTCGTAATACTGGTATTCGCTCACCTAAAATCCCCTCCTCCAGTGGTAATACGCCGCGATACATTCTGCACCGGCTGGCGCGGGCACAGGCAACGGCAGGTCAAGGATTCCGATTCTCTGCCGGACCTTGTCCCGGCGGCAAATCGCCACAATCTGACCATCGCGCGTCAGGTCAATTTTCTCCACAACGCTCTCAACGCCAAGGATACTCACAGAAAACGGCAGAGCAAGATGCTCCTGCATCATGGTGAGGAATCCGACGGTTTGTTCCTGTTCGTTGTAAGCGTCTACCACCGCTTCCTCAATCAATCTCTCCAGCTTCGCCTTGCTGAGGGAAGGACGATTCGTTTCAGGTTCAGGCTTCAGCTTTCGTATGTCCATATGGACCACCACGGGCTTGTTCTTCTCTGGCGTCATATTTTCTCTTCCTCCATTTGTTCAGAGACATTCATCTTCCCATTCTCCGGGGCAACTGCTCAATGTGCCTCGTTGGATACTACCGCATCGCGAGCATCGCAAATTTTGTAGCCGAGGGCGCTGTAACCCTTCAGTCGACGCGCGTACATTCGAGCCAGCATCAGCACGTAGGAATCGACATAGTCGTAGACGCGAACGACGTGCTTAGCATCGTGTAGCCGGTGGAGGCGGCCAACATACTGCTGCAGCGTCCCCTTCCATGAAATCGGCATTGCCAAAAACAGCGTGTCCAGGCGAGCATCATCAAAGCCCTCACCTATGTAGCTGCCAGTCGCCAGAATAACTCTTGGCTCGCTCTCAGGGACTGCCGCAAGGGCTTCCGCTATTGATTGCCTTTGCTTCTTGCCCATGCCACCTTTCAGCACAAACACGTTCCGCACTTTTCCGGAAAGCGCCGACTCGAAGTATTTCAAATGATCGGTCCTGCCGGTAAGAAGCAAAGGAACGCGCCCGTCTCCTACCGAGCGCACGAGATCGGCAACGATCAATTCATTGCGAATGTCGTCCTTTGCGAGTGCGGCATACAACTCCTGAATTGTCGTGTCAACGTGCTCGGGCGGCAAGCAAAAGTCTGTCGAGCGAGGAATCACTTCGTGTTCGAAGGGTGTGGCCGCAGTCATCGCGCGAGCGCTGAGTCTGTATCTTATCGGACCGCACTGCATATAAATGATGGGATGGTGCCCATCTTTGCGCTCAGGAGTTGCCGTCAAACCAACGACATACTTCGCCTTTACCTCTTTCATCACCTGTTCAAAGGTGAACGCCGACAAATGATGGCACTCATCAACAATGACCTGCCCGTACTCTGCGACAAAGTCTTTGACTCCCTCTTTGCCATGGGTGCTTTGGATGATGGCAATGTCCACGCAACCGCTACGCCCGCTCTTTCCACCCCCAATTTGGCCGATGGATTTGGCCGGAAGGTTAAGAAACATTTTCAACCTCGCATGCCATTGATCCAACAGCTGTTGGCGGTGCACCAACACAAGGGTATTCACCTTTCGAGCCGCGATCAGCCACGCGGCCACCGCGGTTTTGCCGGAGGCTGTGGGAGCGCAAAGGATTCCTTGATCGTGTTCGGCTAGCTGAAAGGCGGCGTCTTGTTGCAATGGCCGCAACTGACCACAGAACTCCACGTCAATTGGATTGCCTGCAAATCGTTCGTCACGGATATTTGTCTTGATGCGATGTGCTTCGAACAGTTCCACAACTTCCGATAAGCACCCGCGCGGCAAAGCGATATGGCCATCGAGATCATCTCCGCACGCGATCACTCGCGGTTTATTAAATGTCGAAAGGCGCATTGCTTGGGCCTTATAGAATTCAGGGTTCTGGAACGCCGCTAAGCGGAGCAGACGGTTCAACATCGCTGAAGGCAGCCCAGTCTTCTCGACATAGAGAAGGTTAGCGCGGACGATTTGAACCTGCGTTGGTAAATGTCCGGGTATCGGGCGCTCCACTCTCTTTCGTGACGGCGGTAGCGTCCATGGATCTTCTGCTTCATCTTCGGCAATGCTGATTCTGACGCCAATGAGATCTCCGCATCTTTGAGCTTCCTGCAAGACTGCTTCGACTGTGGCTGCGGACATTCTCTCCACGCTTGCCAGAAATCCCCACTGATCCGGGTAGGGATGAAATTCTGTATCTACAAAAACACTGTTCCCGTCGGCACGCGGACCCTTTTGGAGAGGCAGGGCGATCAGATTGCCAAACCCTCCTTTGGGCATCGTGTCCTGATTAGGAAAGAATCGGTCGTACGAATCCAGTCCCACTTGGTGGCGCGACTCCATGGTTCGAGTGAGGATTGCACAGCCGAGTTTTCGCGCCGCTGTAGCGCAAAGTGCTCGATCAAAGAATATCCACACGTGGCCACCGTTTCCCGACCGGGAACGTTCCAATGCCGCAGGCACATTCAGTCTGCGACAGACTTCGAGAAATGCGGCGGCGTCCTTCTGCCATGTCTTCTTATCGAAGTCGACCGCAAGAAACCAACAAGTCTCGTCCTGCAGAAGCGGATAGATTCCGACCGTGTGGTCCCCGACAAGGTGCCCACGCACGACATCGTCGGTAAGCGGCCTGAATTTTCGCGTTTGGTGGTCGACCTTCTTACGTTCTTCATCTTTGGCGCGCAGATATGATTTCCAATCGCGATCTGCCCTGGGCATGTATCCCGATCGCCTGTCGGCACTCTCCCAACGAATGGCATACACATCGTCACGGCCACGAAAGAGACTGCGGAAAAGAGCGATTCGCTGTTCGGCAGTGCTAGTACCACGGTTGCCAACAACAGAGGTTGTTTGTGTTGTACTAGGAATCCCGTCTTTGGACGGCGGCTCAGGAATCTCAATGCCGTGTTGGATCAAGAGGCGCCGTAGACGCGCATTCTCTTCACGCAGGCGTTCTGCCTCTGTCATGAATCGCCTCAAGGGTCGGAAATTCTAAAACAAAGCCCGATCCGCACAAGCCATCCATTATCTGACATCGACGATGAATGCAGTTGTCAGATCTTGGAAGTGCAGCCAATCACGCACCGCGATGGCGGAATCAACATCGAGCGTTCTGAGCGCCGGAGCCAAAGACGTGTCGCAGGATGATCTCTCGCGCGGTGGCTTCTGCCAGTTTAACTTTAGCTATTTCTGTTTTCGTGATGCTTTACGCGGGGTCATCCTGCCAGACGGAAGCGGTTCGCCCGGAGCCAGAACCTTTGGTAGAGAGTGCGCCTTGAGGAAAATCTCGCGGATTGAGTGTGACGAGAAAATCCGCATCGCCAGCCTCTGCACAAGCACAAAATGGCTCATCTCCGGGGTCAGTGAAATGCTGCCCTTTGTGCCCGGAGAAAGCAATTCTGCTTCTTCCCTAAGCAGGTTGATGAGTGCCCCCATCGTTTCGCGCCGAACCTTCAATCGTCGAAGCACCGCTTTGTACTCGGACAGAATCTCTTCCGAGAGCAGCCACGTGAACGTGGCGCGCTCAATCCAGTCGCGCGAGAGCTGGGTACTGGGATTCGAGGATGAAACGATGCCGGAGCGAAAGCCGGAAATACCAGCCACAAGAACAGAAGTATCGACTACGCCCCTAAGGCCGTCTTGAGCGTGGTGTTGTCAACGACTGTGACCTCCGGAAGCATTTTGCGCACGCTCTTATACTCCCTCACAGTCTTCTGCAATTTCTGACCGGAAACTTTGCGCATCTGTCTGGAAGCAACATCAAAGGCCTGGCTTATCTCACTCTGCCATCCAGCACGCCGTCGGCCTCGTACAAGGTCCGGCTGCTCCTGAGCCTGTGGAAGCTGTTCCTCCAGCTCACGCGCTAGGCTGCCTACAGGAATCTTAATCTCGATGGACTGCGCACCACGAAGTGGGCGAGACCTCAGAGACACGTATCGTCGCTTCTTCGTATCCCCTATTCCGAGGCTTCGCGAAAGCGTCTCCGTGAAAAGAGAGAGCAGCTCGCTGGAAGAGCCGAGCGACTCCTTCAAGTAGAAGGCAACCTTGGCTTCCAGTAGCATGCGGCTATCGAACCAGTAGAGGTTGCCCCGGCGTGCCGGGCGAATAACCTTCAACTGCACAAGATTCTGGAGGTCCTTGGATGGAACTCCCAGAACAGCGCTGGCTTGCTTTAGCTTGAATTCCACAGCCCGCATGTCCATATCTCCATCTAAAGGTTAGATGCAATTACTCTCGAACACAAGGGCTTTCTATGAGGAATCGGAGGTCTTGTGGAACGGCTACACTGCGGCCTGCTCCTGTCCGAATAGCCGTTTCAAAGCCCGGTGTCGAATGTGATCAGCCTGCTCTTTCCCACAGGAGGGGTGATTCGACACGTCCAGCCATACCTGAAGAACATCTGCAATTGCTAACCCGTCTCTGTGAACCGCAGCACGGAACACGGCCTCGCTATTATCGGGAATCCTGAGGTAAATATCGGG
>Ga0181528_10001300_pt1 | contig 15644 bp, 13 predicted proteins | sample PEATcosm2014_Bin_47_FD_119742 | JGI IMG/M metagenome (GOLD analysis project Ga0181528, IMG submission 119742) | Peatland microbial communities from MTU Mesocosm Facility, Houghton, MI, USA - PEATcosm2014_Bin10_10_metaG | ecosystem: Environmental > Terrestrial > Soil > Wetlands > Peat | place...
CAAATACGTAGCAGTGCCTCCTGAGGGTGTTACTGTATGTGCGATATTTGGGATCACAGAATTGATCCTATTAACTACCTCACCAACACTAGCTGCCCCAGTCAACACTATACCTGGCTGACTGACGCCATTAACAGCTACTACCAAAGTCATAGAAGGAAGAGGCGACATCGTATACAGATCTACTGTACCGATTATACCTACTCGTGCTTCAGTCACAGATACTTTAGTACCGTGAGCTACATTTCCAAAGTTAGTAGATCTGGCATCCACTGGAGTAGCAAATGGTATTACGGTGCTTGTAGGCGTCATACTACCATCTAACAAAGTAACCTCACTGATTCGTACAAGAGGCAAATTCAAACCTGGTTGAGTAGAGAATACCTCCCACTCAATACCAGTAGCTGGTTGCATGGTCTGTCTAGATAAGATCAGATCAGTATTACCAGTTCCTGAAACAGCATTTACTATATAATCTCCAGCATCTGATCCACTTAAAATACGAAGAATGTCTCCACTAGCCACACCCAGCGATACGAAGTCTGTGAGATTGGTGGTATTGAATACATTCGTAAGCTGACCAGTAACACCAAATTCTCCAGACCCTTTGATAGTCTTAGGATACACAAGGTCTACTGTGATCTTAGCTCTAATGTTATAGGTCACACTACTGCTAGAAGATCCAGGAATACTTGGAGTTACCTGTACGTAGTGTGCTGAAAATGGATTCGTACTGCTGCCTGACGGATCTATACCAACACGTACAATCTGATACGATCCTTCATTGCCTGTATCAGTACTAGTGATTTGCAAAAACATGCCTGGTTGTACGCCAACAGACAAAAAGTATACAGAGGCGTCATAAAGAAAACTGGAATTACCAGCATCTATTACCCCAACCTCAGATGCTACTAGAGGAGACTCATCAGTGATGTTGCTGAGAGGTAAAAGCTGCTGAGACGTATTTGCTCCTCTTACATAAAAGTCTGTACAGCCACCAATATGTATCTCGTTAGAAGGCATAGTGTTAGCTTGATCACCAAACAAAATACCTCCAGGTATATTTGACAGCGTTAACTCTTGTTTTCTGAGTGACCAAGCCAGTGGATAATTAGAAAATGGAATGTTCCCAGACACACGGAGTGTTGTAGGATTCAGTACCTCTTCAATTAGATATTCCTGCTGACCGCTTATAATCATCCAAGAAATGCCAGTATCTGCAGCTCCTACCCATGAAGTAAAAATAGACGTCTCTAGCGTTACAGAGTTAGTGCTATTTAGACCAAGCCCAGTGATCTTAAAGGCACCAAGATTTGCTGAAGACGAAGACTTTATCATGATCAGCGTTGAGCCTATATCTGCAACAGTGAACAAACGTGTACCTAATGGGACCATAAACTGATTCAAATAGGACCCATCTACGCTGCCATCTCCTCCATACGCCACAGTACTGGTTTGCAGGTAGCCAGACACTACAGTTCCAGGCACAAACACCTGTGTGAAGTCTCCAAACTGTGTAGTAAACAGCGTGGTAGTTGTCCCGCCCTTGCCGTCATCAACAGCATACCCATCATTACCAGAGAGCAAAGCTGGACCTCTATCACCGCCAGTGACTAAGTCTCTCTGCATCTCTACATCACCGGTACCAATGACTTGTATCTGAGTCATGTCTGAGAACTGATCTTGCAGACGAGCAATGGTTCCTCTAGGAACTACAAGAGACCTCTCGGTTATGCTCTGTTGCGCACGAGCTACCAAAGTTGGAGTATCCTCGCTCAGAAGACCTCCAGTGAATGCACTGATGTTAGTAGCACGAACAGCAACACTCAGATTAGTGATGCCTACGATCAAACCTGCAGCAATGTTATAGTCATCACCACCAGCCTCTGCCGTAACATTGATGTCAAAGTAGTACAGATTGCCTGATGAATTGAAAAGCATGGCCTCTGCAGAGATACTCTGTAGAGTAGTTGGCAAGTATCTATGGCCGTCTGCCGTATAGCAGACATTACCTATGGTAATATTGATCGCAACTGGAGCATTGAAGTACAGCCTAACTCTTCCTGTAGCCAGCCCACCTAGATTCCTAGTGATGAAGAAATTGGCTACTAAGGCGTCAGCTTCAGCATCTGCGAGAAGTTCTGGGTTAGCCAAAGACTGACCCTGTTTAATGAGTTGAACCTCTCGGATAACTGGGTCCATGAGTATCTGATCTGGCTTGATCAGGAAATCCATGACACCAGTACCCTCATCAATACTCACATCAGGTAGCTCTTGAGCCATACGAGCTGCTATAAAGGAGGCGATATCCATCTCCAACGGGTCTGGTTGAAACCTAGTCACGATAGGAATGACTACTTGCTCCTCTGCTGGAGAACCTGGAGTCAAATCAATTAACGGGTCATAAGCCCGCAGGCGTGCTTCTACGAAGTCTTGAAGTGTATCGGTAGACATTTACAGCTCCATGTTTGCTATAGCTCGTGTGCCAGCTTGAGTATACAGGGCTACTCTAGCCAGTAGGCCAGGAAGTGTAGGGTCGAACTGAAGACCCAGCAACTCACTTCCTATCAATACCTGGTCATCTGGAAGGCCCTTCTGGTTGCGTTGAAGAGCCATAACTTGGTTAGTAGTTTGTTGTACAGCTGTAGAGAAAACTGCAGTGATCGTACTAGTAGTGTTCTGGCCACCTATATATTGCTGTACGTTACCGCCAAGACTCTTTGTAAAGGAGTCACGACCGGGCGTAGTCAAGAACACCTTCAGCCAGGTCTGCATCAGTGCTTTTATTCCAGAAACCTCTCTGGGGCTATTTCCTATCTTAAAAGAGAGAATGCTACGAAGAGAGGCTGTGAAGTCAGAACTCAGTATGCTCACAGACTGAATAGACCTGCCGCTTGAACTATTAGGGACCTGGGCTATTATGATCTTAGGACTAGCCACAACAAAGGATGGAGAAGTAGCATCATTGATCTGTACTTCAATAGCGTTAGTAAAGTCCTCACCCTGCAGCTTTAGTGATCTAGGCACCAACCCAGGTATCTCCTCTACTCCAGTTAGAGGAAGAGCATCATTGAACTGAATATACTGTAGGTCCATGCGTGCCCTCTATTGAGAAGCGTCTTCAGGGGTATTAACTGCATCTTCTGGCTGCACATCTCCACCATCTCCCTGAATGACCCAGGCGCTTGTAGGCTTAGACATGACAGAGTTGACTGCAGTAGCTATGCTGCTCTTTATCTGAGCTATACGAGCAATTCTAGGAGCCCGTACAGCACTACCTGACTGACTGCCGTCGATACGGTCTATAGCCAGTGATAGAAGCTCCTCATACGTCAGGTGACTGACATACTTATTGAAGTCATTTCCACGGACAAAGGCATAAGCATCGTTGATGATACGACGCATATCCAGGTTCATAGACGTTTTGGCGTCTATGCCTGGAGTCTTACCTTGGGATACTGGGGGTGAATCAGCCATCAGAATACCTGCTTAGTATAGTCTGCTGGAACTATGGTATCTGTGTCTAGGTCTGGAACAGATCCAAGAAGATTCAAGTTCTCATCTTTGTCCACGTCACTTCTGTCATAGTTTGCATCGCTGGTCTGAACAGAAGAATCTAGAGCAGTATCATCTATCGAATCGGACTTATTGGTGACCGGCAGATCGTTTTGGACCAATGACCTCATCGTCTTCAACATAGAAGAAGCACTAGCAGCATCGTCCTTGTCATATCCAAAGAAGCTAGCTAGGTCTCCTCTCAGTAGTGTGGTATACGCCTGATCAAAGCCACGCTCTTGCAACATATTGATGGCTGCATCTATACGAGCAGAACGCCGAGTAGTGAAGGATGCAAGTACTTCATATAGACCTGCTTGTCCACCTGATGGTTGATTGGTCAGAATGTCATGTATTGCCTGAGCTCCGACAGTAGCTGCATTTCGGTCTGCTTGAGTAGGTGTAATATTTCCAATTACTGAATTCATCAACCGATCAAGTTCCGATGTATCTTTGGAGTACTTGGTATGTGCTGGTGAGTTCAGGTTATTTGTATACCAGTCACTCCAAACACTATCAGTAAGAGCAAAACAACTATTATACGATAAGAAATCAGCACTTTCGATCTCAAAAAAAGACACAACAGTATTCGTAGGAAATGGTGGAGATGATTCTAGAGTATTTCCAGACACAGAAGCTATAGTGTGCACATCACCTGCTGTTAATTGATCTCCTGCCTCTACATCAGCATCCTCAAAACTTGCTGTAGCTGTAAAGCCAGTAGTAGTGCCTGGATAGATTCCAGCAGTTAGTCCGAGTAGTGTGTTTGCTGTGCCTGCACCTATGGTCAAAAGAGTGCCAAGGCTCTGAAGTTTTGAATCTATTCGTACTTGTTCTACTGTAGCTCCACCAACATGTGTTCTGACCACTGTAGCTAGCACCTTACCTACTGTATTGATCACTATCGCCAGATCAGTCGCAGTAACCTCATTACTGCTATCTGTTTGTCCTACATAGAAGCCAAGAGTATCGTAGGTGGCCGCTACTGTGTATCTAGTTAGATCAGTAGGACTTGGTACTGGAGCTGGTAGCTGCATAGTAATCGTAAGAGCGCCAACTCCAGTCTTAGTGATCTCAATGAATGTGCCAGACAATGATGCATGATATGGCAGACTGTAGGTAGTAGCCAATGAATTGATCTCATTGACCATGTCTGTAGGCGTGTAGATTCCAGTAGGTAGCGTAAGTAGATTACCATCTATGTACAGTAAGTTGTTGGCTGCTCTACCAGTCACTGAAGTGATAGAAAAACCAAGAGCAGCCAACCAGGCATGACTCACTTGATCACTATCAGAAATGTGAATGTTATGTTGTCCGGCCTCTAAGCACTCCAACACCACTGCATTTCCAATGTTGGATATGTTGAGCTTTGTGGTTAAAAGGTTAGCATTAGCATCTACCAATAGGCTCAAATCAGACACTATTTGATCTGCACTATCTACACCTGTTGTCAAGGGACCACTAAACAGAATACCATCCACAGTGACATAAAACGTACTATTGGTTATGGTTGGGATAGTGAACGGTTCAACAGCACTGGTAAGTATGGCCGTATTGATGTCTGTGATATCGAACGTAGAAGCAGACACAGAGCTGACTACAGATGGATTCACTGGCACAGGAATTGTGTAAGTAGTTGGTGTATTGCTGTCTTCTGCTATGATCAAAGTATCAGTAACGCCAGTTTGAAGTGACCATGGTCCTGGTGAGGTTGTTACAGAAGCTACTGTGAAAGTGCTGGCTGGGTTTATTGACACATTACCAGTAATACTAGGACCAGACTGCATTCTAGCTTCTGTAGGATTAGAGGCATCTTTAAGTCCAGTAATGACAGATTTGCCTGCTGTGATACGAAGGTACGCATCTCTAGTGAGTGCAGTCTTCTGAACATCGGTAGTAGTTGGGTCTTCAAGTTCCTTCTGCAAAGACAGTAAGTCACCTCTGGCTTGCCTCAAAGACCTCTGTAATGCAAAGGACTGAAGCTGAAGACTATGATACACAGCCACCACATTAGTCAAAGAAGCAGAGTTATCCGCAGCTGGAGCTACTCTTGATAGAATATCTGGATAAAGGTCTTTAAGTGTAGCCAATGAAGTAGTAGCAGAGTTACGTGCTTCTTGAGCCGACCGAACTATCTGTGTACCCTTTTTGATGTTTGGCTTTAGAGCAATATCTCTAAAAGCATCCACAGCTGTAGCATATTGATCATATGGAGTAGTGACTACGCTGGGAGTAGGTACATTGTTCTGAGTCTTTTGAGTCACAGAACCGGTCTGTGACAAAATCGTATCCATCGTAGTCAAATGTGCGGCAGCATCACTGAGCAACGAAGTCTGTGTGATCTTAGTTGGTTGATACCCTATCTCTATGATCGCTTGAAGAATGTCATCTACCAAGGCTATCGCAGTGTTAACATCTGCGGACAACTTGTTGGAAGCAAGGTACGTAAGATAGAACAAAGAATTAGAGTCAAAGATCAATGTAGAGGCAAAAAGCTCCATGACCTCATCGAATCTAGCGGACAAGTCTACTGGACCGAGGACATCCTTAGTTACAGAGACACTGCTCTTCACGAAAGCAGAGACAGCAGCATCAACCTCAGCTGGAGTGTAGTTGGAGTCTGCCATAGCGTTCAATCATGTCGTACTTTCGTACGTCCTTCTTTTCCAGTCCTAGAATGTTCTTTCTCAGTTCAGTTGGTCTCTGATTTAGCCAAAAGCAGATGTTTACGAACGAATTCTCGTATCCTGTATCATCCGAGAAAACCCATTTGTAGGCGTCATCCCAGAGCTTCTTAAAGTTACGCCTTTTCGTTCCTTTATACAAAGCAATGTCAAGGGCAGCTCTTCTTATCACGGCAGCCCAAAGCAACATCTCAGCATGCCCATCTGGATTTATAGGCTGTACACACAGCAGCATTGTCACCTCAAATAACGGTGATCATGATTGGGTCCATGATCGAAGTTAACGGCATCTTCACTATACTCTGATCTTTTCGTACTGCAGTTAAATAGGTCACTCCTGGTTGTACGCCAAGAAGGGTGAGCTTATCCAACCGCACACTCATACTAGCGATTGTTGGATCTGCCACCGCATAGAATACATCCTCACAGGCGGTCCCTATCAAAAGCCTACCATCGTCAGCAGTGACTACCACAGTAGGAGATAGGTTCTGATTAACAGCGAGTGTAATCGGATTTGGAGTAATCACCACACTACTCACTATAGGGAACAGCAGGTTGGACAAGTCAGCACTCGCCTGATCTGGAATCATCATATACCTAGGAAAGCCAAGGGCGTGCTCACTATCATTGTCTGATGCCTGAACACTGGTGACCCAGGCCATATAGATACCCTTACGGTACAGGTCCAAGCACATATACCCATACGGATCTGTTCTAAATCCCCTACCTTCACCCAAGATAGAAGCACCAGCTACTACTGTAGGACCGAATTCATTGATGAACTTGATTGGCAGACCTACTAAAGGATTTCCACATATGTCTTTGAAAAACCCACTGCAGCGACACAAGTTTGGATCTGTTGCAGTAGGACGTACAAAAGTTTCACAGGTGACAGCAAATACATTTGGCGTTGATCCAGGTGGACTGACAACACTGATCGATTGTGGAGATTTACTTTGCGGACCAAGAGATCCATCAAATGCCACCCCAGTCATATACATACGTATCGTGTACAAGATCGGTGGTGTGTCTCCAGGAATAACGAACTCTGCCACAGCATTGCTACCCACCAAAGATGAATACTGCTGTGTGATGAAGGTGGTACCAGTGATGTCATACACCTGTACTAGAGCACCAACCACTGGGTTGTTGTCTTGATCTGTTATTACGATTGATACTATTTCTGGGTTAGACATTAGAGCCCCCTCAGTACTATTTCTGCCAAGGTCCGAATAGCAGCAGTCTTCTCTTTGAACCCAAGCCTCTCTGCAACAGGACGAGACTTTGTATTGAACCGCTCAAGCTTTTCTTCTGGTGTGTACTTGTAGGTGTCTCCAAGAGACTTCTTTCTGCGGCCTATAAGCTGACTCAGTGTAATTACCTTACCCGGATCAAAGAGAATCTTCTCTTTCGCCAGCCTCATCAAACCTGGATTAGTGTGATAGGAGTCTACGACTATAGGCTTTCCAGACATTTGCCCATCTTGAAGAGCCTTCTCCCAGTCTACAACAACTGTGCCATCAGGGTGCTCTTTGCCAGCATACTTGTCACTGTGAAGAATGAAGAATTGATCTGATGGATAGTGCTTCTTCACATAGGTAGTCTTCCCTGCTCCAGACGGACCAATGATGTATGCAGCAATATTCAAAGTATCTGATGCATTCTTGTCTAGATGCCAACCACCAAAAGATGGAGCCCTGAGTCTGCCACTCGGAAACACCTGCTGAGTGTACACCTTTGCCACTCTACCTATGTAGGATTTCGGGTCTCGAGCTATCTCATCTCTAAGCTTGTCTGACAACCCAGTGCCTACATTGGTGACTGACTCCTTACCAGGTAGCCGTACCTGCAGTGCCCCAACTCTACCAGTGTGCTTACCCTCCCCAGGAGTCACACCGACAACCTCTACATCTATGTCAGGTCTAAACTTAGCCTTCGTGGGTCGATGATCGTCTAACTTCCAAATTACTACTCCCTCAGAAGTAGCTGGATGTTGACCGCTTTGTATCTGACTGAATAGCTTTACCTTCTCTGCAGTGTCTTTAGCTGTAGGAGGAAGTTTCAAAGCAGGTACCTTTGACTGTACCTCCTCAAGTATCTTGAGCTTCTCAGAATACGGTGCGTTTTCTACGAGTTTACCTTTGTATCGTACGACATCGAAGATAGACGATCTTAAAACAGCCCCTAACTCCTTCTGCTTTTCTCTGCTGTTCCATACAGATGCATTTAGAAGCCCACCAGTAATCTCTGCTGGGAGAGATTTTCCTGTAGCCTTATCTACACCATACAGCTCACCACGAAGTACAGTACCAGCAAGCTCTTTGGGAGCTATCAACTGTCTGTAGTTAGGCAACTTATGAGTATGTTCTATAACACCTGTCTCACGCTCTGTAGGTCTGTATGAAAAGATCTTAATCGGAGCATCTGGACGTAAGTGATAGGTTACATGAGCACCGTCGATCTTAGCTTGATGAATCTCATTTGGGTCATCAAAACGAACAGTGTCAGTACCTACTTCTCTATAGTCTGGCTTTGCATTTGGAATAGACTGTCCACGATCACCACGTACACCAGACTCTGCAGTAGAAGTGATGTTATGTAGAAGCGTACCCTTAGGTGTATCTATGAGATTAAACTCTTGAATACTTTTCCCACCATATACGTTAAAACGTACATGTCCTGGTGTAGATCGTACTACCTCTATGGGAGCCAGTCCTGAAGAAGTTACTGTACCTTTCCCGTAACCCTCTTCAATCTTAAACGTACCCTTCTTAGCGGCATACTCTTTAGTATGTGTCGGCTGCCTAATAGCGAGTACTTTATTGCCTGGTCCAGGCAACTCAGCACTAGGAATGGCCCAAGAATGAGCATCACCATTAGGAGAAACAAGACGTAGATCGAGATGCTTACCAGCTTTTTCCGCATCATGAAACTGTGTACTGATATGCCATGTCTCTGGGTGTTCTGGATGAACATGTGGTATGATCTTTACTTGTCTGGACGATGGTATGCCAGGAGCAAACTCACTGTTGCCCGTAAGTACCTGTGCTGCCAGCTTTCGAATGATCATACACGAAGTACCTATGGTAAATGCATCTGACCCATAGGAATGTTATTAGCCAGAGCATATTCTACCAACCTCATTCTCTCTGGCAGAACATCTAGCCTACGCTTCTCAGACACCATCTGTGGAGCATTCTGAACAACCTTACGTAGGAGCGCCTCACTGACGCTAGCTACCTTAGGCCTAGCGAAATGCTCAGCAGCATGACCACCAAGAGCCCCACCTATAACACCACCTATACCTATAGGAGCCGCTTCAGCGATGGTCTTTAAGATTGGATGACTTGCTCCCCACTGACCTCCTGTCAGCTTCTTTACGTAATGAGAGGCTAACATACCCGCACCTAACCCTCCCAAAGCTCCTAGCCCTGTTGAAGCCATGCCTTTTAGACCGCTTTTGTGGTAACCCTCATATAGAGCACCAGGAACACCAAAGCCTTCCATGGCTGTGGCGGCATCCAAAGCGATCTTTTCTGATTCATCAAAGAATGCAGCCAATGCTATTTTGTTCATGGCATAAACTCCTGTACTTCTTTAGCCGAAACAGTTCTACCACCAAGGCCACCTACTCCAAGAGTTCTAGGTGCTGCTTTCTCTACAGTCTTTTTTAGGACTGTTGGTGCTTTCAAGGTGCTATGCAAGGCAGATACTGCTTGGTGGCCACCGCCAGCTAAACCACCAGCTATAGCTAATGGTGCAATGATCTTACGACCAAGGAATCCCATAGCTGCTTCTTTTTCGATCTGTTCTAGCTCATCAAAGAATGCAGTCAGCATGGCTGTCTTCTGGTACTCAGACTTTGGAGCAGTATATTTTTGCTTAGCTACCATGACGCCCTCTGTAGTTCTGTGCTTTTTCGATGACTTGTCTATCTTATGGCCTTGTTGAGTTGCTAGTGCAAAAGCAATATGCTGAGGAACATTCCCCTCAGCCATGATACGTTTTGCACGATCATGTACCCATTTGCCATTAGGACCGTATGACCCTGGACCAGGCATAGCTATCACCTATTGTGTAGATAGTCATTGGTTCTGCTTCCTAATCATGTTCTATGAACTTCTCTATTTTTGCAATCTCTATTGGAGTAAGGCTCAGAGCTTTTCCCTGCAGTTCTTTAACGGCAGATTCTGGAGATCTTTTACCTTCCTTGACCTCTAGCAGTACCGGTAGAAACTGATCTGAACTGTATATTCTCTCATTTGATAGGATAGAGAGTTTGATCGTACTACAAAGAAGTTGTACTGGTGTATTGAACAGCTCTGACAGTTGTCTGTGCACCTCTTCTTTGTGCTCTGGCTTAGTATGCCAGATGTTTCCGTTATGTTCGTCTTGCACACCGTACTTTATGACTAGGGCTCTTTTCTTAGTTTCACATTCTATCAACTCAGTGTTAACCGCTTTGATTATCTTAGCCAAGAGGTAGCTAGTCCTTATGGAAAAATCCATAGCTGCCAGCCTAGACAGAACGTCTTTGGCCTCATACAAATCTGATACCTTCACTTCAAGCATATGCCTCCACGTTATGTAATCAAGATCGGTTTTTCTGAAAAGTGACCATGCTTTAACCCTAGGCACTTATGATCTCCTAGGATTCCTCCACGACGTTGCCATCGCTGCCAAGTACCTATTGGCCAAACATTAGCTGTACCACTATTAGCTGTCATCAAAATATGACCAGCACTTGCATGTTGCTTTAAGTCAATAATAGTACACTGTGAGACTATGTTTTTGATCCAACTGTCTCCCTGTGGTGAAGCACACGCGTAGCTGCTGTTCTTTTTCTTAGAAGCCAAGCTCACGATCCAAGGCCCTTCTAATTCACCAGGCAGTCTAAATACCTCTACATCAGTATCTATGTATAGCCCACCAATGTCTCGTAAGATCATATAACGGAGGACGTTAGACTGTTGTGATACACAGCAACACTCAGCAGAAAGCTTTTTGAAGAGTGCTAGTGAAGCATCGGACAGCCCATTTCTAGCTGCTGTCCACAGATTGTATTCCCAACCAGCCAGCTTACAGATCTCTTGTGTACCTGTGACAAAGGCAACAATATGATCTGGTAAGGAACCCCCCTGTAACCAAATCTGATGGACCTTTTTTGGTACTCTCATCCCATACATCCACCAGAATTAGGAACACGCAAAAGAGCATAACCAGTACCACCACTATCGTCTGCCCCTATCGACACTACGTCAGTATTATAGTCACCAGAGTTTTGTCTGTACGTGAGGATTAACCCAGTACTTGCTGTATTCAGATCTACTGACGTGATGTAAAAGACACCTTCCACACTGAAAGCAGCTAGACCTGTGTTAGTACTAATTAGACACACACTTTCTATGCCGTCTATCCCAGTACCTATAACTATAGAATTTGGAGGAGCTGAAGAGTTAGCACCAACAGCTACAGAATCTGTACCTTGAGCGGCTACATTATATCCCACGGCTACAGGACCAGTACAACTGACAGATGGAAGACCTATACTCGCACCAGGACCTATAGCAACCCCATATTGAGTTTCATCTCCAGCTGTAGCAGGATTACCAGGTATACCTATCAGAATGTTGGTTCCTTGTGCTACTACTATCCCTCCAGACTTTAGAACGCCAAATACCTCCAAACTACCAGGACCGATCACTTGAATAGCTTCTGTATCAGAGAAACTCACACTAGAAGCATCGAATATGACTGGTCCACCGTTAGCATCTGTGATGCTTATGGTTTGAGGGGCAGAAAGAACAAGTCCTGCTCCAGCATCCAGTGCTCTCATAAACTCTGTGAGGGCTGTATGCCATCCCTTTAGATTACCTTCTCCGGTATAGTCAGGACCTCCCTCATTGAAGGCAGGAATACGGGCACCAGATCGTGGTAGCGGTACAGATAAGATCTCTCTAGAGAATACAGCTCCATCTACCTGGCACATAATGAAGTACGAACCAACAACGTCTGGTGTAAAACTACAGGTTGAGGCAGTAGCATCTGTTATGCCTATCGAAGACCCTATAGGTATGTCTACAAAAGACCACAGATAGCTGTGACCTGTATTAGCTGGGTTGATATCTGTGCACGTGACCAGAGAACCAATCTGGAGATCATTGCGGCCAGCCCCATCTACTACAATGGTCTGAGACGTACTTCTGATGATTGGGGTACTCATAAAGAACTCCTTACTGCTGCTGGTAAATCTGGAGTCTGGATACCAAATGGATCATCAGTCTGAAGACTTTGATCTAGTAGGTCAAAAGTAGAACCAGTACTGGGTACTTGTATGCGCCTTATGACACTAGTTCCTTCGAGTACTACGTCTATGATCGAGCCCATAACTAACGTCACTTGAGCTTGACCAGAAACGTCTGTCGTTACCGTTCTACTTCTACCGGCAATGAAGAATCCATCTTGAACGATTGGACTGTACACATTTACCACCGTTACCTTAGCCCCCACAAGTGGAGTACCATCTATGTTAGCCATCTTTACGGTACCAGTAATGATATGGTCTTCATCTACAGCAAAAGTAGAAGCCCCTACTGCCCAGTCAGACCAAGTACTGGTATTACCTGAGACCGTATTAACAAATCTAGTACGATAGTACGCTGTAGATGTACCACCCTGATCAAAGTAAGAGTATACAGACACCTTTGGCAGTAACTGTATGTGCTCATCCTCACCTTCATCAAGCTGACCAGGAGTGAAACCCAACACGCTTACGGCAGAACCACCGATAATTTCAATGGCAGAGGCAGTGCCTTTGTTGACTGTAGTTAACTGAAGGACATTTCCAACATCTACCGCTATGAGCCCAGGAACCAGGGATGTAATGGCTTTGATCACAGACTGAATACTAGTTGGATCTGGATCAGTAAACGGTACAGTAAATTCTGTTCCTTGATTGATCTCAAGTTGTAGAGACGTACCAGAAAGCCCCACATATGGTTGTTCTACTGTGCCACTAAGTGTAGCAGCTATGGCAGACGTAGCGGTTATAGAAGCAGCATCTGAAAAAGGAGATCCTGCTATAGAACGCTGAACCTCAATGTGATCAAAGAGACTCATCGTGCCACGTATGTCTGCCACATATATCTGTAGTCTTATAATTGCCATGAGCACCACCAGTGTACTACGTCTTTACAGACATAGAGACAGTATTTAGTCAAATAATCATTGTTAAAAGAAAGGCAGCTTCAGTAGTAGGACTTCCTGACGAGAAGTTTCCTGTATTACCTGAGATCCTAGTAACTGCTGTAGTACCTGTACCAGTCTGAGCAGCTTGCAACAAATTATTGGCTGCTCTGATCCAAGCTTTTGCAAAGTTGTACTTCTCTGTCATTGTTGATTTTACGGCCATGGTATCTCCTATGCGTTTTGTCCAATGATAAAGCCATCGTACGTATTTGTTCCCGTACAGATGAACCCGAAAGTATCTCGTTTATTAGCTGTAGCAGTGAGAGTAGGCGTTGTTCCGCCAGCCCATCTGACAGTAGCAAACCATCCTGTGATAGTAGACAAGGTAGACGGCCCTTGTAAAATACTGACAAAGAAGCACTGACCAGTAGTTGCACCGCTTATAGTGAATGTGATCGCTGTTCCTCCAGAATTACCAACGACCACATGCTTGCTTGTAGTAGCACAGTTAAGAGCTACTGTTTGAGATCCTGAACTAGGACTGTATGTTGTTGGTGATGGAAATGAACCAGAAGCTCCAGTCACCCCTGTTATTCCGGTGGCACCAACACCACCAGACAGTACTTGATCCCAAGTACCTGAGTGGTACACATACTCTATAAATATGGGGGAGATGGTATTGAAAAATAGAGCTCCTTCAGTACCAGCTACTGGAGCTGTATTAGCTGGCTCAAATGCAAAGAAACATGCGTTATAGTAATCTTGCGTACCAGCAGTTACGTTAAACGATGCTGAGACGCCACCAGCAGTTGCTTGGATTTGATACTCAGTAGCTTGAGCATCACTTCCATTGATCATATTGTTAAGAGTAAAACCAGTACTAGCAGAGTAGGAAAGTGCTCCGTGCCCACCTTGAATAGCTGCAAACAGAAAGTCTCCGTTCACAGTAGTGGTCAAATTCATTGCTGTTACAGATGTAGAGTTTAGATTTTCTCCAGTAGAGACGTCTACAACCCCTGACAAGCCAGACACTTCGGATAGTGTGGTTTGAGTATAAGAACTTCCTGAAGCAGTAACTGTGATCACAGCATTACCGTTGAAACCAACAGGAGCTGTAAATACGGCTAACCCAAGAGTACCCGCAACATAGTATGAGTTATATACACGGGTATAGACGTTACCTAGATTATCAGAACATGTAGGAGACAGACCAGAAGCCGCAGTGTAGCCAAAAGCCACTATGAGTATATTTCCGGCTGTGACACTATAAGTAGGCGTAACCGAAAGACCAGTAGCTGCTTTAGACTGAATCAGAGCTACAGTAGACCCATTTGGGTTCTGAGCACCGAAACTAGCAACTGCTCCACTTCCAGTAGGACCTGTAGCACCAGCAGGACCAATACCACCAGTTCCTCCAGTAGATCCGGTTCCGCCTGTTCCTCCCGTTGATCCAGCAGGACCTGTAGCACCAGTTGCTCCGACTGTGAGGCCATTTATGGACTGTACCCTAGATGAGACTAGCTGTGTTACTGATGCTAGAGCAGTATTCGCAGTTCCTCCAGAGCCATGATGTGCAAAAAATACTAGCTGAGCAATAGGTACAAACTCAATGAATGGTGGTGTCCCAAGATTCAAAGATCCAAATGCTTCAGCTTGTGCTGCCGCCAAAGATGCATACTGTGTCTGCCCTGGGATAACGATAAATTGATGTGCACCAGATAGTGCAGGCATAGCCATTACATATGCCGTGCCATACTTACCACCACCACTACCATCTATCTCTGTAAGAGTCCATGAGCCAGCCACAAAGTTGTTGATCTCTGCATATGGAGTAGCTCCATATAAGAACGGTAGGGACTGTCCAGTAGACCACTTCCAAAAGCCAGAGGCACCAGATCTGTACCAAATAGTATACGATCCTGCCACCAAAGCAGCAAGGACTGACTGCAGATCTTCATCATTGATCGTAGTCTGTGCTACAGCAAATTGTAAAGAAACATCTGAGGCTGTATTCAATACATAGCCACTCAGTGTACCTCCAGCCTGTAATGAGGTTCCTATAGCAAAGTGATTATCACGATGTAAACCAGGATCTGAATACCACTCATGTAATTCATTAAAGCCAGTACCTGAACTTAGTAGGCTGCTCCAATATACATAAGAAGTAGGAGCAACTGTGTACAGATCCCAAATGGTCTGTGACCAAGTAAAGTTAGC
>Ga0181528_10001301_pt1 | contig 15637 bp, 10 predicted proteins | sample PEATcosm2014_Bin_47_FD_119742 | JGI IMG/M metagenome (GOLD analysis project Ga0181528, IMG submission 119742) | Peatland microbial communities from MTU Mesocosm Facility, Houghton, MI, USA - PEATcosm2014_Bin10_10_metaG | ecosystem: Environmental > Terrestrial > Soil > Wetlands > Peat | place...
AGGCCAATCTTGTCTGTGCCAGCGTGCTGCAAAAATATGGCCGTTACGACGATGCCGAAGATGCGATCCTGCGAAATCTGGATGTGAATCTTGAACGCTCACAGAGTCGAATTGCGCTCTTGGGGCTTTACTATGTCTCTGACAACAAAGTCAAACTCGCGGCTCAATTGGAAGATCCCGATTGGGTCAAAGATATTCCCGCGAAGCAGCTTTTCCTCTGCGCGGCGAAGATCGGTCAAAAGAATCTGCCCGCGGCCGTGCTTGATCAATTGTCGTCGTCGCTGCAGGGGACACCACGGTTGAATATCGGTCGCGACGATTTCGTGATCGCGGTCAGCCCGGCCTGGCAAATTCAAAACGCCGATGTCACGTTACACTGGGGCGATCGTGCGTTTTCCAAGCCGCGCATCACGGGCGGGCGAGATTCGGTGCTGCTCAGTTTTGACGGCATCGCGGAATTCGGAAATCCGCTGACATCGCCGCACGACCCCAGCGATGTTTCGCTGACCCTCAAGTATCCCGATTCCAACCCGTTGAAACTGTCTCTGAAGTCAAAGAACGACGATTCCAAATCGCTCGAAATCGCCAACTTGAAACTGGCCGGGCGCCGTCATCCGATTTATCGAATTGCGTTGCTCGAACAAAATAACGCCAGACTTTCATTACTGAGCGGAACGACGGAGTTGGATCCGTTTGAAGGACTGGCTCCCATGTCACGCACAACAGCCAAGCCCGTCGTCAATATCCAGGAAGACCCCGCCAACGACGATTCCGTTTTTGTGTCGCCTCGCTGATAATGCGGCAAGCATGATCAGGACTTTTGTCACACTGAATTGAGGAGTGCGCACATGACCGTTACTGTCGAAGAACGACTCGCCAAACTCGGACACGAAATCCCTGCGGCTCCTGAGGCAGTGGGGTTTTATGTCCCCGTGCTGCGAATCGGGAATCTGGTCGTCACCAGTGGGCAATTACCGATGATCGGTAAAGAACTGATGTTCAAAGGCAAGGTCGGTCGCGAAGTTCACGAAGACGACGCTGCACACGCCGCAAGGATCTGTGCCTTGAATGCGCTGGCGCAGATCAAGGAATGTGTTGGCAGTCTCGATCGAGTCGTGCGGATCGTGCGGGTCGAAGGATACGTTCAATCCGCCGATGGATTTTCCAAACAGCCGCAGGTCATCAATGGCGCCTCGGAACTTCTGGTGCAAGCATTCGGTGATGCGGGAAAACATACTCGAATCGCCGTCGGTGCGAACGAACTGCCATTGAATGCGGCAGTGGAACTGGTCGTGTGGGCAGAAGTTGCCGTGTGACGTGGCCGATCTGGAATACACAGGATGGACAGGGTGCTTCGCGTTTTTAAAACGCTGAAATCTGTCCGATTCAACTCACTACTCACGATTTGCCTGCAGCTTCGGCCCCTCACCCAACCTCTCCCCGTATGAACGGGGCGAGGAGTGGATTTCCACCCGGCCACCGATTTTTGATCGTTGTTGTCAACGACTTCGTTTGGAGCGTTTTTCTCCGCGCCCTATTTCGTGTCGCGAACGCGGAAGGTTCTGGCTCGTTTGCCTGCCACGTTCAGAATGATTTGTGGACTTGGCTCTTTGGAATCGGGCAAATTGCGAACAGAGCGCCAAGTCGACGCTGCATTGAGTCCGGTAAAGACGACCAGCGAATATCGTTTATTAAGCGGGTTCTCACCGGCTGCAATAATCCAGGTGTCGGGATGAGCGTACGTGTCACCGGACACGATGAACGATTGCGATCCGAATTGGACCGGAAACGTCGAAGATTGTTCCAGCAGTTTCGCACTCACACGATTCGTTGCTGGATGTCCGACCAAAAGCAGAGCGTGTGATTTCAATTCGTCCTCGGTGACATCTTCATCGGTTTTAATCGAGGGCCTGACATTGGCGAATCGACGTGCGACCTCTGTTTGCAGAGACTCGGCGGCTTCTTTTTGAGCCGGTTGATTGTGTTTCGTTCCGTAGACAATCAGCACGCGATCCGGTTCGGCCTCGTGCGAGAAGATCGTCCAGGGGTTTTGTGACTTGAATTGGGTGCTCATGTCCTCGTTCAACCAGCGATCGAGAGTCGCCAAAGCGTCCGCTCCCGCGGCCACTTTCAGATGTTGCCGGAACTGTTCGGTTGTGACTTCTTGTCCCGCGTGAGCTCGACCAAACTCGTCCATGTAACGTATGAACGATTCGGCTCCCAATTGGTTTTTCAACCGCTCGAGCAGCAGCACGCCTTTTCCCACGGCGATTTTGTACCAATCATCATTCGCGAAATCAGATTTCGTTTTTGTCAGCGGGATCTCGCCGCCCATGCGGCGAACCGCGGTCAGCCATTTTGATTGATGTTGAAAGAGGGCCAGGTCAACCAGGTCACGGCCTTCACGCGCTGATTCATCACTCGACGAATCAGCATCGTCATCGTCCTTATCGTTATCTGATTCTTCGACATCAGGCGAGGTTCCGGTGGCCGACAAGTCGTCGTGAAACGCGATTGCATGTTCCAGCGAAATGATCTTTTCGTATTCAGCAAAGGCGGCCGCCAGCCAGATATCCGCGTCAGTTTTTGGAAGCAATGTTCCTCGCCAGGCAAACGGATGCGTCGCGTCGAAATCGATGTGCAGCGGTTCCTCCTTTTTGGGGAACAATTCGAAATCGACGACATGCCTTTTGGATTTCGTTTCGGAACGGGCGGCTGGCAGCGCCACACCTTGCGTATCGATCTGCGTCCATTCGTGAGCGACGAAGGGCTGGACGTTTGGCAAATCATCGCGATCGCTGTCCGAGGGCATCAAAGTCCGACCGAGAGGCGAACCGAAAAACGCCCAGGTCTTAAGATCTTTTGCCATCGCCGCTGTGGTGAACTTGGCGTCGCAGGAAGGATACCCCACCAGCGGTGGCGTGGAAAAAGCTTCGAAGCCGAACGCTTCATCGATTTTTCCTTTTCGGTTGTTGAACAATTTGATCCAGGCCTTGTCGCGAATCCGTGGATGCAAGACGAGATTCGCGGGTTTACTTCCCATATCGGCGACCGTCTCCTTGAAAACGCCGACATCGTTCACGTTGTTGCAACCAAAATAAAAACCGGTCGTCCCCGCCATCCATTCGTTACGGCTACTGCGCCATAGTCGTGATGTGTCCGTCCCGAGCTCAAACATCGCGATCTCGTTTGTTTTGATATCACCGATCAACCACTGATTCGTATACAGACCGTTACTCGACGATTTGAGAATTTCAACACATTTGTCGATCGAATCGGCATACTGGATGGCTCGCCGGATGCGCGAAGCCAGCATCTCGCCTTGCGGTTTGAATTTTGTTTGATTGATCGTCGTTTCGGAGACGATCAAGCCAGCACCGTTAATGTAGTAATCCATCCCGCTTTGGATGCCACCGGGGTATGTCTGAAAAACCATGCGGTGTCCAGCCGCAGGCTGGATGTCGAGCCAGACATTAAAGAAACGAACGTTATACAAATCGGACATCGTGATATGTCCGGCCACGATTTTTCCGTCGGCAGTGGCGGAGCCGGTGGCGATAAACGCGCTGCAATGCTCGTGATGCGTTGCGCGCGGCGGCGAACCGTGACGCCCCTTGAATTTCTCGCCGTCGATACCGGTCGCGGTTCCTTCGAGCGCCGCCTCTAGAAATCCAAGCTCGATGTCGGAATTGATGACGACGATATCGATCAAATCCAGTAGGCGACCCTCGAGCTTGGCTCCCACTGCCGCCGCACCGTCTGCGATTCCCTGCATTTCCCGCAAGGCTTCTTGATCATAGTGCCGCAGGAAAAGTGCATTGACGAACAGACGCAGGTCGCGCCAGGCCTTGTCCGCCGATTGATGATTGCGAATCTTGGCGATCGTCTGGCAGTAGTCAACAATCTCGCGAGCAAGCAAGCGTCCATGCTGATAGCCGCGTTCGTATGGTGTACCTTCGACATGAACCACGATCCAACCGGCTTGGGGGTATCGCCATCCCGATCCGTGACGAATCACAGCAAGCGGGTCGGGAACGAAGGGAAGTTGAACATTTTTTGGCATCTGCGCTGCAACAAATGCAGGATTCAATCCGCCCAAAAACAACATCGACAACCCGAGCCAGAAGACCACTGGTGGGGAAGGGCGATTCATGAGAACTCCTGGCGTGACGTCAATCTGGTGTGAATCAAAGTACGGCTGAATTTCGACACGCTTACTTTAGCGGAAGATAGCTCGCCGGTCATTTCGAAATCTCGACCGGAACAGTCGCTTCGGAAATCACAAATACGTCACCCGACATTTTGCCCGTCGCTCGGAAGCAGAGCGACATCTTTTCTGCCGCTTTGACCGTTGAATCCACTTTGACCACTGCGTCGATCAGAGACTGACCGGCGGCGAATTCCGAGGCGGCGATGTTGATGCCCGCGGGTGGGTCGATCAGCTCGACCTGCATCGGACCGTTGAACTGCGAAGTTCGGTCAAGAGCTAACGGAACGGAAAGTGAACGTCCCGGCACGAGTGTCACCACGCGATCGATCGTTCGCAGTTTTACAACCGTCGGTAAGGTGCGGACCATACAGCGCATGGTCGAGACCACCAACATCGATTGTTTCTGTCCATATTGATCCTGGAACTCGACATGGCCCTGAGCGTAGACGTTCGAATGGGCCTGGACATTGATGTGCATCGTTTCGGGCAAATACAACGGCAGCATGAATTGACGCTGTTCGGGAAGGACCGTCGTTTTCAAGACTTTGATCCCGTCCAGGTCTTTAATTTGACGGTCCGCAACCTGTAGCTCGATCGGTCCCGTGAAACCGTCGAGTCGTTCGATCTCCATCAGATAGGGATAAATCGTGCCTCGATGCGCGTACTGATAGGCTTCGTTACAGAACAATTTGAAGACCGGCTTGTGAACGACGGTCAATTGTACGTGGTCGATTTCCGTAGCACCCAGACCAGCTCCATCCACGTCGTGCCCAAGATGCGTCGCCAGAGCGAGATGCTCGATCGTTTGGCCATTTATCTCGGCCTTTCCTTTGATCCGCAGGGTCACGTCCTGCGACCGCGTATCGGCGTCGGCGATAAAGACCAGTTTGGCGGATGGTTGTCCCGCAGCGACCTGTTGTCCTTCAACGCGAACACCCTCTGGCAGCCCTTCGACAATCAATTCGACGGGGGCAACACATCCGCTGCGTCGGTCGATCGCGACGTCGATTTCCGTTCTTCCACCCTGTGCGACATTGATGGCGTCGGCTTTCAAACTCACGGCGAAGTCGGGCTGGGCGGCATTCACACTCAGTCGATAGATAAATTCGGCCCCGCCGCGAACCCCCTGTTGCAGATCGCGAACTCGTAACCAGAAATCTCCGTCTGTTGCCGGTTGCCATTCGATGCGAACTGTACCGCGTTCCGATTGAATGGCACTCGCGGATGCCACCACCTCGCCTTCTCCGTTCACCACCGCAACAATCGGCAAGGTCGGTAACCAGCGAGGGAACGGCAGACATTCAATCGTCAGCGGTGTTTCTTTTCGGCAATTGATTCGAAACCAGTCTTCGTCGTTCGCCGTTTCGAACTGGCCGTTCACGACAACTGGCCACAACAATTCCATCGCCGTTTCTCGCGAATCGTTACTGGCTGATTCTGTTTCTTCATAGACGTCGCTTGCCATCATCGGAATGCTATTTGCCGCCAGCGGACCTGGTTGCCAAAAGGCACCTGGCATGCTGGGAAACGTCATGCGATCTGTCAGGATTCTTCGAGTTCCATCTCCGGCCAGCGCGAAGAAAGCAATCTCACGAGTCGTCCCAACCTGTCCGCCGGATGGGAACGCGAACTGGATCAAAGGAGCAGTCGACAAGGTGATTCGGTAAACATAACTCGGACCACCGCGATAGGTGATATTGGCGATCATCAGCCGGTACTCGCCCGAAATGGTCGGCCTAAACGCCAACACGGGATCGGCACTGATTCGCCATTCGTCAGCAGCCACGCGCAGTCCATCGGGACCGACGATTTGCAGGACAGGATCAAGGGCCGATCCCAGTCGCGTCGCAGCAACATCAATTCGCACAACCTCGCCAGCTTTTGCTTCGAACCGAAAATAGTCGAGATCACTTTCGCCCGCGATTTGACCATTGATCGTGACTGGCATCTCGACCCGTTGAGAGGTTTCCGGAATGGAGTTCGGTTCGGCTTCAATGAATTCAGGCAAATCACCCACAATAAACGGTCGGCCACCAGTGCCACCACGTGCACAACTTAACCGCCATAATGTCACGCCAAGCGGAGCTGTTTCGGCGATGTCAATCTGCGATCGCCATTCGCGCGGATGTGTAACCGGCTGTTCGCTCGGTTTGCGTCGTGGCGAAGGACCATAGTCCCCTGTCGCTTCCGCTCCCAGATCGAGCGGAGCGGATATGCCATCCCCGAACAGTCGCAATCGGGTTCCCGGTGGCAGACATTCACCTCCCACTCGCACATCAACGCGAGTTCCGCGCCGACCACCCGCAGGGAAGATATGAGTGCTAGACGGATCGGTCGGTACTTGCTGAGCAAACACCGCCTCGGCAACCAAGCCCAGAAAAATCGCGAGAACCACCGATCGACCGATGCCCCAAGCCAAAGCACGGACGTTCCCGTTCGTGATTCTCATTCTGCTGAATTGCTCATTCCGCATTTGACGCAGCCTTCAAGCAATGGCTTATCGGGAATCAGTGCAACAACACGCCCCACACGGCAACGCGGTGAGACAACTTACACAATCTACCGCCGCGACCGACCCAAAACCAGAAGCAGCTGCTTTCGCGGTATTTGAACGAGCATTCTGATATTCGAAGTGGATTCGAACAACATTAAAAAGCTGATCTTCAGATCGTCTGCCATTTTCGGCTAAACTGACGGCAGTCAGAACCAATTCGGGAGATAGCTTTGAGCGATTATGTGGAACCGCTGGGGAAGCGGATATTGATTCGGAAGGATGAAAGTCGTCAAAAGACTCGCGGGGGGATTGTGTTGCCCGACAATTCCGAGATTCCCACGATCACCGGTCGCGTCGTCGAGATCAGCGTTCAGATCGAACGCGACGACGACTTTCCGATCCGCAAATACGACAAAGTCTTGTTCCACCCGAAACACGCGATCCCCGTCGATTTCGAAGCGGACAATCTGTTGTATGTCGTGCCGATCGAAGACGTCGTCGCCATCTTCCGCCGCAGCCCCACAACGGCGGCCCTTGAACAGACGACCGACGAAGCAACGTCTTCGGATGAATTTCCGGACGATGAATGACGTTTATTGGAGCGAGGAAAAATCCAACATGCGGATCTCGTGCATCGGCATGAACAGGTGATGCGGATCATCCACCAGTGCCTGAAAACAAAATCTCAGCTAAATGCATCTGACCGCTTCGCCAACAAGTCAAAACATTGCGTGAGTTCGTTTTGGATTTCAGATGATCGGATCTGAAGACTTGCGTCCAACAATGAGCAGCGTCCTTACCGGGATTCGGAACACCCCCTCGGAGTCTTGAGTGACTTCGAGTTCCGATAGCAATTCAGGTGGTGCAGATGCCAATCTTTCTCGGATCGTTTGCAACGCTTCCGCGCCGGAATTGCCAAGTTCACACCATCGATTGATCGTCAAGCCGCCAGGAATTTCCCAGTACCGGTTTTCACACGCGTCCACCTTCAGCCCATTCGCCGTAAATAGTTCCTGCCAATGCTGTGCCGTGTAGGAACGTACGTGCGTTGGATCATGGAGAACTTCGATCTCGTGATTGAGAGCATCGAGATCAGGGTTTTCGTCTCCTTCGAGGTCGATAATCGCCACATGTCCACCCGGTTTTGCCAAACGGGTCATCTCGGCGATGGCCTTGGAAATATCGGAAAAATGATGCGCTGCCAATCGACAAACGGCGAGATCGAAGGTTGCTGACGGCAATGGAATCGACTCGGCAAACGCCTCGATCGTTTCCACGGTGATACCTCGGTCCGTTGCCAACTGGTGTACCTGCGCGAGCATCTTCGGTGCGGGATCGACAGCGACGATTCGAGAAGCAATTCCGGCAAACATCAGACCCGTGTGTCCAGCACCAGTGGCAACGTCGCAAACGGATTCGACTCGCGAGAACAGTTCACGCAAGCGAGCAAGAGTCGGGCTGCTCGCATGGACTTCGCTGACAGCGTAATTGACTGCAATTGTGTCGAAGCGTTGAGATGCGGACGAATTCATTGTTTTGAACCAACGAAATTGAGACTCAGGATCGTTGACATCAGAGGACTTTCTTCAAGTTCGTCCCAGTAATCAATTCGACGTATTATACTGCTCGCGGCGAAGAATGAGGCAGTGGCCGGACGCCGACTTCTGTGGCAGAAGGCGAAACATCTTTCGACACTCGGTTTACTAGAAGAGTCGCGATTTCAACAACGCCTTATTCCCTTTTTTTCGTCTTGTCATCAATCCGCGAAATCTACTGAGGAGCAAGATGTCGTCCGTTCGCCTTTGGACATTTCAAGACCAGAGCGTCGCGGACCAGTTGATGGCCGGTCACATTCATTGTGGCGACTGGGAACGAACACCAGAGAATTGGCGGCTTGCTTATCGGTGGATGGCGAGTTCGTTAAAAGAAATTGCTCCGGAGTTGGGTGAACACGCCCCGATATGGTGTTGGCACTCTTGTCACGGAACCCTGAACCAACCACCGACAGTCGGAACAGCGGCATATCTTCTTTCAGAAAGCGATTTTGAACGAGGCCTCGCAGTGCTGGAACTGGCGATCCCTGCGGACACAATGTTGCTTTCCTCGTATTATGCGTGGAACCGTTTTCTTGATGCCGTGATCACGAAAAAACGTCTGCCGCGAAGTCCTCGACGCGCGGGGTGGATGTTCGAAGAACCACTGCTGCGGCATGCTGACGACGACATTCAGGCCGTTATTCCGTTGATCAGACCAAGTTGGCTCGTTCGAAGCACGCCTTTGATCATCGATGGACGCGACTATAACGAGCCGCTCTTTCCGGTCGATTGATCCTGCACAGAGTTTTCCCATCGCTGATAACGTTTGCAACAAGTCCAGCGGTAAGTCGAGTTTATCGTCGTCGGCAATGCCGACTCGTACGATCGAAATCATCAATTCAATAGCCAGATTATGTCGAAGCGAGATTGAGATTGTTGGTCCGCATCCTCGTCCAAGTAAGAATGAAAGCGACTTCGCCTATGCTTTTTTTGCGTCGAGAGTCGTGACTCGTAGATGACGGTCGAAGTGAGTGGTTGCGACCTGGAGTTTATCGGCGCTGAGGTCGAGGTCTCGTGTCAGATGCGGAAGTTTCAATCGATGGAAATCTTTCGGCTGATCGAGTTTCCAAAACAACAGGAAGCCGCCCGTGCTGCCGCCGCAGGCACCAATCAAATATCCGTCGGGGTGATAAAGAAGTCGCCAGAGTGTTCCCTTCAAGCCTTCCGCAATTTGAGAGACGGCCAGTTTCTGTGAGTCCCATTCGAAGACCATCACGAGTGGTTCATGAACCGCACCGAGAGGATTTTCCGCCTTGTAGAGTCCGCCACAGGCGAGGAACTTTCCATCGGGACTCATGGCCATCGTTCTCACGCCACCGAAATGAACTCCCTGGCCGCCATTGTAAGAATGCAGATCCTTTGCTTCAAACTTTCGGACGAGCGAGCCGTTTGCAAGGTCCCATTGAAACACGAATCCGAGCAGATCGCCCGAAAGCAGGAACTGCCCCTGCGGATGGAATAACACACTGTAAATCTGATCCTCGTGACCTGTCAGTGTTCTTAAAAGCGATCCATCCGCGAAATTCCAAAGCTTGACAAGTTTGTCATTGCCGACCGTCGCGACCGTCTTTCCGTCGGGGCTAATTGCCACCGCTCGGATCCATCCATGATGTGCGTCGACGATCCGAATCGGTTCCGGTTTTTCCGCGGATGTCAGCCACCAAACGAGTCGACCGTCTCCACCACCGGACAGTAGCGTCTCGCCGTCCGATGTCACTTCCAATGCGAAGACCCAGCTGTCGTGCGCTGTGAACGAGATTTTCTCGCCCGACGGGACAGACCATCGCTGAATTGAATTGTCTTCCGCCGAAGAAAACACATAACGCTGTTTCGGATCAAACCGACACGAAATCAGCGGGCTACAATAGGCCCATTGAAACGTGATGTGGCTTTGAGTCGGATCTGTTGGCATGTCGGATGAACCCCTTAAGCCAACAGGTCTTTGATTGGCCCCGAGGCTGGATCTGCGATCGGAAGTTGTCGGCCGGCGATATCGAAGGATTGCGATGAGTCGACATCGACGGCCTGGAGATACGTGTGAAACAATTGTGCATGATCGACTTGAAGATCGGAGACAGCAGTTCCGTTGGCGTTCGTTTTTCCATAGACCGCACCGGGATGAACACGACACCCTCCCATGACGACTGACCAAGCCGTCCCCCAATGATCGCGTCCGTAGTATTGATTAATCGTCGGCGTCCTTCCGAACTCGCTCAGCACGACGATCAAGGTGTTCTGGAGAAGTCCCCGATCCGCCAGATCCGCGACGAGCGTCGCGAACGGGCCGTCGAACTCACCGACCTGCTCAAAATGGAAATTGAAGTTTTCATTATGAGTATCGTAGTTGGAATGGGACACCTGTACGAACGAGACATTGTTTTCAATCAGACGCCGAGCGAGCAGGCAGTGTCGCCCAAAATCGTGCTTTCCATATCGAACATGATCCTGTTCCGGTTCTTTGGACAAATCGAAAACATGGTTCTGTTGCATCAGAAGCAACGCCTGCTCGTAATTGGAAGTGTAAGCGTCGGTCATTGCTGTCCGTCGCCGTGACATAAAATGATCGTTGGCTTTGCGCCGAAAGGCCTGACGTTCCTGATCGGAGAGTTCACTGAGACTGGCGAGACGCGACGAGTTTTCCGGAGCCTTACCGTTGTCCAATGCAATGCTGGCGTATTTCGGACCAAGATAAGCCGAGTCATTTCCACGCCCACCTCCTCCTCCAGGCGTTATTCGAATGTGCCCGGGTAGTGATGAGCTTTCAGTCGAAAGGGCTTTTGCCGCGACCGCCCCGATTTCCGGAAATACGGCGCCGGGCGTCTGTCGACGACCCGTGACCATCATGTAGGCCCCCTTACCGTGATCATTTTCCGCAGTGTTGATGCTGCGGACGACGGCAAGATGGTGCATGATCTTCGCCGTCTCTGGCAAGAGCTCGGAAATATGAAGGCCTGGCACGGATGTCGCGATGGCTCGAAATGGACCACCAGTATCCGTGCCCGGTTTTGGATCCCAACTTTCCAATTGGCTCAACCCGCCGTGCATATTGATCACGATGATCCGCTTCTGCGATTTGGCCAGTTGTTCACCGAGTGCTGGTTGGGTCAGTGTTCCAAGTCCACCAACGACCGCTCCAGCTCCGGCGACCAGACCGCCGAGAAATGTGCGGCGAGCAATTCTGTGCTCTTCTGACTGGCAGGCGTATGAGCATTTCATGTTTTTTTCCTGGATGATTTATCGAATCGGGTACGCGCCGCGACTCCGTCAATGGTTGAATCGAAATTCGGCCGATGAAATCAGCGCCCAAGCCAATTCGGTAACAGCTGCGGGTTTCTCTGGCGTTCGCTTTGCCAGAAAATCTTTCACTTCGTTCTTCTCAGATTCGTTGGGATATCGACACAGGATTCCCAGATACAATTCCTCGGCGATGGTAGCGGGGTCGTCTATTTTCAGCATTCGACCGGTCAGATTGCTATCCGAGGGTGCTAACCAACTGACGATCGTACTCCCGTTCGAAAAGAAAAGTGCCTGGTCAACTGTCGAAAAGAAATCTTGCGGCTGCCCAGCTCCTGCACTAAACAGGCGGATAAATACGTCGGCATTCGCTTTCAGTTTTTCGAAGACGCCTGCTTCCAACTGCTTTGCTCGTAATGAAACTTTGACGGGATCAGCGAGAGCCGCCGCATCGAGGGGAGCCGTCGTATCGAGTTCGAGATTGACGGCCTTTTCGTAGTTCTCCAGGACGCCGGTGACTTGCATGACACTCCACGCGACCTGTTCAGGCGACAGTGGCCGAAGATTGCTGACGTAGAACCGTTGAGCAAGGCTTTCCGTCACGCCCTGACGCAGAACGGGAATCTCTGAAAGTGTCGTCGCCACCCTCTGGTCGTTGACCTGATTCTCGACTTGTAATGTCGCAACGTTTTGTTTGTGAATCTCCGACTCGCGTAACTTTTCTGACAAAGCCGCTTGAGCCGCATTCAGCGTGTCTGTCGCGACTTTCAATTGTTGTTCTGCGACTTCAACGGGCTTCTGAAATTCAATCATCTGGAGAGAAAGCTGACCGGCCCGTGCCGTGATCATCTGAGCGATTTTCATAAATTCTGCATCGCCTGGCAGTTTTGCACGGACAGCTTCAACGGCCACTACGGCGTCAGAAATCGATTTTGCAATTTCCTGTTGTGTCACCAACTGCTGCTTTGCTTCCGTCAGCTTACTGGTTGCCTGGTCCCGTTGCGATTGAGCTTCACTCATGGCCGTTTGAAGATTTGGCATCGCGGCTGCGATGACCTGTGTCGCGGATAGGTGATTCGCAACATCCGTTCGAATCTTTTCCAGTGTCTGACGAATGGTCGCAACTTGCTGTTCGCTTGTTCTGAGCTTCGCAACCAGATCAATATCCGCGAGTTGCAATTCGACTGCCTTGAGTGCGAGCTTGTCGAATCGGGCTTTTTCCGTGGCGGCGTGCCATTGGTTCTGAGCGGCTACAAACTGCTGCTTCAAAGGTTCCAGTCGAACCATCACTGCGGCGACCGTTGCTCGAAGTGGTTCAATCGAATCCGTAGCTGCTTTTGATGGCAATGCCAGTTCGCCAATGGATTTCGTCGTCGCAGCAATTTCGTCGGTCACCTTTTTTTCACGAGCAACGAAACTTTCGGTCACTGCCGCCAGTTCCTTGTCATCGGGAAGTTTCTTGGCAACCTCTTGATTGGCCACAAGGGCGGCTTGGATTACTTTCAGTAGTTCTTGTTTGACGACGAGAGTCTTGTTCGCATCGGCCATTGCATTGTTGGCTTTGTCTGCCGCCTGGCGACCGGCTGTGAGGGCTGCGTTCGCCTTATTCAATTCCTCAACAACCGGATTGATGATGGCAATGACCGCATCTCGTGCGACCGACGCGTCACCAATTTGTTTACTCGATTGAGCGGCGGCATCCTTCAGCGCCACGACCTCTTTCTTCAGCGTATCGGATCGTCTGGCAGATATCTCCGCGAGGAAAGTGATATCGAAAGCGACATCGTACGAACTTTGATAGGTCTTTGTTCTCGCGAGGTCTCGAAGTATGGCCCGCATGTCGAACTTTTGACGAACAACCTCTTCGCTGAGAACTTCGAGTACTTGTGGGTTCCACGGTGGATTGGCTCCGTGATGGAGATCCAGCGGTTCGACCAGTCCACGCCCCATCAAATGCGCCCACAGACGATTGGCGATATTTCGATTGAACGCTCGATTCGTTCCATCGGCGGCGTGCGCCGCGAGCTGTGCACGGCGACTGTACCGAGGAACCGGTCGAACACCCTCAGCAGGGGCGACAAGGTATTCTTCGCCAAATGTGACAGGGGTATCGGCGATAATAGTCCCGGTCGGAAGTCTCGGATCGGTCAGACCTGTCTTCTTGGTAAAAACAGACGAAAAGCTAACATCACCGTCCGCCTTTTCCGCGAAATAGAGTTTGTCTTTTTCCTTCTTATCAATGAAAACGAAACTTCGCGACAGGAATGCGTAAATACCGTAGTACTCCGTCTGATAGTAGTCTTCGATCAGGGGATGATCGTGACACTGAGCACATTGAAGATCCATACCGAAAAAGACTCGACCGACATCCCGAGTCACCGAATTCGGTTCGCCTTCACGATCCAGATAAAATTTCGCGGCAGGCCTCAATGTCGGGTCGGCACCATCGGCAGAAAGGATTTCACGAGCCAGCTGGTCGAAAGGCTTGTTTTGTTGAACGGACTCAAAAAGGTACGCTTGCCAGTCCGCAGAGGGAATCCCTTTGTCCGGACGGCGTTCGTTGAACATGACGTTCAAAACATTGGAAAAATGACGCGAGAATTCCGGGCTGGCGAGAAGTCGATCAATCAGAACTTCTCGTTTGTGAGGATCGGCACTCGCAGCAAAGTCTCGAGTTTCCTGAACCGATGGCACCCGCCCCATCAAATCGAGCGAGATTCGTCTCAGAAACTCGAGGTCAGACGAGGCTGGTACGTCCACCCCGGGATTGGCTTCGGCCAACAAACGATCAATTCTTTGGGCGAACGTTTCGTCAGCGATTGTTGCCTGGCCAATAATCAATAATACGATCATTGCCAGGACGGCGTGGACGGTCATCATTGGCCTTCGAAGCGGACTCATGATTACCAATCTCATCATCTCAAGGTCGGAAGAAATTCGTCTGGAATGGATTCCAACACGATGTCATCGTCTAACATAACCTGTTTTGTCACCAACGGACGACCGAACTCGATCGTTCCTGCTGTAAATCCTTCTTTTCCCTCAAAACCGAAAGTGCAGGTGATGCGTAAAGCTAACGGCATAAAAAGGATGCAACACAAACAACACATCAGCCTCGCCTGATGCATAAGCGTACGGGATGGTTGCGGTGCGCGTCAATCTCCATCAATTGGTCGAACGAAAGATGTGGTCGAATTGTCGGACTCTGCCAAATACCAACGGAGGCCAGTAAGCGACACAAACACTGACACAACTTGACAACGAAGTGAGGCTTGTCGATTTGGACGAGCACTTATGATCAGAGAACTTAGCGAACTGTTGTTTTGCCTGCTAAAACGACCCACAATAGAATCCAGAGATGCAATCCACGAATGTGCTGGAACGGTGAGAAGATCGATGAAACTGCAACGCCGGGATTTCTTACGCGCGGGCGGTGGTGGAATTGCTTCGCTGATTTCGTCGCCGTTCTGGGCTCAAGCAGACAGCCAGGATGAATCCCATTCAGCGCCACGAGTGGTGCTAACATGGGGAACAAACGGTCACGGCGACGGAGAGTTCGACATACCGATTGCGGTCGCGGTGAACCAAAAAGATGAGATTCTGGTTGCGGACTTTCGACAGGGCAACGCAGAAGCCAAGTCGCGCATCCAGCGATTCGATCAAGAGGGGCGGTTTTTGGGAGCATTTGAGACCGACCCAATGCCCGGGGGGTTGGCCTTGGATAAAGATGGGCTTCTCTATGCGACGCATATGATGAAGCACAAAGTTTCTGTTTACGATCCGACCGGCAAACTTGTCAAAGAATTTGGCAAGCAGGGATCGGCTCCCGGTGAGTTTGACCAGCCTGGTGGAATTGCGTTTGGCCGAAATGGATCGGTCTATGTCGCCGATCAAGCGAACCAGCGAGTGCAGCGATTATCGCCTCAAGGCGAGCCCATTGGAGCATGGGGTAAACATGGTACTGCGGCGGGCGAATTTGGTGGAAACTCGTCTCCGCGAGGCCGTGGCGGCGGGCCACACTTTCTCGCCTTCAACAGCCACGGTGATCTCTACACCACGGAAGCTTCCGTCGGTCGAGTGCAGAAGTTTGATTCCGACGGAAAA
>Ga0181528_10001303_pt1 | contig 15633 bp, 13 predicted proteins | sample PEATcosm2014_Bin_47_FD_119742 | JGI IMG/M metagenome (GOLD analysis project Ga0181528, IMG submission 119742) | Peatland microbial communities from MTU Mesocosm Facility, Houghton, MI, USA - PEATcosm2014_Bin10_10_metaG | ecosystem: Environmental > Terrestrial > Soil > Wetlands > Peat | place...
AGCCCAGCGCGCGATACTTCCTTTGCTCGCGCATCTGACGCAGGCATTCGGCATCGGCGGCCGAGCACCCTCCTGCCAGCGAGGCGAACGCCTGCTTGCGCCCCATCCACGTCCCCAGATCCAAAACCTCATCCGGTTTCTGTTGCTTCATTTCGTGACTCCCTGCGAGCCAAATGGCAACCGCGGTTGCCATTTCCCGATATTTTGCCTTTAGAATCAGTTGCTTATGGGACAAGATGGCAACCTGGGTTGCCATCTCATCGAACGCACTTCAACCGTACGGGCGGCTGTCAAGGCTTCTGTTCCGCCCGTGCCGGCAACCCGCTGAGAAGGCTGGAGTTGGGTATTCCCTGGATGGTGTCACCGCGAGCGGCGGCAACGCAAACTGTGAGGGGTGCGTGAATCGCGCTGACGCGCAGAGTCTACATGCCTTCGCGGAACCGGATCTCCACTCGCACACGCGCTTCGAAGGGCGCGCCGTTCAGCATCGCCGGCTTGTAGATCCACTGGCGCACGGCGTCGATAGCGGCTTGCCAGAACACCTGCCTGCCGCCGACCACGATCAGATCTTTCACGCGCCCATTCGTGCCGACCAATCCCTCCAAGACCACGACGTCCTGGATGCGCGCCGCGCGCGCGGCGTACGGGTAAATGGGATCTTTGCGCGAAACCAGCGTCGGCATTTGCACATCTCCTCCGACTCGCAGCCCGGTGGAAGGGCCGCTCGCGGGCGACGCGCCGGGCGAGGCCTCCCCCGCCGGGACGGCCGGCGGCGCCGGAGGGTAACTCCTGAAGGTCCTGAGAGCCGCCAGCGGACCCGGCTGACTCCGCTCCGCGGGCTCGACCCCACTCAACGCGGGTGGCTGCTCCAGGGACGCCACGCTGGGCGCACGATTGCGGTCCGACGGAGCGACGAAGGGCTTGCTGGCTTTGGCCGGCGGCGGCTTCGGGCTGATCGGGGCCTCGGTGTAAGTTCTGGATATCACGGGTTGCTGGAGTGCGACGGAGTCCGTCGATGTCTGGGGAGGCAGATTCACAATGCCAAATTCGCTCGCCGTGCGCTCGTTCGGGAGCAACATGGTCAACTCGATCTCCATATGCTCGCTGTCGGGAGTCACCAGGTAAATGGCGGAGCGCAGTTGCTCGACGTTGAGACCCACCTCCCTCTGGGTTCGGCCATCTTTGATGGAGAGCAGACCCGCTGCTGCGCCCAGTTGGTCGGCCGCATTGTGATCCCACGTCAGAACCAGGTCCGTGCCCAGCCGGCTTATCCTCAAACCGAGCGTCTTATCGGCTGCCAACTGCGGCCCGGTTGCCGGCGTTGCCGGGGCTGAACGGCTGTAAAACGCATACGCCGCACCGAGCGCCAGCACAATCGCCACCCCTGCCAGCGCCCGGCCCCAGGGGAAGCGCCGTCCACGGGACTTCCGCTGCTGCGCCGCTCTTCTGTCGAGTTCCCATTGTGGCAATTCATTCGCCTGGGGCGAGTCGATTGCGGCCTCTTCTTCAGGTTCCTCTTCCATCGCCGGAATCGCAGCGGCGGGTTGCTGTGACGTCTGCGAAGGTTCCTCGTCTTCCTGCGGCCGGCGGTGCGATTGCGGCACTACGGTAAGCTTCAAGGCCTGCGCGCCGGGATCCCGGCTGCCTGCTTGTGTGTGGCCGCCTGTAGCGGGCAGGCCATCCAGCTCGAACTCCTGATAGCTCCCCTGGCCGTGGATCGACCCGTCGGCCTCGCGGAAAAAGAATCCGCACGAAGTGGGCAACAGGGCGACGGGCTTCAGCACCAGCGCCACCTGCCACGGTTCCTTGAAATGGTGGTAGTGAAGCTCCAGATCGTCCTTGGAGAGGAAGATCTCCGATCGGGTGTGCGAGTGATACCAGCCTACGACCGTCTGTCCGGCGGCTTGCGCTTCCTCGATCGCGACAGACAGGTGGCTATGGTCGCTCACTGTCAGCCGAAAGGTGGGACCGAAAGCGTGCTCGCATTGCAGCGGCCGGGAGCCGGTGATGGTTACCCGTTCGGAGGAGTAGCTCCCCAGCAGGATCCCGCCGATTTCAAGCCCGCCGTGCGACAGTCCATAGAACGCAGACCCGACCGCCATCCGCAGGTCTTCGAGCACCTGCGGAATATACTCGATCGCAAACGGACACTGCGCAGTGGTCCAGGTTCCCAATGATTGAGAGCGGTTCGTGACTTCCACGGGCTCTGCCCTCCGATGTTTAGCAAAGTGTACAGAATTAGGGCCCAGATTTCCATGGCCAAGTGGTACTGCTTCCCCGGTTTCAGGTTTACAGCGGGCTGAATCGCTCATTGGCGCCGCCAGTGGGATTGCTGGCGCACGCTTCTCGGGCTGTTTCAGGATGAGCGCGGATCAGTGCAGTGCAAGTCATAGCCGGCCTTCAGCGCTGCCGGAGGAAGGTCAGCACCGCGCACGTGAGAGCGTGCCCATGGGCCTGCGGGCGCATAGAATTGCGCAAAGACCGGATGGATTTGGGTAGAACTTCTAGCCCAGCTTCACATCTTCTGTAGTCCGGTGCTCCTGAGCCCGGAGCACCGCCCTCCAGCACAGAACCGCGAATGAAAAGAGCGGTCCTTGGGGCAAGACGGCAGTTGACTGCTCTCTTGCGTTCGCGGTTCTGTGCTGGCTATCGGGATGCGCGCGCAGGCCACGGTCTATAGAAATTGTGAAACTGCTCTAGAATGTCCGGCGGCCCTCGGAACGTAGGCGGATACCACTGCTCCCTAACCCGGCACAGCCAGGACCAAACCGGCGATCGACGCCAATCCCCCCAGGACAGAGATGGGATGCCGGCAGGAACCAGCGGACTACGAAAGTTGCGAAACCGGTCTAACAGTCTGCCGATTGCGCCACCCGATTGTCTCAGCCTTCGGCCGTCATGGAGGCGCGCACGAGCAGGTAGCTTCGCACTGCCTTCTCCATGGAAGGCATAGGCTCGATGCCGAGGGCGTCCAGCTTGGTATTCGCCAGCGCCGAGTAGCGCGGCCGCCGGGCGGGTGTCCGGTACTCTCGTTCGCTGGTAGGCTTCAGCTCCGGATCCAGGCCGGCGCAGGCGAAGATCAGCTTGGCGTAGTCGAACCAGGAAATAGCAGTCCCGCCGCCGGCGTGAAAAGTGCCGCACTCACCGCGCTCCACCAGTTCAGCCGTGCTGTGAGCCAGCGCCGGGGCGTAGGTCGGGGAGGCCACCATGTCCTCCACAACGCGGATCGGCTGCCCGCCGGCAGCCAGCCGCAACATCAGTTCCACAAAATTGCCGCGAGCGGTTCGCAAAGCGGCCGGTCCAAAGACGCCTGACGTGCGGAGTATCAGAAGGTTGTCCAGATAGGCGCGGGCATAGAGTTCGCCGCACAGCTTGGAGACCGCGTAAGCGCCGAGCGGATGGGGCCGGTCTTCCTCCGTGTACGAACTGCCCTTGGTGCCATCGAACACGTAGTCAGTGGAGAAATGCACTAATTTGGCGCCCGCCTGCCGGCACGCCACGGCCATATTCCGAACCGCCAGAGCATTCACCTGGTACGCAGCCTGCGGCTCATTCTCGGCGACATCGACCATATTGTAGGCCGCGGCATTCAATACGAGCTCGGCGCCGTTCGAAGCGATGGCGCGCTCTACCGCCGCCGCATCGGTGATATCGACGCCACTCCGGTCATAGGAGAAGACGGTGTAGCCCCGGGCCGAAAACTCGCGCTGGATTTCAAAGCCAAGTTGGCCAGCACCACCGAAAAGGATCGCTTTTCTGCTCATATCGCACTTGAACTATAACGCATCCCGGCACCCCGGCGGCAGAGGTCAGGCGTCGGCCGCATCCAGTGCGCGCCTGGAAAGCGCCGGGACCGGCTTCACGCTCGTCTCATTGCTCGCGGAGGCGCCGTTCCGCTTCCATGCGGCGGTGGGAATAGCAATCCAAAGGGTGAGCCTGCTCGTCGGCTCGCGCCTCGCCCAGCAGCGCGCTGACGAGCTTTCGCAAGCTGTGCAGGCCGGAGAGGCTCTCGTTCATCTCAATGAGCACGGAGAACTCCCCCGCCGTCTCTTCCCGGCAAGCCACTATCTCGCCCAGCAGGATGGTGTCCTGTTGGTCGATGCGGACAGGCAGGCCAGGCGCCAGCGGGCTCCCGCAGCGGGCCGTCAGCAGACGCGAGGCTACATGCGTCACTTCGATGTCCGTGTCCGAGACCGATCCCTGCAAAGGAATGAGCTTGGCGCGCCAGGTGTTCGCGGGCGTTAGAGCAAAGGACTCTCGTGCTTCCATATCCCACATATCGGATGGATTGAGGGCCGTGATGAGGGACTTTACGCAGGATAAACTCGTTTGGAGCTGAAGGAAGAGCTCCGACGAAGGTCAGCCTCTACCGCGCGGCGGCCAGCGTCCAGAGCGCCAAGGCCACGGCCAACGCTCCGCCCGCTTCCAGTAGAAGCCGGTGGATCAACATTCGCTGCCAGCCGGGCCGGGGTAGAAGCGGCGGCTTGGCCTCGGCGCGAGACTGAAGATAGCGTTGCCCGCCTTCATCGGCCAGGATGATATTGGCGGTCAGGTCGCCCTGCAGCGCCTTGTCGAGGTCCCGCTGCAAATCCCTCGGGACTTCATCCGGCGACTTGAAGTAGCGAATCGATCCCTTCCGCGCGGTAAGAACGGAAGTGAAGCGAAAGACCGGATTGGGGGACGTTTCCCGCACGAATCAGGACCCCACTGGGTGGAACCCAATCTCCTCGGTGTGCTGCGCGACCGACTGCTTGGCGCGATCCATCACGACCTGAATAAACTCGAGGCCTGCCTTGGAGAAGGCCTTATCTCGACGGTAGACCAATCCGAGGCGGCGAATCAAGGGCTCGGGAGACAGGGAAACCGCGGCAAACTGGCCGGCGTCCAATCCTTCCTGGAAGTGCGAAACCGCCATGAAGGAGATCCCTAGTCCGGCCAGGACGAAGCGCTTGATCATCTCGGTGGAATCCAGTTCCATCGAGATCATTACGCGGTCCGACACCGGATCCAGCCAGGCGTTCACCTTCGCGCGCGTCGCGCCGCCTTTGGGCAGTAGGAGCGTTTGACCGACCATATCCTCACAGCGCACGGATTCCAGCCGGGCGAGAGGATGGCCGGCGGGCAGCAGGAGCTTGATTTCGTCGGTATGCACTGGCAAAACCTGCAGTTTTCTTTCCTGCACGGGCAACTGTGTGAAGCCGAAGTCCGCCAGGTTGTCGACGATGGCTTCGACCACGTGCTTGCCATAGCTCCGGTCGACCAGGAGTTGCACGTTCGGGAAGCGCTTTTTGTACTCAGAGAAGACGGTCGGCAAGACGTAGATGCAGGTGGCTTCGTTCGCCGCGATCACCAGTTCGCCGCGCGGGACCCGCTCCAATTCGTTAATGGAATCCTGCGCCCGCCGGCGCAGCTCGAGGATCTGCTCGGCGTACTCGGTGAGGATCTTCCCTGCCGGCGTCAATTGGATCCGGGTGCCCAGCCTCTCGAACAGGGAGCAGTTCAGCTCCTGTTCGATTTGTCGAACCTGCGCGCTGATGGCGGGCTGGGTCCGGAAACAAGTCTGGGCGGCCTTCGAAAACGACTTGAGGCGCACTATCTCGAGAAAAGTGTGAAGCTGATCAAGATCCATGTGCTACCTGGCAGCATCATCATATTACCATCGCCCAGCCTGGTTTCTGTAATCGGGCCGATTGACTTCGAGCGGGGAACGGTGCTGTGTCCTGCCACCAAGCGCTCATCGAATCTGCCGCTGGCGAGATGTCCGCGCATCCTGAAGCCCAGGGAGGACACCCAGCCACACGGGTGCGCGACAAAGGAATGGAACCGCTGCCGGCACCGTGGGGCACAGGCTGGCAGCCTGCGCGGCGGTTGCCTACCGCCGCCGTCTCGCTTGAGCGTGGCAGTTGGCCGATTGCCAATCGGCCGCAGCTTGCCAAGCTGCCCCACAACAGCACCCTCTGCCTGGCGTGCCCATACGCCCGGCCTCCCGGCACTTTGCGAGCGAATCGCGCCGGCGTCCGCTTGGATGTCGCGCACCCCGCCACCTGCATGTTGCGCCCTTGGGAGTGCGTGGACTACGATCAACCCTATGTCTTACATCCGCTTGTCGTGGCCAGCCGGGAGACCTGCGCCGCGCGGCGGCAGGTCAACGAGATGGTGAACCGGACGAGACGGCGTGGCGCGTTCCGGAGGGCCTGGATGACGTCCTTCCTGGCTGCAGGCATGCGGCTTCTTGCGATCCTGGCATTGGCGGGTATCCTGCCGCATGGGCTCAGCCCCGTTCTCGTGGCGCGTCCGCCAGTACCCCAAACCGGAATTCAAAGTGACGAGGTGGCCATCATCGTCAACGACGCCGACCCGGGCTCGCGTGCGATCGCCGCATATTACTCAGCCCGCCGCGGAATCCCGGCAGCGCACATTTGCCATCTTCGCCTGGCTGCGGACGAAGAGATCGGCCGCGACACGTTCGAGCGTGACATCGAGACCCCCGTTGGCGGCTGGCTGAAGCGGCGGAACCTGGTCGAGAAGATCCTGGTGCTGGTCACCACGTCAGGCGTTCCTTTGAAGGTGAAAGGGTCGTTTTCGCCCACGGGCACGGCATCGAGCGTCGATTCGGAGCTCGCGCTGCTTTACAACCTGCTGCACGCCCTGAAGAGGCCGCCGCTCGAAGGCGGCGTGCCAAATCCCTTCTATCAATCCAACCGGAGATTTCAGCATCCTCAGTTCGCCATGTACCTGGTGACGCGCCTGACCGCCTATACCCTCGATGATGTGAAGGCGATGATCGACCGCTCGCTGCAGGCCGGGAACCGCGGGACGGTCGTTCTGGATGGCAAGGGTGGCGGCATGGATGAAGGCGAACTCTGGTTGCGGGCAGCCAGGAACAGGCTGCCTGCAGCGCGTGTGGTTTTCGACGATACGGCGCGAGTGATCGAGAACGTGGGCGAGGTTATCGGCTACGCGAGTTGGGGCTCGAACGACCCCCATCGCACCAAGCGCACGGCTGCTTTACATTGGCTTCCGGGCGGCATCGCGACAGAGTATGTGAGCACCGACGCGCGCACCTTTCGCGAGCCTCCCGCGGGATGGCAGATCACGACCTGGAACGACCGCGCGGGTTTCTTCGCAGGCTCGCCCCAGTCGTTGGCCGGAGACCTGCTGCGCGAGGGCGCGACCGGGGTTTCGGGCAACGTCTACGAACCCTATCTCATATTCACGTCGCATCCGGACCTGCTTTTTCCGGCATACCTGAACGGGTGGACTCTCGCGGAGAGCTACTGGCGCTCCATTCCGCTGCTGAGTTGGATGAACGTCGTCGTGGGCGATCCGCTCTGCCATCTGGAATCCCAATGACGCCAGGCCTCAAGCACATCGGCAGAGCCTGGGAGCCAATGTCTGCCTACATCTTCCGCCCCGGCGTCACTGGGTTTTCCGCGAGGATCTTCGTGCTGGCGGGCAGCGTGAATTTCGCATCCGTCACGCCGGTGTTGAAGCTCACGGATTCAGAGAACATCTCGTAGATCCGTTCGCCGTTGTGTTCCCGCAGGATCACCCACGGCCAGGAGATACCGTTGGTCTCACGGAACTTGGAAAAGACCGTGACTTCTTCGTCCTTCTCCTTCGTAATGGCGTTGCGCCGGAACCACATCTGGCGCACCGGGTGGTGTGTGGATTGTTCGAAGTAGACGGTCACCATGCGATTGTCCGAGTCGAAGATGTCAACGGAATCCACTGGCACGTTGTTGTACAGTTCCGTCCCTCGGGCCTCAAAGCTCATGCCAGGCTCGTTCAGCCGCATCCGCAGGATATAGAGCACATTGTGAAGCAGGCTCTCGCGATATTTCTCGTAGTCCGCGGCGCTAAACGGCTTGGCCCCCCGGTATGAGACGTTATAGCCGTTCTTCTCGTCAAAGAGCACATACGCCGTCTCGTCCTTGTCGCCGAACACCTGGCGCTCGCGCTGCCCCTGGAAGGCGACGACGGGCGGCTCTGGAGCGGTCAGGTAACGGACGTAGATCTTCGCCTTCGAAAGGCCGCTCAGTTTCTCGTTAAAGAAGCTGTACGCCCGCCCGTCCTCAATGCGGTCGGTGATGTGGAGGAACGCGTCGCCGCCCAGCGCCGCCAGGCTCTCCATCACAATCCTGCGGCCCTTGACCGCTGGATCCTCGGCCTTCATACAGACCGCCGGGCAGAGCGCCACGAGAGTCAGGAGGATGCGGGAAGAGGGAAGGAGTCTCACGCTTCCGATTGTAGACTGCCAAAGGCAGGTGGACATCCCGGCAGAGAGGTTCAGCTCAGGCCAATTCCTGCGTCGCCGCTAAGAACTGCCGCAGCGCGGCATGCAGGCTCCGGTTATCCAGCAGGCGGCATGCGCCGGCGAACGCCTGGACGAGCAGCGACTGGCGCCCTTCGCTCCAAATGCTGGAGAGTGCCTCCACCACGCCCGTGTCGTAATCCTGGACGAAGACGCGGTCGGTCCAGCGCACCCAGCCGTGCGTGTGCGCCCGGTTGTCCCGCATCACGTCGGCGACCATCTTTATGACCCGTGAGACGATCGGTTCGCGGTACTGCGGCATCACCAGAACATGGCTGCGGCCGTATTCGCGCACCTCCTCGACGAACTCACCGAACGTACCGGAATTGGTGAGGTTGAGCATCGCATTGGGCTCTGTGCAGTGCCGGTCGCCTCCCGAGACGACGGGCTTATCCACGGATGCGCCCCATTCGGCGACGCGCCGGTTCTCGCTCCACGGCCGCAGGCCATTCATCTCCAGGGCATGCAGGAACGGGCTGTAACGCCGTAGCAACTCCACCGCCACGGAATCGTGCAACTGCTGGCCAACGCCCTGTTCGTCCCAATGGGGGTGATTGAACACCACCAGCGTATCCGGTTCCTCACTCAACCACTCCAGCATGCCTTCGATGTCGGCTTCCTTGGGATCGGCCGTAAATGCGGCCATCGCGCTCATGCATTGCGTGGCGCGGCGGGGCGGCAGATTGTGCACGCCCAAATGGAAGAACACGCCGCGGTAAGGCAAGGTCCATTCCACCGAGACCGGCGTGCTGCGCCCCTCCGGCAGCAAGCGCAGAAGCGACGGCGCATCGATGTTGTCGTGATCCGAGATCGAGACCAGCGGCCGCAAGCCCAGCGCTTCGATTTGCCCGCGCTCGACGGCGAGGGATTCGCGCGGCCCCAGAGGCGGGGTCCACCAGGCGTTGCAGTAATTCAGATCGCGTCCATAGAGGCTGCGATACTTCGCTTCTTGCGCGCGCACCAGGTCGCGCACAATCGGAACGTGCGCGGCGAGGCGCGGCATGAAATCCAGTGTCTCTTTGGAGTGCGAGGTATGGCTATGCAGCGAAACGCCGGTGCGCGCTCGTTTCCAAGGTGTGCCGCGCCAGGCAAAATGGACAGAGGGGTAAGTCTCCACGCCTCCAGCCTGCGCGCGCTCCGTGAGAACGCGATGCACGGCTGGTCAATATCTCGTAAAACAGGAACATCCGAAACTGTTTATTGAGGCGACGCTGCCGGTTCTACCCGATTTCGTGAGCGGTATGGGAGATCTGACGCATCGCCGCCTGAAAGCCGCGGCTATCGAGCAGTTGCGCGGCGCGGGCGAAGGCGCGAATCACCATGGGACCGGATCCAGCCCCCCAAACGCTGGACAGCGCATCGACGGAGCCATCGACGCGCCGGAAGAAGACGCGATCGCTCCAACGAACCCAGCCGTGCGCGTGCGCCTCGTTGTCGCGCATCACGTCGGCGATGGAACACATCAGGCGGCATCGCAGAGGTTCACGGTACTGGGGCATCACCAGAACCTGACTCCGGGCATCGTTGCGGATTTCGGCGACAAACTCCTCGAAGCTAGCCGCGTTAGTGATATTCAAGAGCGCGTTCGGCTCGGAACAGTGCCGGTCGCCACCGGCAATCACCGGAAGCGTATGAGCGCGAGCGAGATCCACGGCACGCAGGTTTTCCTGCCAGGAACGGATCCCGTTGACTTCCAATGCGTGCAGGCAAGCTCCGTTGCGCGCCAGGAACTCCGTCGCCAGTGAGTCGTGCAACTGTTGCCCGATCCGCTTTTCGTCCCAACAGGGATGATTGAAGACCACGAGCGTCTCCGGCCGTTCCGCCAACGCGGTCAACAAGGGCCGGATCAGTTCCTCCCGCGGATCGGCCGTGAACGCGTTCAACTCGGAGATGATCCGAGGAGCGTCGCGTGAGGGCAGATTGTGGAGGCCGAGATGGAAGAAGGTGCCACGGTAGGGGACCGTCCATTCCGTCGAAATCGGCGTGTCGCGTCCCTCCGGCAAGACACGCACCAGGAGAGGCGCTTCGATATTGTCGTGATCGGTGAGCGAGACGAAGGGCCGAAGCCCCAGTTCCTCAATCTGGCGGCGCTCCACCGAGAGCGCCTCACGCGGGCTCAGAGGCGGGGTCCACCAGGCGTCGCGGTAATTGAAATCGCGCCCGTAACGCTCCCGGTAGCGCTGCTCCTGAACACGTACCAATGCCCCCAGGATGGGGATCAGGGAGCTCAATCGAGGAATGAAGTCGAGCCGCTCCTTCGAGTGAGAGGTGTGGCTATGTAAGGAAATGCCGGTCACGGCGTGCTGCCATGGGGCGCCATGCCACGCGAACTGAATCGAATCTACAGTTTCCATGGTGCCAGCGTGTTTAATCAACGGTATGATCCGGCGATGCGATTGTCAATTCTGAATCCAACAGATTGGTCGAAATTGTTTCAGATCCATCTAACGATGGGCTACGTTGGACATCCCGCCGGTTATTGTCCGTCCACGCTTTGGACGTGCGCAGCCCGGGGTTGGTTCACTAATCTTTCGATTGCATCTGATATTGCGGTAAGCCGCATGCTATAACTCAAACCGGCGTCTGTTGCGGCATCCGGTTCGAAACGAGAGGTCCGCGTTCCTGAACGGCTGCGAAAACATCAGCTTGCGACAAGAGACGGGCCGCTACGCACCAGGCAGGGCGCGCAGACAGGCGGGACTTGGCGCGGGTGACCCCACCAGTCCGGAGCGAAGCCGCTCTATGCCGTCGCAGCCTTATTGGGCGGTTCCGTGGCACTTCTTGTACTTCTTGCCGCTGCCGCAGGGGCAAGGGTCGTTGCGTCCGACCTTGGCGGACACAACCGGCTCGGCTGGAGCCTCCTCGGCGTCATGATCGTGATCGCAATCCGGACCGTGGACGTGTTCGTGCTCTTCGTCCGGGGGGAAGAAGACCGGCGGCAGGCCCTCGCGGTCCAGGCGCGTGTCGAGCGCACCAGCCACGGTGTCCGCATCGGTCGCATCGAAGCCCCCTGCCAGTTCCTCGATCTTCTCGATCAGCTTCAGCATGCTCTTCTCGCTGGTCTTACCCGGCACGGCGAGCGCGTAGGAAAACAGCGCCTGTTGGCGCGTCTCCTGGTCGTCGAATAAAGGCACGAGTTCGTCGGCGAGTTCGGGGATCGGAAAAGCGCCAACCCCAACAACGGCGTTGCCGCGCACGCGGGGGTCCTCGTGCTGCAGGTTCTCGGCGAAGTACTTGCGATAGCGCAGGTCGTGGCTGCGCCACATCGCTTCGATCGCGTCGGCCCTGACAGCCGGGACCTCGTAAAGAGCGTGGATCGCGTCGTGTACGGCGCTCCTGCCCGTTTCCTGGGCCAGCGCCACCATTGCGGCGGCACGCTCGGCCAGAGTCAGTTCGGCGTTATCAAGCCTTTCGAGGAGAAACTCCAGCACTGCCGGATCGCCCTTTTCGGCGGCCTGAAGCGCGCTGCCGAGAGCCCGCAGGCAGGCGGCCCGGACCTCCGGCTCCTCATCGTCCTGCGCGCGCTTGAGCAGCGCATCCCGCGTATCCTCGTTGTACTGCTCGTCGCACAGGCTCAGTGCGGCGTCGACACGGTACTCGACGAAATCGCAAGCCAGGTACTCTTCAACCTGATCCTCGGGCAGGGCCTCAAACAAAGGCGAAGCGGTCTCGGCGTAGAGCTTGAACAGATCGAAGGCGGCCAGATCATGCTGTACTTCACCGGCATCCAGTTGCGCCAGGCAGTCTTCCAGGGCCTTGCGTTCCTGTTGGGCCTCGTCTCCTTCGCTCAACTCGGAGAGCGCGTCCTGAACAAGAGGCTTCAGCGCGGGGTCGCCGTACAGGCCGACGCACAGCGCGCCTTCATAGGGATCGACGGCCAGCACCGTCTCCAGCAATTCGGGAATCCGCGCATCCCGAACGCCGAGCGCGGCCAGCAGGAAGACGAGATCACCCTTATCATCCGGCCCAGCCTCCTCGATGGCGGCCAGCAGCGGTTCCACGGCAGGCGCGCCGAGGGCCGCGAAGGCCTCTACGAGCTCGTCCGGAATCCCTTCTTCCGCCAACGTCAGCCGGTGCAGGTAAAACGGGATCGCTTCGGACGTGTTGAAGTGGCGGAACAGGTCGAAGGCCTGCTCCTCGAGATCCAGAAGCCGGTCCTCGCGTTTCTCCGAAGCAAAGCGCACCAGGTCGGGCAGCGTCTGCTCAGGCCGCGAAATCAGCGACTGCAGCAGCCGGTGGTCGAAGCCGATCCGGCCGGACTCAGCTTCAGTAAGCAGCTCAAAGGGGGTGTATTTGTCGAAATCCGGGGGAAGAATAGGCACGCTTTGAGTGTTTCACAGATCGGGGAATGCGGAAACCGTTTGACGCAACGGAACGTGCTCAGGCCGCATGAGGTGTCCTGCGCGTCCAACTTCCGAGTGGCGCGTGATCCACTCGGAGTAACCCGTCATAAACGCAGCGCGACTAATCCGGGTCGATGTCGCTTCAGCGTCTTCTTTTGAGTGCCGGATTAGCGGCTCCCTTCACGCGGCTGTCAGGCTAGAGGAGGGTATGTTCCTGAACGCGGTTCTGAATTTCGATTTACCTGCGCTGACGCCGTCAGCCGCCTTTGGAAGATGCCTCATAAGCTGGAACAAACACCTCCGCCACGAACTGCTCAAAGGTTGTGGACGTCGTATTGCTCGCCGAGCGCGGCTCCAGGGCGCGGACATGGCCGGCGTTCTGAGCGTCTACCATTTCAGCCATTAAAGCCGCGGTATTCTTAGCCCATCCCATTTGCTCCATGATTCCTGCAAATTGCTCGCTCGAGATGAGATGGTATTGCAGGTCGGGCTTGCCGATGGCGGCACCGATGATGGCTGTGATTTCAAGGTACGTGAGATCGCGTTGACCCTGCAGATCGTGAGTCTGATGACCCGCGAAATTGAGTTGCAGAAGAGCGTTGAGGGCGGCGTTGCCTATGTCGATGCTGGCGATGAGAGGGATTTTGAGGTCCGGCTTGAGCGGGCCGGCGACGACGCCCATTTGGTGGATCACACCAGCTTGTCCCAGCGTGTTCTCCATGAAATAACCGGCACGGAGAGAAAGCGAATTCAGCGGCTTTATTTGTTTGAAGCGCTCTTCGAGGAAATGAAGACCCAGTATAGGACCGGTCTTGGCGTCTTTGTCGGCGCCGAAGCTGCTGAGGGCGACGACATGCTCTACCGAGCTGTTTGCTTCCAGCGCAGACCCGTAAACATCTGTGAGCCTTCTTTGGTAACCCCTAAAATCGGGATCTGTCATGGCCGGCGGAATCATGACATAAGCTGCCTTAATGCCGGCAAAGGCCATGTGGGCAGTGCGTTGGGAAGTGATATCGCCGGCGAGTGTCTCGGCGCCGAGGGACGCCAGTTCCTTGAGCTTCTCGTGGCTGCGCGCGACGACTCGCACTTTCTTACCTTCTTTTAAGAGGCCTTTTGCAACTATTGAGCCGGTATTCCCGGTGGCTCCCGTGATCAAATACATTTCGTCCTCCTCGGTAGTGGATGCGCGGCCGTTCAGTCAGGATGCACTCGCCCGCGGGAACAATCAAATAGATCCGGCTTAACGGCGCTGCGCTTAGCCCCGACGGTCTACATGCAATTTCAGCCTCATTTGACAAGACACTGAGGCTGTGGGACCTCGGATCCGGCGCGCTGGTGGCGACGTTTACATGCGACTCGGCGGTGTCGTGTGCCTTTGTAAATGACCGAGAGGCCATGGCAGGTGACGATGCGGGTCGGGACTCACATGCTCTCGCTTGTGGAGAATTCTCAGCTAAGGGAGCGACAGCCGTAGGGCCCCCTCCGGTCGGCGCTGGATTCCTGGCGCGAACTGCCGTTCCATCCAGCGATGACAGGAATGCCGGCTCGCCTTCGAGCGGATCGTCGGCCACTCGGAAACAGCCATGAGCAGTCGCCATCTCGTTAAGGCAGCGTGATCGGTGGCGAGTTCACTCAGCTTGCGGCGTGACCGGAGCCCGGCGTACCACTCTGAAGCGCGCGCGTCCGAGTGCCAGCACCCAGCCCAATAAAAAGGGGACCGTCCCAACCTGCCGCGCGTGGCACGCTGAAACGGTCCCCTGCAAATGGTAGCTCGCGCGCGCCCCCGAAGGGGTGGCGGAACCGGCGTTATGCCGGCTCTTTTTCTTCCTTCTTGTCCCCGCCGTCTTCGTTGGCGACCTGGAGGGTCACCTGCGCGACGACGTCCTTGAACAGGCGGATGGCGATCTTATGTTCTCCGAGCGTCTTGATCGGCGCTTCGAGCAGGATCTTCCGGCGATCGATGGTATAGCCGGCCTTCTCGAGCAGTTCGTTGATGTCCTTGGCGGTAACGCTTCCGAACAACACGTCCTGCTCGCCGGCCTTCTGAGTTGTGGTCAGCGTCACGGTGGCGAGCAGTTTCGCCAGTTCCTCGGCCGAACCTTTCTCTTTCGCCTCTCGGCGCAGAGCGGCCAGGCGCTCCTGTTCTACGATCTTTTTGTTGCCAGCGGTGGCCGGAACGGCCAGGCGCTTGGGCAGCAGGAAATTGCGGGCGTAGCCGGCCGCGACCTTCACGACCTGGCCGCGAGCCCCTAAGGTTTCGATATCTTCGCGAAGAATGACTTCCATGTGGGCGTTGCCTCCAGAGTGCGCGCGCCTACTTGCCCGCGAAGGGCAGCAGAGCGATGTTGCGGGCCAACTTGATGGCCTCGGTGATGCGCCGCTGGTTCTGTGCGTTCAGACCGGAAATGCGGCGCGGGATGATCTTGCCGCGCTCGGTGATGAACTGCGAGAGCAGCCGGACGTCTTTGTAATCGATATAGTCGATTTTTTCCAGGCAGATGCGATCTACCTTCTTGCGGCGGAAATACTGGCGCTTGCCCGTGGCAATCGTCTTGTCACCGCCGGTGGGGCGCTGGTTCGCGGCGATGGGGCGTCCACCTCTTTGTTCAGCCATGGTGAATCTCCTTTTCTTTCCTCAAAGCCTCTGCTTACTCAGCGGCGGCCGGCGCCGCGGCTTCAACTGGTGCTGGCGCCTCATCCGGAACCACGGCCGGAGCCGGAGCCGGAGCGGCAGCGGGAGCCGCCGGCACGACGGGCTGACCGGGAGCGGCCGAAGCGGGTTCCGCGGGTAACGCGGGCGCCATCGGAATAGCAGGAGCCGGAGTGACCGTGATCTGCGGCTTGCGCTTGGCGCGCTTTTCCCGTTGCAGCTTCCGCTTTTCGAGTTTCTTCAGCGCTTCGTCGATGCGCACGGTGATCCACTTCATCACCGAGTCGGTGACGCGCATGCGGCGTTCGACTTCTTTCACCAGCGCC
>Ga0181528_10001305_pt1 | contig 15627 bp, 14 predicted proteins | sample PEATcosm2014_Bin_47_FD_119742 | JGI IMG/M metagenome (GOLD analysis project Ga0181528, IMG submission 119742) | Peatland microbial communities from MTU Mesocosm Facility, Houghton, MI, USA - PEATcosm2014_Bin10_10_metaG | ecosystem: Environmental > Terrestrial > Soil > Wetlands > Peat | place...
CCACGGTGACGCTGCCCGCTCCCCCGACGAGGGCGACGTTGCCGTTCGTGGCCGGGTCGAGGGCGAAGGTGCCGTCGACGGTGACCGGGCCCGGCAGGTCGATGTTGATGCTGCCCGACGAGCCCACGCCGGTCACCGTCTGGCTGACCGGGACGGTGCCCGACAGGTTGATGGATCCGTTGACGAGGAAAGCACCCGGGGTGACACCGTCGGCCAGGGTCCCACCCGTGAGGTCGACCGGGCTACCCGTTTCGGACCCGCCTGAAGCGGTGAAGGTGCCGCTGTTCTCGCTGAAGCCACCGGTGACGGTCAGGGTCCCGTCCGCCTGGGTGAAGCTGCTGGAGTCCGAGAGGATGGCGTTGCCCCCGGACAGCACGGTGAACGTGCCGTCGTTGGTGGTCAGCGTGTCGTCGTCGAATGCCGTGCTGTTGGCTCCGACCGTCACCGTGCCCCCGGCCTGGTTGGTCAGAGGGACCTGGATGAAGGCGTTGCTGGCCGGCCCGGTGGTGGTGAGGGTGCCGCCCGAGGCGACGATCACGCTGCCCGTTCCCCCGACGAGGCCGACGTTTCCGTTCGATGCCGGGTCGAGGGCGAAGGTGCCGTCGACGGTGACCACCCCCGACAGGTCGATGTTGATACTGCCTGACGAGCCCAGGCCGGTGACGGTCTGGTCGGCGGCGATCGTGCCGGACAGGTTGATCGACCCGCTGACGACGAACGCGCCGGTGGTGGCGCTGTCGGCGAGGGTTCCGCCGGTGAGGTCGACGGGATTGCCGGCCAGGGTCCCTCCCGATGCGGTGAAGGTGCCGCTGTTCTCGCTGAAGCCGCCCGTGACGGTCAGGGTGCCGCCTGCCTGGGTGAAGCTGCTCGAGTCGGAGAGGATGGCGTTGCCCCCCGAGGACACCGTGAACGTCCCGTCGTTGGTGGTCAGCGTGTCGTCATCGAAGGCCGTGCTGTTGGCCCCGACCGTCACCGTGCCACCGGCCTGGTTGGTGACGGGGACCTGGATGAAGGCGTTGCTGCCGGCCCCCGTGGTGGTGAGCGCGCCGCCCGGGGCGACGGTCACGCTGCCCGCGCCCCCGACCAGACCGACGTTGCCGTTCGATGCCGGGTCGAGCGCCAGGGTGCCGTCGACGGTGAGCGCCCCCGGCAGGCTGAAGTTCATGCTGCCCGATGAGCCCACGCCGGTAACGGTCTGACCGGAAGGGACGGTGCCCGACAGACTGATCGACCCGCTGGCTTCGAAGCCGCCCGTGGTGGCGCTGTCGGCCAGGGTCCCGCCGGTGAGGTCGACCGGGTTACCGGACTCGGAGCCGCCCGAGGCGGTGAAGGTGCCGCTGTTCTCGCTGAAGCCGCCGGTGACGGTCAGGGTGCCGGCCGCCTGGGCGAAGCCGCTCGAATCGGTGAGGACGGCGTTGCCGCCGGAGGCCACGGTGAACGTTCCGTCGTTGGTGGTCGGAGTGTCGTCGTCGAACTGGGTGCTGTCGGCCCCGACGGTGACGGTCCCTCCGGCCTGGTCGGTTACCGGAAGCTGGATGAAGGCGTTGCTGGCGGCCCCCGTGGTGGTGAACGAGCCGCCTGAGCCCACGGTCAGGTTGCCGGCGCCGTTGACCCCGGCATTTCCGACCGGTGTCGGCTCGAGGGTGAGGGTGCCGCCGCTCCCGACGGTGCTGGCCGCGGCGACCGTGAGGCTCTCGCTGCCGGCGCTGGCGTCCACGAGCAGGGTCGGATTCGAGCCGGTGCCGCCACCGCCCAGCTCCAGGGTGTTGATCGACGCGCCGCCGGTCAGGTCCACGGTGTAGGTGCCGGTCTCGGAGATGCAGACCACGCTCGATCCGTTCGGGAACCCGCCCGACCAGTAAGCCGAGTTGGCGTTCCAGTCCGTTGAGCCCGTCGACGGTCCCTGCCAAACATCGGTGCAGGAGGGCAGCGCGCCGCCGGGCGTGGCGCCCACTACGGCCGCCGCACCCGCCGACCCGAGCGATCCGACCACGACCGCCATCGCTACCGCCACTCTTCGGATTCCGAGCATTCCATCTCCTCCGGCCTCGTGACCCGTCCGACCGTTGGCACGGCACGGGTTCACCTCGATTGCCACCAGTGTGGCAACCTGCCGCTAACGCAGAGCTAACCGGTTGCTAACGAAGCGCTAGCGTGACGGAATGGACCAGCTGCTCCGGCGGGAGCGACTTCTCGTTCCACTCCGGGGGCGGCACACGGTGAGGGTCGTGGCCCTCGAGGCGCCGGCCGGCTACGGGCGGTCGGTGCTGCTCGACCAGGCCCTGGACGAAGGGCCCCGGCGGGCCGGTGACCTCGACATCCTCTACCGGTGCACTCCGGCCGACCGGGACCCAGCCGTCTTCGCCGGTCACCTCGTGGAGGCCTGTGGACGGGCGTCGACGGGAGCTCCGGCCTCCGCCGACGCAGGATCCGCGGACGTGGGCGACGTGGTCGATGCGTTGGCGGGCGCGGTTCCGGCGCGGCATCAGGTGGCCCTGGTCGTGGACGGTGTCGACATCACTGGGGGCCCCGGAGCGTCGCTCGTCTCCGAACTCGTAGGTGAACTCGCCGAGGGCGCTCATCTGGTGCTGTCGGGGCGGCGGCTGCCGAAGGTCGGGATAGCCCGGATGGTGGCGTCCGGCACGGGCGTCCTGCTCGGCCCCGGTGACCTCGCCTTCCGCCCCGACGAGGTGGAGGAGCTCATCGGGGGCCGCATCTCACGCGACTTCGGCCAACTGACCGAATGGCCGGCGATGGTCGGTCTGATCCGCGCCGGCCATGCCGACCTGGCGGTCGAGTACGTGCATGACGAGGTGCTGGCCGATGCCGACCCGGCTGTCGTTCGGGCGCTCGCCGCCGTGGCGGCGGTCGACGGAGGTACGGACAGCCAGGTCGCCGGCGTGCTCGAAGCGGTCGGGATCGGGCCACCGGATGTGGTCGACGCCGTCCGACGGGTGGTGGCCCGGCTGCCGCTCGCCGGTGGGCCGGGTGGGTGCTGGCCCGACCCCGTCTGGACCGAGGCCACCCGGACCGTACTTAGCGCCGGGGAGCGGGATCTCGCCTGCGTGGCGAAGGTGCGGGGTCTGGTGGCCGCCGGGGGGCTCGGCGAAGCGGGTCGGATGGCCGTTCGCACCCGCAGTGCGGTCGCCCTCGCCGAAGTCGTCCGCGCCGCGCTCTCGAGCCAACCCCCACTGGCCACGTTCGACGACCTGCGTTCGTGGTCGGCATCGGGCGTCCTCGGGTGGGACTCGCCCGAGGGCCGCTGGCTCGCCACGACGGTGGACCTGCAGAAGGGGGACGTCGACGGTGGTGCGACCGGTCGCCTGGAAGAGGTTCGTCGGGCGTTCGCAGCCGCCGGTGACGTCACCGGCGAGACGTACCTCCTCCTCCATCTCGGACACCTGGCACGGGCCGACGACGACATCGCCGAGCTCGGGCGCATTCTCCGGCGGGGGGAGGAACTGGCCGCTCTCGGACAGCCCGCGGCCGCAGCGCTGGTTGCGCTGGGTCGGGCCGTGGCCGCCCAGATGTCGGGAGACCCGGCCGGCGCCCTCGTCGCCCTGGAGCGCGTTCCTCCCGGATCGCTCATCGGCGACTGGGGCGCCCAGGCGCTGATGATCCGCGGCACGAACCTCCTTCTCTCCGGCCGCAACCAGGCGGCGGTCCTGGCGCTCGAATCCGCCACCGGCGAGGGCTCGGACGCGTCCCAGGCGGTCGCCTTCGACCTCCTCGCGACCGCCCGCTGGTATGCCGGCGATCCGCTCGGCGCCCTCGGCGATGCCGAGACGGCCGAGAGCCTCGCCGGGCGGGCGGACGTCCCGGGACTGGTCCAACGGATCCGGGCGACGAGAGCCTGTTTCCTGGCCGCGTCGGGTCAGGCGGGGCCGGCACGCGCCCTGGTCGACGGCGTCGCCCGATGGGGAGGTCCGGCTCAGTCGGACGAGACGGCCGCACTGTGTCGCATCGTCGAGGCGCTGTTGGCGGCCGACGTCGACGACCTACCGGGAGTCCGCAAGGTCGTCGACGAGCTCGCCCTGACCGGTCGGGCGGTCCGCACGTCACCGTGGACGGTGGCACTCGCCACGGCCCTGGACCCCGCCGGTGCGGACGACCTCTCCGCCGCGGGCGAGACCGTGGCCCGGTCCCGGTCCCGGGCCGCCGGCCGGGCGGCGGCGGCCCACCTCGACGGAGGTGCGCCGGCGGGCGCCTCGTTCCGACCGTTCCTCCCCGCCCGCTGGTGCACTGCCGACTCACCTCTGGTGACGGTGTCACTCCTCGGGACGGGCACGGTGCACCGGGGCCTCCTACCTGTGGAGCACCCCGCCTGGGGGAGGAGCCGCGTCCGCGAGCTCTGCCTCCATCTGGCGTTGGTCGACGACCGCAGTCGGGAGGGTGTCGCGGCGGCACTGTGGCCCGACCTGGAGGACCGGGCCGCCGGGCGGAACCTCCGGGTGACCCTCACCCACCTGCTCGACGTGCTGGACCCAAACCGGGAGCGCTCCCGCGGGAGCCGACTGGTGACCGATCGCGCCGGGTGCCTCTCGTTCGCCCGGGGTGGTGGACTCCACATCGACCTGTGGGACGTCGAGAGCCGGGCGTCGGCCATCCTCGCCTCTTCGGAGCCCGAACGACCCGACCTGCTGGCGCACGCCCGGCAGCTCTCGCGCTCGGGAACCGGCCCGTTGCTGGGCGGCAGCCCCGTCGGCGGCTGGGTCGATCCACACGCCCGACGACTGGACGACCTGGTGGCGACGGCGGCACTGGCGGCCGGGGACCGGGCGATGCGGGCGGTCGACCCACGTCTGGCGGAGGCACTCGGTCAGCGGGCGTTGGCCGCCGACCCGTGGTCCGAGCGGGCCCACCGCATGGTGATCGACGCCCGGTTCGTGCTCGGTGACCACGACGGTGCCCGCCGGGCCGCCGAGCACGCGCTCAGTGTGCTGGCCGATCTGGGGGCCACGCCGGCAGTGGAGACGAGGGTGCTGCTCCGCCGGATCGGAGTCGACGGCCGCGAAACCGCCAGGGTGGACCTCCACGGCCACTCCGAAACCGCATGACACACCCCCCTGTGAGCATGGGTCATGGCCCCGACCACCACCGCCTCCGGCGCCGCCGACCCCGGGCTGTCCTTCCGGGTCGACAGTATCGATCGACTCCTCGCCGCCTTGGTGGCCGACCTCGAACCCGACCGGGTCCTGGGTGCCGAGGCGGCCTCGCTCTACGGTGCCTTCGCCCGGCTGGAGCGCCTCGTCGTGGCGGCCAAGACCCTGCTGGCGCCCCGGGTCGCCGCCTCGGGCCACTGGGAGTCCGAGGGTCACCGCAGCCCGGCCAGCCTCCTCGCCACCCTGGAAGGGGTCTCCGCGGGTCAGGCGCGTCGGACCCTGGAGACCGGACAACGGCTCGAAGCACTACCGGCGACCGAGGAGGCCCTCCGGTCGGGCACACTCTCGGGTCCGAAGGTGATCGAGATCACCCAGGCGGCCAGCCTCGACCCGGGAGCCGAGGCGTCGTTGCTGGCCGGGGCGGACAGCGACTCCCTCCACGTCGTGAAGGAGCGGTGCCTGCGCTCCCGGGCCACCTCGTCCCGGCGGGACCCGATGGCCACCTACCGGCGAATCCATGCCAAGCGGACGTTCACCAGTTGGACCGATGCCGAGGGTGCCTTCTGCTTCCAGGGCCGTGACACGGCCGAGCGGGGCGCCCTCCTCCTGGCCCGCCTGGAAGCCGTCGCCGACCGTCTCGGTCGCGACCAGGCGGGGAACCCGACGGTCACCGACGACGCGACGTGCCCGACCGACCTCCCCGACTCCCGGGGCGCCCGACGCATCGATGCGCTGTTCCTGCTGTGCACGGCGAGAAGCGCGGTTCGAGGATCGAGGAGGTCGTCGGATCCGGGACCGACCGGCGCCGCCGACGACGGTCCGATCGACGACGACCCGTCCGGGGGCGAACCGAAAGCCAGGGTGATCGTCCGGGTGGACCTCGCCGCCCTCCGGAGGGGCCGGGCGCGGCCGGGTGAGCTGTGCGAGATCGACGGACAGGGTGCCGTGCCTGTCCCGATCGCCCGCCACCTGGCCGAGGACGGACTGCTCGCCGCCGTGTTCGTCGAGGCCGGCGACATCCGTGCGGTCCACCACTTCGGGCGGACCATCAACGCCCGTCTGCGCACCGCGCTGCGCCTGCGTGACCGGCACTGCGTCGTGCCCGGGTGCACCGTCGCCTACGGACTCGAGATCGACCATGTCGTGGCGATGGAGATGGGCGGCCCGACGTGCCTCGACAACCTGGCGCTGTTGTGTCACCACCACCACCGCCGGAAGACGTTCGAGGGATGGCAACTCTCCCGGACCGGGCCGACCGACGAGGACCCGGGATGGCGGTTCGTGGAACAGCCGGAGTTCGGGCAGGAGCCTGACCTCGGTGCCGATTCACCCGAGTGGGTGCGTCAGGCGCACGGCGCGAGGTGGTGTCCGTCCCGGGCCGCCGCCCCGCCTCCGGGCGCCGATCCGCCTCCGGCCCGGGGCCCGACGCCGGCCCCCCGTCTCCCGACAACTGTCAGTAACCATGACTAGAGTCTGGGACAGCATCCGACGGCAGAAAGGCAGCACGGTGACAGCGAGCGATACCCCTCGGCTCATCTCCGACGTCCGTGGTGTCCGTTATGGCGAGGTCATCTGCGCGTTCCTGCGCGACGGCCGTTTCGTGGCCGAGGTCTACGGCACCCAGTTCCTCAACGACTGCCCCCAGGACCTCTGGGACGGGCTGGACGCCGATGCCATCGCCAAGGAGATGGAGGCGGTGGCCGTCAAACTGAACGGTCCGCGCCGGTGGACCATCGACGGCATGGGCACGAAGGTCAACGCCCTCGAGCCGGTACTGCGAGAGTTCGGTGGCCTCCTGATGCGGCGCCTGGCCGTCATCGACCTCGGCGACAGGGCGGTCCCGGCGCCATACACCGACGTCTTCGTGGACCGGGGGGCCGTGTTCTTCTTCGATGCCGGCAAGCCCGTCTACGAGTTGGTGGCCCCCGACGGCCGGGCCTACGTCATGCAGGCCCTGTGCCTCGGCGTGGACCCCACGATGGCCGAGGCCGTGCTCCCCGGGCTGGGCGCCCGGCTGTCCATGCCCGAGGGGTGGTCGTACCGCACCCGGGTGCTCGAGGAGGAGCTGGTCGTCGACACGACCGCCACGGTCGCCACCGTCCTGCAGGACGAATTCGAGAACTCCTACACGTTACCCGAGTGAATCCGGGCGCTCGGCGCCACACCGAGCGGACCCGGGCATCCGCCTCCCCTGTGTAACGAACGAGAGCTCGTTTACGTTACACAGTCGGAATTCGTTGCGATTCGGACCCGTTGCGACGCTTACCTGTGCTGGACTCGGATGTTCACCGGGTGTAAGAACACTGCAGGGGAAGGCCGACGCAGGACGACAGGGTGGCTCACATGTTGGACTTCAGGGGGACCGTTCACGCAGCACAGCGTGGGGACGAAGAGGCGTTCGCCCAGCTGTGGCGCGAGTTCCAGCCCGGCCTGCTCCGGTACCTCCGTATCAAGGCCGCCCCCGTCGCCGAGGACCTGGCCGCCGACATCTGGCTGCGTGTGTTGCGCGCCCTGCCGGGCTTCGAGGGAGACGAACAGGGCTTCCGCGGATGGCTCTACACCACGGCCCGGAACCGACTCACCGACTGGTACCGCAGTGGCGAGCGTCGCCCCGAACTCATCGAGTACTCCAGTCTCGTGGTGATGCCCGCGGCCAACAACGTCGAGCAGGAGGCGGCCGAGCACTCCGCCACCGACCGGGCCGTCGCCCTGATCGCCGAGCTGCCGCCGGACCAGGCCGAGGCGGTGATGCTGCGGATCGTGGCGGGCATGGACGTGACCCGGACCGCGCAGGTCATGGACCGTTCGCCCGGGTCGGTGCGGGTGCTCTGTCACCGGGGCCTGCGCCGACTCGAACAACGGCTGCTCGAGTCGGAGCAGTCGCCGGAAGTCACCCGGGACGGGGAACTGGCGGGCGTCGGCGTCGACGACGGCTCGACTCCGGGAGGGCATCGTCTCCATGCGTGAGGAACCGATGACCGACTCGATCCAGTACCTCACGGAGTCCTTCGACAACGTGGTGCTGCTGCCCGACGTCGTCGAGGGAGGACTGGCCGACCTGCTCGCCGCCGCCGGCGCACCGGCCCAGGACCACGAACTCCGGGGAGAGCTGGCCGCCCGGACCGCCTTCCGGTCCGCGGTCGACTCCTGGCCCGCGAAGAAGCGCTTCCGGGGACGCCGGACACCGGCCGTCGTGGCGGCCACGAGCATGGCCGGTCTGTTGCTCGCCACCACCGGGCTGTCGGCCGCCACGGGGCTGCCGGGCCCGGCGGCCCGCGCCGTCGACGGCATCCTCGGCAGCGTGGGCGTGCACGTGGCCCCTCCGGCGCCGCCGGCGTCACCGTCGGCGTCCGCCGCGGGGTCGTCCGCGGTCAGTGCCCCCGCCCTCCACTCCGCCGGATCGGCCCATGTCGGCTGCACGACCGGAGGAGGTGGCGCGAACGCCACGTCCGGGGAGGTCCAGACCGCTTCGTGCGTGGTGAACGCGCCGGCGGCGTCGCCGGGGCGGACCGGCCGGTCGACATCGGCGTCGAGCCCGACGAAGGGGGCCAAGTCCTCGGCCGCCTCCACGTCCGGAACGAGGGCCGGGGCGACCGTCCTGGCGAAGACGCCCCACCCCCACTCCCACACCACCGGCCCGACCTCGGGTGGCAACCACCGGACGACGACCCCACCGACCGTGACACCCCCCGGCGGCGGGACGAGCCGTGGCGGCAACCAGGGCGTCGGGGGCGGTCGGGGATGCAAGGGCGGCTCAGGCGGGTCGACCACCACCACCACCACGACCACCACCACCACGACCACGTCGACGACGTCGACGACGGACCCGTCCTCCACCACGACCGGTAGCTGTGGCCACGGTGCCGGCCACCATCACGGCGGTTCCGGTTCCGGTTCGGGTGCGGGTTCCGGCTCCGGCTCCGGTTCGGGCTCGGGGGGTTCGGATCCGGGCGGCTCCGGCGGGACGGGCGCCGCCACATCGTGATCCGGGCCAGGGTGGGCAGGGTCGACCGTCGACCGGGAGTGGCGGCCGTCCTGGCGGTCGCCGGAGTACTCGTGGCGTTGTCGTGCGTGACCGGCGGGATCCGGGCCGGTGCCGCCGTCCACCCCTCCGCTCCGGTCGACGCCACTGCCGCCAGCGATCCCGGTAACCAGGGAGCCTCGGCGACCGACTCGCTCGACTGGTCGGGCTATGTCGCCACCGGGCACACCTTCGCCAGCGTGGCGGGCAGTTGGAAGCAGCCCGCGGTCACCTGCACGTCCACCAAGGCGTCACAGTCGGCGTTCTGGGTCGGCCTCGACGGCTTCGCCAAGGCCGACCCGACGGTCGAGCAGGTGGGAACCGACTCCGACTGCACGAAGGCGACGAAGAAGTCCCCGGGCGTGGGGGAGTACTACGCGTGGTACGAGCTGTACCCGGCCGGGCTCGTGGTGCTGCCGACCGGCTCGTACCCGGTGGCGCCCGGTGACCAGCTCACCGCCTCGGTGCACGTGAGTGGAAACGCCTACACCATGGACCTGCAGGACGGTTCGAAGTGGACCTACTCGACGGTGGTGGACACCCCCACGGTCGAGCCGAACGCCTCGGCCGAGTGGATCGCCGAGTCGCCGTCCACCTGCAAGAACGGGAAGTGCAAGGCCGGGGCGCTGGCCGACTTCGGTTCGGTCGGCTTCAGCGACGCGTCGGCCGACGGCGCGACGATCGCCGCCACGGTGCCCGCCGCTCAACCGATCACGATGACCACCAAGAAGGGCGCCGTCACGCTGGCCGTGCCCTCCGCGGTGACCGGCGGATCGGGATTCGTCGTCACCTGGCTGGCTCTCTGAGGCGGTGACGCCCCTCCCGGGCCCCGGGTTCACCGACCCGGGCCTGCTAGACCCGGGGTACCACCGGCGTGGGCGCCCGACGGAAGGACCCGTCCGACGCCGCGCCGCCCCGAGCGAGGAGCACCGATGACCGACCCCGATCCCCACGCCGTCGATCCGGGCGACGAGGAGCGTCATCTCCCTTCGGACGAGCCGCTGTGGAACGAGTCCCACTACCTCGACGTGGTCTCCCATGACGGACGCCTGGCCGCCTACGCCCGGATCGGGCTCTATCCGAACCTCGGGGTGGCATGGTGGACGGCCATGGTCGTCGGCCCCGATCGCCCGCTGGTCGCCTCGGTGGCCTACGACCTCCCGGTGCCGCCGATGGGACTCGGTCTGCACGCTCCGGGGTACGCACTCGACACCGACATCGTCGCCCCCCTCGACCGGGTCCGGGTGCACGGCACGGCACCGGCGGCCGTACACGCCGACGCGGCCGACGTCTACCGGGGCGGGAGCGGGACCCCGACCACGCTCGGGCTCGACCTGACGTGGACGACCGACGGTATCCCGTACCAGTACGACGTCACGACCCGCTACGAGATCCCCTGCCTGGTGGGAGGGAGCATCACCGTGGGCGACGAGGAGTTCGCCGTCGAGGGCCACGGGCAGCGGGACCACTCCTGGGGCGTGCGCGACTGGTGGGCCTTCGGCTGGTGCTGGTTCGCCGGGAGGCTCGACGACGGCACGCGGCTGCACGGGGCCGATATCCGCATCCCCGGGATGCGGACCGCCCTCGGGTACGTGCAGCACCCCGCGGGTGGGGTGGTCACCCTCACCGGGCTCGACGTCACGGAGGAGTGCGATGCCGACGGGTTCCCCTCGGTCGCCCGGGCCCGACTCGAGCCGGACGGCCTCGACGTGACCATCGAACCGGTCGCCTTCGGCCCCCTGGTGCTGACGGCCGACGACGGCCGGGTGAGCCGGTTCCCCCGGGCGCAGGTGCTGCTGAGCGTCGCCGACGGACGCCGGGGGAGTGGCTGGATCGAGTGGAACCAGCCCGCCGCAGCCGTGGCGGACCGGTAGCGTCGGTGCCGTGCGCCTCTCCCTCACGCCGTCGCTCGACCCGACGGCGTACCGGTTCGTTCATCACCTGCGCACGCGGTTCGCGGAGACAGACGCCATGGGCATCATCCACCACGGCAACTACCCGGCGTACCTCGAGGAGGCCCGGGCGGCCATGCTGCGCGAGGCCGGGTTCCCCTACGAGGACGTCCGCGCCGGTGACGGAGGGGTCGACTTCGCCGTCCTCGAGCTCTACGTCCGCCACCGGCGACCTCTTCGCTTCGACGATCTCGTGTCCGTCCACGTCGTGGTCGACGACCTGACCCGGACCACGTTCCAGGTCGGCTACCTGCTGACCGTGGAGGGCGAGGTGCGGGCCACGGCGGTCACCGTCCACGGAGCGGTCGACGGGCGGGGCCGCCCGGCGAGGATGCCCCCCTTCCTGGCCGGGCTCCTCGGGCCCGGCGACTGACCTCGTGCGCGTCTCCTACGGACTCCCCACGCACCGGGTCGACCGGGGCCCGGAGTTCGTCGGCCCCGGGGCCATCGGCGAACTGGCCCGGGCGGCCGAGGACGTCGGGTTCGACGCCGTGTACACCACCGACCACCCTTTCCCGGGGGACGACTGGCTGGCGCACGGCGGGCACCACGCCCTCGACCCCCTGGTGGCGCTGTCGTTCGCGGCGGCGGCCACCTCGAAGGTCCTGCTCCACACCAATCTGCTCGTCCTCGCCTACCGCAACCCGTTCCTGGCCGCCAAGGGGATCGCCTCACTCGACGTGCTGAGCGGCGGCCGGACCGTGATCGGTCTGGGTGCCGGCTACCTGGAGCCGGAGTTCGACGCGCTCGGGATCCCCTTCGACGACCGCAACGACCGCATGGACGAGGCGCTGGCCGCCATGCAGGCGGCGTGGACGGGGGAGTCGGTCAGCCTGCACGGCGAGCGGTTCGGGGCACCGGGGAACACCATGCTGCCCCGGCCCGTCCAGCGGCCCCGCCCCCCGCTCTGGATCGGGGGGAACAGCCGCCGGGCGGTGCGGAGGGCCGTCGAGTCGGCGGACGGGTGGAGTCCGTTCCCGAATCCCGCCCGCGTGGCCGCGCGGACGCGCACGGCTCCCCTCGAGTCCGCCGCCGACCTGTCCGCCGCCCTCGCCTACGCCCGCGACCACGCGGAGGTGGTCGGCCGCACCGAGCCTCTGACGGTCTGCTTCATCCCCGAGGGACTCTCGATGGGCGATAGGCCGGCCGACGAGTCGCGGGTCGTCGACTCGATCGGCGAGCTGGCCGGGGTGGGGGTCGATTGGGTGACCGTGGCCCTCCCGGGCGACACACGGGCCGAGCAGCGGGCCGCCCTCGAGCGCTTCGGCTCCCGGGTGCTGGCCGTCGTCGCCGACGTCTGACCCGGGACCCGAGTGGGCGAGGGCTCGGGGTGGTCCGTCGAACCGTATGCTGCGGGTACGGCCACCGCTCCGGTGCGCCGGAATCCCCATCGTCGGTGGGGGACCGATCCCGAGGAGGGGGAGCATGAGCATTGCCGTCGGTGACACGATCCCGGACATCAAGGTCATGACCAACGAGGGCGGGTCTCCCACCCACGTGCAGACCGCGGACGTCCTGGGCTCGGGCAAGGTCGTCCTGTTCGCCGTGCCGGGGGCCTTCACCCCCACGTGCTCGGACTACCACCTGCCGAGCTATGTGATCCGCCAGGACGAACTGAAGGCCAAGGGCGTCGACACCGTGGCCTGCATCTCGGTGAACGACCCGTTCGTGATGGCCGCCTGGGGCGAGTCGCAGAGCGTGGGTGACGCCGTGGTCCTCCTGGCCGACGGCAACGGCGAGTTCACCTCGGCCGTCGGGCTGGAGATGGACGGCAGTGGTTTCGGCCTCGGCACGCGCTCGCAGCGTTACGCCATGGTGCTGGAGGACGGCGTGGTGACCGGTCTCTTCGTGGAGCCGGGGGCCGGCCTGACGGTCAGCGCGGCCGACGCCGTGCTCGAGAACCTCTAGCGAACCGTCCCGTGGACCTGACCGAGGCGCTGCGCACGACCGGTGCCGTGCGCGAGTTCACCGACGAGCCGGTGGACGACGGCACGGTCCACCGTCTGCTCGACACCGCCCGGTTCGCCCCGAACGGCGGGAACCGTCAGGCCTGGCGGGTGGTGGTGGTCCGGGACGGCCAGGTCCGCCGGGCCCTGCGGGACCTCTACCTGCCGGGTTGGTACGAGTACCTGGCCCAGTCCGCCGCCGGACTGACGCCGTGGGCCGTGGTGACCGACCGCGAGGCCGAACGCCGGGCCGTGGATGGTGCGGGTGCCATCGCCACGTCGGCCGCCCAGGGTCCCGGTGGCTTCGCCGAGCACCTGGACGAGGCGCCGGTCCTGCTCGTGCTGCTCGCCGACCTCGCCCGCCTCGCCACCGTGGACCGGGACCTCGACCGCTACACGATGGTCGGGGGCGCCTCGATCTACCCCTTCGCCTGGAGCATCCTGCTCGCCGCCCGCGACCTGGGTCTGGCCGGCGTGATGACCACCATGGTGGTGCGGGAGGAGCCGGCCGTGAGAGAGCTCCTCGGTGTGCCCGACACGCACGTCGTGGCCGGCCTGCTCGCCCTGGGTCACCCGGTCCACCAGCCCACCCGGCTGCGACGCGCCCCGGTGGAGGACTTCGCCACCATCGACCGCGTCGACGGCCCGGCCCTGGGCGCATGAAGGTCCGCATCGGAGTCGGCACCGGCCCGCTCGACGGCGATCCGACCAACCTGGGCGCCCTCGTCGACGATCTCGAGGAGCTCGGCTTCGACTCCCTCTGGCTGCCCGAGGTCCTGTCCGCTCCCACGCTCGACCCGCTGGCCGCGTTGGCTTTCGCCGCCTCCCACAACCCGCGGCTCAAGCTGGGCACGACCATGCTCCTTCCCGGCCGCAACGTCGTGCGCCTCGCCAAGCAGTTGGCCACGCTCGACCGCCTGTCGGCGGGGCGGCTCCTGGTCACCTTCGTGCCGGGCCTCGCCCAGTCGCCGGAGTCGGGGGCGATCGGCGTGCCCGGCAAGGAGAAGGGACCCCGGATGGAGGAGGCCTTTCCGCTGCTGCGTCGCCTGTGGGCGGGCGAGACGGTGAGTCACGAAGGTCCGACGGGATCCTTCGAGGACGTCGCGCTGGCGCCGCTGCCGGTGCAGGAGCCCCTCGAATTCTGGACCGGAGGCATGGTGCCGGCCGCGCTCGAGCGGTGCGGTCGGTTCGCCGACGGGTGGTTGCCGTCGTCGTGCACGCCGGCCGAGGTGGTGGCCGGACGGGACGCCATCGACGCCGCGGCCGCGGCGGCCGGCCGGGAGATCAGCCGCGAGCACTTCGGGGTGTCCCTGGCGTACGCCCCCGGACCCCTCGACGCGAAGCTCGTGACCGCGCTCGGGCGGGCCCGCAAGGGTGTCGACCCGACCACGGTGGTGCCGGCGGGCCTCGACGACCTCCGGCGGTTCCTGGAGGCCTTCCTGGAGGTGGGCTTCTCCAAGTTCGTCGTCCGGCCGTTGCTGCCCCAGGGTACCTGGCGCGACGAGCTCGAGGCATTGTCGGCCGCGGTGGGCGATCTCCAGACGTGACCCGCAGCCGTCCCACGACGTTCGGGTTCGTGGCCCAGGACGATCCTGAACTGCTGGCCCAGATGGCCATGGTGCAGTCGGGCGGCACCGGGTGGATCAACATCGAGCCGATCGTCGACGAGGAGCATCAGCCGCCCGAACCGGGCCCGTTCGCCTTCCTCGGTGGGTCGACCCATCAGGTGCCGGTCATCACCTGGATGCCGGGGCGGCGCCAGGAGGGGCGGACGGCCCGTCCCACCACGGTCGGCCTGCAGCACGCCTCGGGCCCCCGGGTGGCGTGGCGGCTCCGCGACCTCGGGCTGCCGGTGCCGGAGGGATGGCGGGTGACCCAGGACCATCCGCGTCGTGGCCTCGTCGCCGAAGTGCCGGCGGATGCGGACAACCGCTCCGTCATCGCCTGGCTGCTCCAAGCGGCCTCGGCGGTGTGCCAGGTCCAGTCGACGGGTCGCTGGGAGGCCGCCGTCCACGCCGGGCTCGCGTAGTCGGCGCCGCCCCCTCCAGGCAGTGGTGGATGGACCCGCGCCGGGGGGCATAGATTCACCTCACGCCGGCCGATCGCGGCCCTGATCCCCCGAGGAGACCGACCATGATCAAGGAGTTCAAGGAGTTCCTGCTACGGGGGAACCTGCTCGATCTGGCGGTCGCCGTGGTCATCGGTGCCGCGTTCACCCTGGTGGTCAACGCCTTCACGACGAGCATCATCACGCCGCTGATCAAGGCCATCTTCGGCGGGAGCACCCAGTTCGGCAGCCTCCACGTCACGATCAACAACTCGAAGATCTACTACGGCAACTTCATCGATGCGCTGATCAACTTCGTGATCGTGGCCGCCGTGATCTTCTTCCTGGTGATCAAGCCGGTGAACCACCTCATGAAGAAGCTGGGCCGCACCCCGGACGAGGAGCCGGTAAGGGAGTGCCCCGCGTGCCTGTCCAAGGTGCCGGACCGGGCGACCAAGTGCGCCTACTGCACCTCGGAGCTGACGCCCACCGCCGCCTGACCGCCGACGGCGGCCGAGGGGCGGTCGTCGACCCCGTCCGCCGGGCGGTCGTCAGCCCC
>Ga0181528_10001306_pt1 | contig 15616 bp, 2 predicted proteins | sample PEATcosm2014_Bin_47_FD_119742 | JGI IMG/M metagenome (GOLD analysis project Ga0181528, IMG submission 119742) | Peatland microbial communities from MTU Mesocosm Facility, Houghton, MI, USA - PEATcosm2014_Bin10_10_metaG | ecosystem: Environmental > Terrestrial > Soil > Wetlands > Peat | place...
CTGGTGACGTTCAACGGCCAGTACTACAGCTTCCAGACCGCCGGCGAATTCGTGCTGGTCAAGGACACCAACGGCGGCACCTTCGAGGTGCAGGTCCGACTGTCCGCGCCAACCGGAGCCTCCAGCTACAGCGTCATCACCGAAGTGGGCATCCAGGTCGGTAACGACGTCGTCACGATCGACTCGACGCGCGCCCAGGCGGTGTGGGTCGATGGGAATGGAATCACATTCACCGGAAGCACCTTCGGACTGACCGGTGGGCTGATCACCAAAACCGCCACCGGCTATGTCGTCACGCTGAACACCGGCGAGTCGGTCACCGCCAATATCAACTCCGTCGGAACGCAAACCGGTCCGTCGACCACGTCCGGCGGCATCTCCACCATCGTTTCGCTCGGCCCGAACACGGCGCCGGGAAACGTCAACGGCCTTCTGGGCACCGACAGCGGGAATCTGTCCGACGATCTGACCCTCGCCGACGGCACGCCCGAGCCGATCAACATGTCCGCGTCCACCCTGTATGGGGCATTCGCCACCGCGTGGCGGGTGACGCAGGACACGTCCTTGCTGAACTATGCCAACGGCCAGACCACGGCGACGTTCACCGACACCAACTACCCCGGCACTCCGATCGAGATCTCCTCGTTCTCGGCGGCCGAGCAGGCGGCGGCGGCGGCGTTCGTGGCCCAGAGCGGGATCACCGATCCGGGTCTCGCGGCCGCGGCCGAGTACGACTACCTGGTCACCGGCGATCCCTCGATCGTGGCGGTCGAGGCGAACCTGCAACAACAGGGCGTGACCACCACCACGGCGTCGCCACCGCCGCCTCCGGCCGCGCCGCCGGCGGAAATCAGCGTCCAGGCCGCTTCCCTGACGGTAAAGGAAGCCGCGTCCGGCACGACCACGGCCGACTTCAACGTCTATCGCTCCGGCGACCTCTCGGCCGACGTGACGGTCAGCTACGCGGTGATCGCGCCTGACTCATCGTATCTCGGCGCGGCGACGTTCGGCGGCATCGCGCCGACCGGCAGCGTCACCATCGCGGCCGGCGAGACGATGGCGGTGGTGCCGATCACCATCCCCGCAGGCGCGCTTGGCACCGCGGTGACCGGCAACCTGGAGCTTCAGGTTTCGGCCAACGCTCCGGCCGTCGTCATCGGCGCCACGGCGACCGAGACGGTGATCAACAGCGGCACCGTCGCCGGCGCGCCGCCGGCCTTCGGGGTCGAACTCGCCAACGATCCTGGACTGCTGCCAACCCATACGGGGTCCGTCTGGACCTTCGATCTGGGAAGCCTGAAGCAGGGTGAGCTGTTCTCCCCGGGCACGCTGTCGCTCGCCATCCTCAACCAGGCGACGAGTGGGGCGGACGACCTCGCGGGATCCATCGTCTCCGCGGGAAGCACCGGCCTGGCCACCAGCGCGCTGTCGAGCTTCGCCAGCCTGCAACCGGGCGGCATTTACGATGTCGCCAACGTCCTGGTGTCCACCTCGACCCTTGGCGTGCAAACCGAGACGCTGACGGTCACGCCGTACGACACCAACATCTCCGGCTACGCGGCGGTGCTGCCGGCGCAGACGGTGGTGGTGACCGACACCATCTATCCGCTCGCCGCGGCCACGATTCTGTCCGCCGGCTCCATCGACTTCGGCGCGGTGCGCGGCGGGTCGGTGGTCGAGCAGGCGGTCACGATCGAGAACTCCGGCCCGGCTGGCGGCGAGTCGCTCGACGCCAACGCCGGTGCCGTTACCAATGAGGGCGCGGGCTCCGGCTTCTTCACGCACCTCGCGCCGGGTGCCACCTCCACGGCGGTCGAGGCCGGGCTGAACACGACATCCGACAGCGGCGTGGTTACCGGCACCGTGGCGATCGACTTCGAGTCCGACGGCGCGGGAACCGACGGGCAGGGCACCACGACGCTGCTGCCGCGAACGATCGACGTGTCGGGCACGGTATATCGCCTGGCCTCGGCCGGGATCGCGCTGACCCATACGATCCTGCACGTCGGCGATCCCACGACGGACACGCTGACGGTCAGCAACACCGACGCCGCCGATGGGTATTCGGAATCGCTGATCGCGTCCGTGACCGGCACGGACGGTGGGTTCAGCCAGGCCGCGTCCGGTCCAACGGCGGACATCGCCGCCGGCGCCACCAATACGGCGCTGTCGGTCGGTATTTCGACCGCGCAGTCCGGCACCGTCACCGGCAGCGTGACCCTGGGCCTCGTGTCCGACGGTAGCGGGATCGACGGGTTTGGCACCCTGGCGCTGCCGTCCCAGACGATCGCCGTCAGCGGGACGATCGACAACTACGCAACCGCGCAGGTGATCGAGGTCAGCGGCACGCCCGTGCTGACCGGTTCCGGCACGACGTACAGCCTCAATCTGGGTCAGGTCGCGCTCGGCGCCACCCCGGTCGCGGTGGTACTGGGCGTGAAGAACGCCGCCTCGGCGGTGGCCGACGCGCTGAACGGCGACTTCGCGTCCTCCGGCGGTTCCGAAATCGCGCTCAGCGGCTTCTCGGCCTTCACCGGACTGGCGGCGGGTGAGGCTCAGGACGACCTGGATGTGACGTTGAACACCGGCACCGCCGGCGTGTTCACGCAGAGCATCACGCTGTTCGGCACCGGCACCAACGCCAGCGGCTACAGCGGGACCTTGTCCGCGGAGACGATCACGGTCACCGGCACCGTCGCCGGCGCCGCGATCGCGACGCTCAACACCCCCGGCCCGATCACCCTGGCGAACCAACGACTGAACGGAACGCCGCTGACCGACGCGCTGTCGTTCACCAACAGCGCGACGCCACCCGCCGAATCGCTGGACGTCGGCGTCACCGGCACCACCGGCGCGGTCACCACCATCGGATCGATCGCAGGCCTGGCGGCGGGCGCCACCGACGGCAGCGACATTCTGGTGGGGGTCAATACCGGCACCGCCGGCGCGCGATCCGGCACCGTCACGCTGGATGAGTTCAGCGACGGCACGAACATCGACAACGCCGGAACCACGTCGATCGGTTCCGCGACCGTCACGGTCAGCGGCAACGTGTATCGGGAGGCCGCGCCCGCGGTCATGCCGCCCGCGGTGTTCTATGTCCACACCGGCGGAACCGCCGCGGTCTCGATCGCGGTCGGCAACACCGCGGCCGCCGACGGGTATTCGGAAGACCTCATCGGCACCGTCGTCGCCGATTCGCCGACGACGGGCATCACGCCGGTCACCACGACGACCGGAGATATCGCGGCGCGGACGGCGGGCGCGATCGACCTGGACATCACGCCCACGACCAGCGGCGCGTTCTCGGGCAGCGTCGAGTTGAACCTGATCTCCGACGGTGGGGAGATCGACGGGTTGGGCACCGTGGCACTGGGCCAGCAAACGGTGCAGCTCACCGGAACCGTCTACAACTACGCCACCGCGGCGGTCGCGGATGTTGGGACGATCGGTGTGCTCGGCGGTTCGGGCAATGCCTACACGCTGGATCTGGGGACAGTCACCCAGGCGTCCGCGCGCACCCAGGCGGTGGTCGAACTGGATAACATCGCCACCGGTCTGGCCGACGCGTTGACCGGCGGCGTGGCGTTCAGCGGATCGACCGGGTCCTTCCTCAACAGCGGCGTCGGCCCGCTCGGCACGATCGCGGCCGGAGAGTCCTCCACCGCGCTGGATATCTCGCTCAGCACGGCCAGCACCGGGACGTTCACGGAAACCGCGACCTACACGATCAGCAGCGTCGACGCCGGCGGCGCCACCGTTCTGACGCCGGTCACCATCGCCGTGACCGGCACCGTGGCGGCGCCGTCCGGCACCGTCTACACGCTGACCTCGGGCGCCGACACGGTGAACGGCAACTCCGCCGCGAACACGGTCATCGCCGCCGGCGGCGCGCTGTCGGCCGGCGATCAGATCGACGCCGGATCGAGCGGCAACAACACGCTGGTGCTGCAAGGCGCCGGCATCTTCAACCTCTCGTTGCCCACGACATTGACCGACATTCAGACGGTCGACGCGCAGGAAGGCCAGTCGTCGGCCGTGGTGAACGGCGTGCTCTACGCCAGTTCGGCGCAGACGGTGACGCTGCGCGCCGGCGAGAACAACGTGACCGTCAACGTGGCGGCCGCGAACCTCAATCCCAGCAACCCCAGCCAACCGACGATCACCATCAACGGCGCCGCGAACAACGACGTCATCAATCTCGGCCCAGGCAACGACACCGTGATCATGGGCGCGGGTGAGAGCGCGTATGGCGGCGGCGGTGCCGACACGTTCTATGTGTCCGCCAGCACGATCAGCAACGTCGTGATCAACGGCGGCACCGGCGCCAGCACGCTGTGGTTCACCGGCGGAGGCGTCGTCTCCCTCGGGTCCGACCCGAACATCACGAATATCTCGACCTTGTATCTGGCCTCGGCGACGAGCCCGTACACGGCGTCCGCGGGTACCGTCGCCGGGCTCACGGTGCAGGACGGCAGCAAGACGACGGCCGACTCGCTGACGGCGCAAGGTTCCGGCCAGACTCTGACCGGCGGCGGCGCGGGCAAGCTGACGATGACCGGCGCGTTCGACACGACGTTTAAGGACACGGCTGCGCTCCTGAACGGCGATACGGTCCAGAACTGGGCCGCCGGCGATATCATCGATGTGACCAACCTCGCTTACGCGGCGTCCGGCGGAAGCCAGACGACACTCAGCTTCGGCACCAGCGGTGGTAATACGACCGTGGCGGTACTCGCGGGAGGCGTGCAAAAGACATCAATAACGCTTACCGGTAGTTACAATCCCGAGAACTTCACGATCGGGACTGATGGAGGAACCGGTACAGCGATAGGTTATCACGTGACAGCGGCCTGAAATTTGTGTTAATCTGATTTTTGTTTCGAGAGGAGAGTCATTATGCGCAACACTTTGGCGGCAGCCGCGGTCGCGCTGGCCGCGATCGCGACCGGGAGCGCTCCGGCTCTGGCGGCGAACATCGTGGCCAATGGCAATTTCGCCACTGAGACGAACAGCGGCAATCCGCCTGACTCATGGGGGTCGTCCGGCAATGCCGGAGCGGACACGACGCTGCCGGCCGCCGGCGATTCCTGGGATGGTTTTCTTGGCGATCCCAGCGGTTCGCTGTACCAACTGCTGACCACGCCGGGCGTCACTTACGTGCTGTCCTTCAACGCCGCGGCCGACCAGGCGGCGCTGTCCGATCAAAACGCCGGCTTTTTCGTTTGTTTCGACCCAACGGCGACGTCCTGCACCTCGGGGTCGGACCTGTTCAACGACGCGATCGCCGCCGACCTCAGCACGCCCGGCCAATATCAGTCCTTCAGCGATACGATCACCGCGACCGGGTCGAGTATGTATCTCAGCTTTACCGGTGAAAATACGAAGGGCGGCAACTTCTATGTCGATGACGTCAGCGTCACGGCCGCCGTTTCGACACCCGAACCATCCGACCTGCTGATCCTCGCCACCGCCCTGGGTTTGCTGACCCTGGCGCGGATCCGGCGCGCCTGAACCCCGGCGCGCGGTGACCGACCCGGCCTCCGTCGTGGCCGCGCCAAACGAGCGACTAGGACACGACCAGGCGAACGCGGAGCCCGCGCGCCATCCGGTGCATCCGGCCAATCGCTCCTACATCATCGCCACCGCGCCCAGAACGGGAAGTTCGTTGCTGGCGGAAGCGTTGTCGGCGACCGGGCGGGCCGGCCGGCCAAACGAATTCTTCGACATCGTTCCGGCTAACGAACAGCATTGGGCGCGGCTCTACGCGGTGCCCGAGCACGCCAACTATGTCGATCATATCGTTCAGGCCACCCACTCGCCGAATGGCTTCTTCGGCTTCAAGTTGCATTTTCATCAGATCCCCGCGTTGCGCCGCCGCCTGATCGAGGCGATGCCGCCTCCCGTGTTGCTCGATCCGCGGGCCGCCGATGAGCGGCCAGTGTTCGATCTGCTGCGTCAGCGCTTCCCCGGCATCCGGTTCGTGTGGTTGTCGCGGCGGAACAAAGTGGCGCAGGCGATTTCCTACTACCGGGCCTCGAGAACCAGGGTCTGGAGGCTGTGGAACGATGGCCGGTCTCCACCCGCCGCGCCGGATACGAAACTCGAATACGACCGCGCCGCCATCGAGTTGTTCCTGCGCCGCGTGAACGCGATGGACGTCGGCTGGCGCCAGTTCTTCGTCGTCCACAAAATCCCCGCGCTGATCGTGATCTATGAGGATTTCGCTCAATCGTATGAGCCGACGGTGCGTGGAGTGATGAAGTTCCTCGGCCTGCCGTCGGATGATCTGGTCGTGCCGCCGCCTGGCCTGATCCGCCTCGCCGACGAGGAAAGCTTGGAGTGGGAGCGTCGGTTCCGGGAAGGCGCGCCGCTGCCCGCCAATCGCGTGACGGCGAGAGCCGTGGCGGACGCCGCCGCGATGCTGGCACCGGTGCGGCGGCCGGTCGCCGCACCGGCGGTCCAGACAAGCGGTACCGCGACCGGAGACCAGCCGCGCGCCGATAAGGTGGCGACATCCGAAGCGCGGCCTGAAACCGCCGCCCCCGCCGCGACACCGGCCCCGGCGGCGCGGACGGCCGCGAGGAAACGCGCCGCCGCCGTGCCGAAGGTCGCGAAGACGGATCAACCGCCGTTGCCGTTGGTCGCCTACGATGTTGCCTCGCCGCTTAAAACGAATCTCGTTCCTGGTGGGCCCACGCGGGCCTGGATGGATGCGACGCCGCGGCGCTTCGCTTATCGCTGCCTGCCGATGGTCATCGCCAACCAGTGGGGCTGGATGATCGAAACGCGGCACCGGGTGGAGGCGATCTGGGACGGCACCAATCAGGCGTCCGGTCTGGTCGTGACCTCGGCGAACGGGCAGCCATCCACCGCGGCGTCAAGTCATTTCGGTAGCGGCGTGCTGACCTTCCACGTCGGGTTCCTGTTCCGCACGCCGCCTGGCTACAACCTGCATGTGCGAGGTCCCGCGAATTGGCCGAAAGACGGGATTTGCGCGTTGGAAGGCGTGATCGAGTCCGACTGGACCGAGTCGACCTTCACGATGAACTGGAAGATGACCCGGCCAAATCATCGCGTGGTGTTCGAGGCCGGCGAACCGGTCGCCATGATCAGTCCGGTACGGCGCGGCGAACTGGAACGTTTCTCGGCCGAGACGCGGATGCTGTCGCAAGATCCCGAGTTGCTGACAAAGTACACCGAATGGTCGGCGTCGCGCAGCAAGTTCAACGCGGATCTGAAGACCGTCGATTCGGACGCGCGCAAACAGGGCTGGCAAAAGGATTACGTGCGCGGCCGCTCGGTGCTGGGGGAGCAAGCACCGGAACATCAGACCAGCGTCGCGCTGACCCCGTTCAAGGACCGCCGCCGCGACGGGTGACCGGCCGGATAGTAACGGGCAGAACTAATACCGACCGGCCCATGCGATTGACCGTTCGCCCCGCCGGCCGTCGCGTCATCACCACGCCCCGGAATGTCGTCCCCAGGATGAACCTGAACCGTCAATAACGTGTCATGGTCCGGCGACCGGACCATCGGTTTCCCCAAACTCATTCTCACCGGTGTGCTCGGGGCGATGGTCCGGTCGACCCGCGCCATGACGAAAAAAGGAGGCCGGCACGCGGTTCGCCCCGCTGTTTAGCGCCCACGAGGCTTGACCCGAAGATCTTCGCACGCGCGCACCGCGTTGATTTTCACGCGACGACCGAGCCTCGACCGATGCCCCGATCAACTCCAGGCACGGCGGCGAGAGGCAACACCGACCCCGCCATCTTTCCCCGCGCGATGTGCATACCGCGAGCGATCGCCGGCCTGAAGGTTGACGGGACACAAGTCACGCATTTCCCGAACTTAACTTAGCGGCTACGGGTTTACCGTTCGCCAGTATAACCTCGCCACCGGCGAAAAATATCGCGACCAATGACAATGAACACCAACGATGACCCGCCGCTTTTTTGAAAACCGCGCCGCGAGAATAATATTGCGAGCGCGCCTCACCATTCTGGACTTCCGATAGAGAAACGGCCTAGCCTGCGTCAGGTCGCCGCCGAATGTTACATGATGCGGCCATCCCGGTGGGAGCGACATGGGTCTCTACCAGAGATTACTCCGAACCGTGTCGCACGCTGTGTGGTCCGGCCGCGCCACCGGTGCCGCTTCCGCTGGTTCGTCGCCAGATCGTCACGATCGCCTGCTGCGCACGCCGTTGCTGTTCGAAACGATGGAACCGCGCGTGCTGCTGTCGAGCGATCCGCTGAGCACGGCAGCCCAGACCGCGTTGCTCGCCGGTTTGCAAAGCTTCGAAACCTGGGCCGCCAATCAACTGCTGCAATCCGCGCAACTGGCGCAACAACTGCCTGTCGTCAGTACTTCGGTGGGCGACCTGGTTAACCTGCCGGCCCAGGTGCAGAGCCATCTGGTGGCGCCGTTGCAGGCTTATTTCGCGTCCACCACATCACCCACCGTGGAAGGGCTCGCCGCCGCGCTCAGTAACGATCCCGCCGAGGCGGGATCGGTCATCGGCCAGTTCGCGCATGGTGAGTTTCTGCTGACGCTTTCAAACTTCCAGACCAGCACATCGATCAGCACCGCGCTTAACCTCAGCGAGGACAGCGCCGGAATCAGCCTGCAAATCGGCACCCCGCCGACGCTGTCCGGACACGCCACGATTTCGGCGGCGCTGACGTTTGGCTACGACACGGGAAGTTCGACCGGCGCGACCCCTGGCTTTTTCATTCAACCCGGGACGATCACCGAGGGCGTCAGCCTGGCGGCGACCAACATCAACCTTACCGCGAGCCTCGGCGCGGCGGACGCGACCGTGACCGGCGGCTCGGCATCCCTCAGCGCGACGGCGGCGGTTCAGTTGAAGGATCCGATCGGCGGCGACACCAACCATTACGTTACGACAGCCGAACTGACAGGCACGCCGCTCGCGTCGCTTGTTTCGGCGACGCTCTCCGGCACGGGCAACGTCACGCTGCCGGTTACTTCGTCGCTCGTGCCGGGCGGGTCGCAAACCCTCCAAATGAACTGGTCCGGCAACCTTTCCGCCGAAGGCAGTTCCAACCTCGCCAGCCTCGGCGACTGGGCGAAACTCGATACAATTTCACCGTCGCTGGTACGCCAGGCGGTGGCCGCGCTGCCCGGTATTATTCAGGCCGCGGCGAACACGTCCGGTTTCGGCGCCAATATCCCCGTGCTCGGCCAAAACCTGAGCCAGTTGTTCAACTTCGGCACGCAGTTCAGTGCCGCCGCGACGGCGATCAGCAGCGCGACAACCCTGTCTCAGGTAGCCAGCGCGCTGCAAACCGCCCTGGGCGGCGGCACTGTAACGTTCACCGTCGACACGGCGAACAACGAACTCGATATGTTGATCACCGCCAGCACTGGGTTCAACACAACGTTGCCGTTCGGCATCAATACCAGCGTGGACGACGTCAGCCTGGTATTGAACGGATCGATCCAGGCGAGCGGCACGGCCACCGCCACCCTCGATCTGGGCCTGTCCTTCGACACCAGCCAACCGGACGCCAGCCGGCTGGTGCTGGTCGAGAAAAACAGCAGTTTGGGACTGGCCTTTAGCGCGGCGACATCGACCCCCATCACGGCGGCCGCCACCCTGGGCCTGCTGCAGGTGCAGGTCGGCGGCGGGACCGTTACGGTCGCCGCGTCAAACGGCTCCGGTGGACTCGATACGACGAAACCGGCGACGGTGACGGTCGGTTTCGCCAGCACCGGCAACGGACGAGTGACCCTGGCGCAGGTCGCCGCCAATCCGGCCGGAGCTTTCATCGCGCCAGTCTACAACGGAGCGATCCGCGCGAGCCTGCCGCTCAGCAACATGGACGGCTCCTCGCCCACGCCGCTCGGCATCGTCTGGACGCTTGGCGTTGTCGGCCCATCCTTCACCGGCGCCGACCAACTCGCGGCGCTGATCGTTTCGCCAACCAATTTTCTGTCCTCGGCCAACCTGGGCGCGGCGGCGACGGCCGGTCTGCGGCAACTCGGCCAATGGGCGGCCGCGATGACCGCCGCCACGGGCCAGGCCGGCGCGTTCGCGACCTCGTTGCCGCTTCTGGGCAACAGCCTCGGTCAGTTGGCCGATCTATCCGGCGTTTTCAGCGCCGTTGCGAACGCGATCCAATCCTTCGCCGCCGTCAACGGCGCCAGCACCGCCACGTTCGTAAACGCCATCGAAGGCGCGTTGGCTCAGTACAACACGAACAAGCTGACGCTGTCTTTGGATACATCGCAAAGCTACGCTGGCGAGATACCGGCGGCGAACACGACGGAGGCAGCGAGTCTCGGCCTGACGACGGGCACCGATCAACTGGCGTTTAACCTCGTGCTGACGGCGACGGTCACCGGCAGCACGCCGATCAGTCTGGGGGGAGGCGCTGCCGCGGCCAACATCTCTTTTACCGGCAGCGTCGGTTTCACCAGCACCATCAAACTTGGCCTGACCTTCGGCGTCCTTTTGACGCCCAACCTGAGCCCGTCCGACGCGGTCTTCGTCCGATTGAACCAACTGGACGGATCGATCGACGTCAGCGCGAGCAACCTCAACTTTGGCGCCAGCGTCGGGATTCTTGGCGCGAAGGTGACCGGCGGTTCGTTAACGTTGAACGCCGAGGCCACCGCCTCCTTCGCCGGCGCCAGCGGCACGACCCCGCTGACGTTGGCTGAGATCGCCAGCACGCCGGCGGCGAGCCTGCTGGACGTTTCCGTCAAAGCCTCGACCCTGACAGCGACGTTGCCGTTGACCGCGACGTTCGGCGATCTGTCGGGCGATGCCGCGTCGATCGTGGTGACCGCCGATCCGCTCAGCGGCGCTGCGCCGACTGTTACGATCAACGGTGCCAACGCGGCGAACTTCGATGCGTTCTCGAACCTGACTCCGGACGATCTGCTGGGCTCGTTGGAATCCATCGGTTCCACGTTGACGCAGATCGGCGGCTCCAGCCTGCTGGCCACGCCCATTCCGCTGACCAGCCTGACCGTGGGCCAGGCTGCCGCGTTCGGCACCGGCTTCGCCAACGACGTGACGTCATTGCTGAGTAACGCCGGCGGTGGCGCGGACTTTGCCAACCTGCAACAATTCATCTCGGACCTCAGCGGCCTGACCGGCATTTCCGGCATCACCGATACCTACGATTCCAACAGCGGAGAACTGGAGATCGGCTTCAATCTGGCCGAAACGTTCGCCGCCACGCCGGTAACGTTCGACTACAACCTGTCCGGCGCTTCCGGAGCCATTTTGGGCGATCTGTCGAACGTCGCGTCCGCCTCCGCGTCGCTGTCGATCGGCGGCACGGGAACTGTCGCGGTCGCGTTCGGCTTCGATCTGGCGGCGACATCGGTGCAGATCCAGGGCGGCGCGGCCTTGCCGTCGACCGGTGTGCTGCCGTCCGGCGCTGATGCGCGTTTTAGCCTGAGCCTGGCAGGGCAAAGTGGCGCCCCGACGGTCGTTCCGGTTACGGTCAGCGCGGCTGCCACCCAAAGTAACTCGTCGTACACGGATCTTGTGACCGACGTGAACAACGCACTGCGCACCGCGTTGGAGGCCGCCGGCCTGGACGCCAATCTGGTGACCGCCGGCGGCACCGCCATCTCCGGCGGTGAGGCGCTGGTGCTGACACTGGAATCCGGCGCGTTCACCTCATTGTCCGTCAGCACATCCCCCGAGGACCCCGCCGTCTACGCCCTCGGTCTGGCGCCAGCGGCGACCCCAACCGCGACGTTGTTGGGCGCGGCGGCGCTGCCCGCCAACGGCGAACTGACCGTCGACGCGTCGTTCACCGTTACCGCGGATGGCGGCGCGCCAACGGCGCTCACCATCACGGCGGCGTCGACGTCCGGTAATACAGCCCGTTCCGACTTGCTGAGCCAGGTCCGATCCGCGCTGGCCCCATTGAACGCGGCGCTGACCGCGGCGGATCGCGCGCCCATCGCCGTCAGCCTGACCAGTGGCGGGGAATTGTCCTTCGCGATTTCCGGCGAGGGGGCCACGCTGACGATCTCAGCGCCCGCCTCCGGTCAAAGCGGTCTCGGCCTCGCCGCGTCGCAATCGGTGGCCGCCGGAGCGCCCGCTGTGTCGGTGGAGGCATCGGGCGGCCCGGTTCCCACCACTTTTGATCTGACGCAGGCTCAGAGTTTTTCGATCGCCGTGGATGACGGCCCGACTTTCAATGTGACCGTGCCGGTGGTTTCAAACAATACCACCGCGCAAAACCTGGCCGACGACATCACCACCGCCTTGGCCGCGGTGAACAACTATCTCGCAAGCGCGGGACTGCCGGGCCTGACCGTTTCGGTCGACCCTAATACGTTACATCTGATCTTCGCGACGACCGGCGCGACATCCTCGATCGTGCTGAGCGCCGCCGCCGGCAACCAGCTTGGGATCGGCGCGAACGACATCAGCGCCGCGCCGGTGGAAACCCTGACCGGGTCTCAGAGCTTCGACAATCAGGTGAGCCTGACACAGCTTTCGCTCGGCGCCTCGCTGGATCTGACCGGTACCGTCAACGCGACGGCGCAATTCGGCATCGTGCAAATCGACCTCGGGCCGGCGACGGCGTCGATCGATGCCGGGGTGTCTTTGGCGATGAACGGCAATGGCGTCACGTTATCCGGTTTGCTCGCCAACCCGGCTTCGATCGCCAATTATTTTCCCGATGGTCCGACGTTGACCGGAACCGCGTCCCTGAAGTTGCCGATATCGGTGACCGGTCCGTTGGCGACATCCCTGGGCCTGAACGCCAGCGCCGCGATCACCCTGAATTCTCCTGACATTTTCAATCCGGCATCGTGGACCGCGGACGCCAGCAATCTTGAAGGTCTGACCAACCTGCAGGACTTCAGCTTCGCCACCGTGCAGGCCGCGATCGCGCAACTGGGACAGTTCATCAGCGGTTTTTCATCGAACGGATTACTTAGCCAACCGATCCCCTTGCTGAATGTTTCGCTTGGCACGGTGCTCGGCATCACTGGCGGCTTCACCCGGTTTGGCGACGATCTTCAGGCGGCCGGCGATTTCACGCTGGATCAATTGCAGAGCCGGTTGGACACCGCGATCGGCCAGGCGTTCGGCATTTCCACGACCGGCCAGTACGTTACCTTCACGTTGTCCGGCGGCGTTCTGGGGATCGACCTGGATTTTACCCCGAGCCTTCAGTCCGCCACGCTACCATTGAATTTCGATCTGTCCGCGCTCGGGTTGCCCGAGCAGCCAAACCTGCCGGGGGTCAGCGATTTCACCGGCGGAACGATCACCGTGAAGCCGAGCACCAGCTTCAATCTTGTGCTCGACATCGATCTGACCACGCCGGGCAGCCCGGTGTTCGACCTCGGCAACGCCACGTCGCTGGATTTCGGCCTGTTGGTCAGCGCGACATCATTGAGTTCGACCCTCGCTCTGGGTCCCCTTGGCCTGTTCATTTCCGGCGGTTCGCTGGCGATCAGCGCCGAGGGCAACACCGCGGCTCCGGCGACGTTCGACATCGGTCTCAGCAATGCGCAGGCGCGTTACAACATAGCGAATTTCATCAACGGCGGTCTTGGATGGTTCGGCGGCGGCACGCCGGTCACCGCGACGATCAACGGCCAGGTCAGCGTCAATCTGCCGGTCGCCGGTCCGTTGGCGAGCAATTCTCTTGGCACGATCAGTTTGTCGATCGCCAATCTCGGGAAATTCGTGAACGACGCCTTGCAAAATACCGGCAATCTGCCGAACGACGTGGTCTTTTCGGCACCGGATTTGTCGTCGATCTTCAACAGCATCGATCTTCTCGGCAACGATCAGGGATTGATCGACACGCTCGATACCTACATCGGCCAGTTGGGTTCGTTGTTGACCGGCGGCCTGTTCAGTTCGGATCTGCCGCTGGTCGGTAACGCACTGTCGTCCGCCTCGAACTTTCTCAACCAACTTCAATCGGCGCTGGATGGCATGGGGCCAGCGGCGGAAATCGGCCCAATCCAGCAGGCGTTGTTCAAGGCTCTTGGTCCAGGCGGCCTTAATATTCTGCGACCTGGCAGTGGGGAATCCCAGGCGACGTTGAACGATGTTGAAATCGAGTTCGAGACGACGGGAGCAACGAGTTTCACCGTCTATAACGGCGGCAACGCGCCGAGCGGGCAGAACCTGCAAAACGTTCAGTTCATACTGAACCTCGGTGGCGATTATCAGCAGACCGTCCCGATCACCGGCGATCTCGGCCTGCCGGGGTTGGGTTTGTCGGTCGACAGCGGTTCGATCGCGCTGACGGAGACGTGGGCCCTGGCGCTTGATTTCGGGATCGAACGCAGTTCCGGCGACGCCGATATTTATATCGTGACCCCGGGGACCGGAAGCGATCTCAAGGTGACGCTCAGCGCGGAACTGTCACCCGGAGCGCAACTCACCGCGCAACTTGGCTTCCTCGCGGTGGTGGCGACGCAGCCGGCGCCCGGCCAGCCCGATCCCGCCAACCCCGGCATGAACGCCTTGCCGACGCAGATCGACCTGAGCTTTACCGCCGGCTTCACCGGTGGTTCGCAGACCATTTCCTTAAGCGAGCTTGGCGACGGTGAGACACCGGGCGTCACCGCGTCATTCTCGGGCAGCGCATCCGTCGATCTCGATCTCGCGATGGGCTTCGATTTCAGCAGTGCCGGCGTGATCGACGCGCAATACCCCAGTTTCACCGCGCAGTTGGTCGTCGGAGCGGCCACCGCCAACACGACCGGCGCGTGGACTTTCAGCGGCGACGACATTGACGCTACCAGCGCGCCCGACGTCGCGCTCAACAACATCGAATTGAACTTCGGCGAGTTCCTTGGCAATTACCTCGCCAATGTCATTGGGCCGATCGCATCGGTGCTGAAGCCGATCGAACCGGTGTTGAACTTTCTGACGACACCGTATGAGATGCTCGACAATGAGAGCCTGCTGGACTTCGCCGTGCAGATCTTCGGCGGTGACGAGGAAAATGTCAGCGAGTTCTTTCAGTTCGCTCAGGCTATCATCGATTTCGTCGGCGACTTTAGCACCAGCAATGGTGCGTTGACGATCAGTTTCGGTAGTTTCGACTTCAATTCGTTCGATCTTCGCCAAAGCCCAGGAAGTGGCGGCGACTCGGTTCCCGATACCACCAGCACCGACGGCTACAATCAGTTTCTGAGCGATCTGGAAAACGACGGCGATCTCAACTTCAATTCACAAAGCGCCATCGACAGTCAGGCCGACCAGGAATCGTCGGATTTTTCCGACTTCAGTTCCAGTGTCGGCGATGGCTCGATCAGTTTCCCGATCCTTGACAATCCAAAGATGTTGCTGGGGATGTTGTTCGGTCAGCAGGTCACGTTGGTCAAGGTGCAGGCTCCCGAATTGTCGGTGACCGCCAACGATTCGATTGAGATTCCGTTATGGGACGATCCGCCGATCAACGCGTTGCTGACCGGTTCCATCAGTATCGATTTACGTCTGGCCGCGGGTTACGACAGTTACGGTCTGTCTGAGCTCGAAACGGCGATCAAAGCCGCCGCGACGGGCGGGCCGGCGGTCACCGCGGGCATGGTCGCCACCGATATCGCCGATGGTTTTTATATCGACGACACCCCGACCATGGAC
>Ga0181528_10001307_pt1 | contig 15607 bp, 22 predicted proteins | sample PEATcosm2014_Bin_47_FD_119742 | JGI IMG/M metagenome (GOLD analysis project Ga0181528, IMG submission 119742) | Peatland microbial communities from MTU Mesocosm Facility, Houghton, MI, USA - PEATcosm2014_Bin10_10_metaG | ecosystem: Environmental > Terrestrial > Soil > Wetlands > Peat | place...
AGCCACAGCCGGGAAACTAGGACTACCCTCCCCGCAGAGCTAGATGTCGGAGTTGAACCGCCTTGGCTCATTACGAATGAGCTGACTTCCCCGAAGTCAACATCTAGCAAGATTTCTGAGCTGACACCCAGAATTGAACTGGGGACCTTTTCCTTACCAAGGAAATGCTCTACCAACTGAGCTATGTCAGCACGAATTGACTCTTGCTGTGACCAGAACAGTGAGGGCCACCTCTCACTGGAGACTTCCGTCACGTAGTAGGCAAGAGTCATCTAGTTGAGCGGGTGAGGCGAGTTGAACGCCCGACTTCTGCTTGGAAGGCAGAGGTAATACCGTTTTACGACACCCGCAAATTGAGAGGCTGACAGGATTCGAACCTGCATAATCCACTTACAGTTACCGGGTTAGGAACCTGGACTGATACAGCCTCAAACCAAGAGACCTAGGATGAAAGGCGTAAGACCCTAGATCTCTCAGCTTCTCTAATCACCCCACCAGTCCCACCCCTCGCATTTCGGGGCCTAGGATGCGTCAACACCCTAGTAGCAAAACCGACGAGGCTTTCAAGACTATTGAACGTCCGAAGGGACTAGAACTCATGACCTTGTGCTTCGAAGGCACCTGCTCTATCCAACTGAGCTACGGACCCATACAAGCAGAAAGTTCTATTATAACCAGGTATAAGTACTTGGAATGATCTTACTACCAATTAAGGAGGGTCAATGCCGCACAGAAAAATTAGACAAGATACTTGGTTTGAAAAAGAAACAGTCACACAGACTACTATTCAAGAATGGCTCATTCCTAGGAATCGGACACCTGTCGAAGTCAATCACACAGTAGATGAGATAGGCAAACTCACAAAGGCAATCAGAAACTCTGGTTCTATACCAGGCATACTAACCATCGGTTTTGTACAAAGAACCATGTACATACTTGATGGTGTTCTTAGAATCGAAGCATTCAAGAGGTCTGGTCTCAGATCAGTACAAGCCAGTATCGCCTTACTTCCATTTAACAACGAGACAGAAATACTTACTTGGAAAGCAGACCCCAAGAAGCCTAATAACGGTCTGTTCACACCAACAGTTTCATCTACAGTACAGCCACATGCTGAAGTAACACTTCATAGTGTTCAAAAGAGTGATCCAACCACTGATGTCATTCTAGCTACTAGAGAAATGCTGGAAAACTGGAAGACTCCTCCAGGCCAAAGACCATTGGTCATCACTAAGAAAGTAAAGGCCTGGGTGCCAAAGATACAGGAGAGTGGCGAAGTACCCGGTAGGCTGTTAGTCTGCATTCTTCATGGTATGAAGTACCTAGTAAATGGACACCACAGAAGATGGTGTGCTCTCCAGACTACAAGAGATGAGTTCGTAGTCACACTAGATACAGAAACTGTTACTAGTGAGGCTGAGCTGGGTAGAAAGGCTGTTGGAGTGAACCTGCCTATTGCCCCACCACAGAAGGCAGATGATCATCTAAGACATCTCGAGCAGTCATACCCTATCCTACAAAAGATCAGGAGAGAGTGCCCGTTCATCGGTTACGGCAAGAGTGGCGGAAACACAGTTATGTCAGTAAACGCTGCTATCCTTAGCTGGATCACATCAGGAACTGACTCTGCTACAGTGATGAAAACGACTGTGACCAATGTGCTAGATGATATCTCTATGGAAGAGATCAGCCTAATGGTTCATTTCTTCAAAACAGCATACGAGTCTTGGGGTAAAGACTCCCAGTATGCCAAAGTCTGGAGCAAACTAAATGTGACTATGATGGCCTGGATGTGGAGGAACACAGTTCTTTCCCAAGCTGGACCAAGAGTCACCAGGCTCACTCCAGAGCAATTCTGTACTGGAGCTATGGCACTGACATCGGACCCCCATTACCTCCCTTGGCTCATCGGAAGACAGCTCAGTGAGAGAGACAAAGGTCCATGCTACAACAAGGTCAAAGCTATCATGGTAAAGAGACTGACAGAGGTACTTCATAAGAAAACGATACTACCTAGTCCACCTTTTGCAGACTCGGCCAATTACAAGTAATGAGAAAGAGGAAGGAAAGCCTTCCTCTTTTTCTTAGCCATCAATTGAGTGCCTAACATCGAACCCATATGCAAGGTTTCGTGCAACCATTTACACCTTAGGCACAAATAGAGGTTCCGCCGTGAATCGAACACGGGATATCTGATTTGCAGTCAGGAGCCTTGCCGCTTGGCTACGGAACCAATTTGAGGGGAGCAGTGAGAACGATTCACATACCATTACTGGTACGAGTAGCTTAGCAGGCTATCCTAGTCCCTGACTAGTTTACTCCCCAAACGCCGCCCCATATTTTGCACGTGTTCGAGTGTGCATCCTTCACTGACATTCAGCGTGGGGTCGGCTAGAGGAGGGCGGAGCACTTGAAGCTCAATCCTTTCAGATCCGTCTGTTTTCGAAACAGTGATAGGCCCTGCCTACTTCACCCTCCATTCAGGCAATATTCCAAACAAACCAGGTATAAGATAATCAGTGTCCAGCATTAACAAATGAAGAAAGGTCCACACGCATGCTCACATTGGAGAACATATTAAGTAGCCCAGGCGTACGAGTTTTAGATGGCGAAGCCAATCCTACCAGAACAATCACAGCTGTAATAGAAGTATCCAGAGAAACACTGGAGTCCCTTCTAACCCCACATTCTCAACGAGAACTCAAGACCAGCAACAGAAACGTAAAGTCGCAGGTAAAAGAGATACAGCAAACAGGAATTATACCTGGTACGATTCTGATCGGAATAGTCAATGGCAAAGCATATAAGTATGATGGACAACATAGAATATGGGCCGCTCTTGAGACCGATCTTGATTTATTCGTAACTAGAATACAGGTGACTGAATTTGCTTCACAAGCCGAACTCGGTATGGCTACTATGAAAGCAAATGCACCTCTAGTCCGCAGGACTCCAGATGATAATTTGAAGACCATGGAAGACACTTACCCGGTCCTCAAAAAGATCATGAAAGAGTGCCCATTCTTGGGGTACTCCAAGAGAACAACCACAGTAGTCATGTCAGCCAATCTAGCCCTTCAGTGCTGGGACTACAGTAAACGAAGAGCCCCTAGTAATCGTGGAGGCACTCCAGTAGACAAGGTAATAGAAAAGATGTCAACGGATGAGGCCAAAAAGATTATTGACACCTTCCATATGCTACACGAAGCCTGGGGGGCAGACAAGCAGTACAAATCTATGTGGTCAAAGCTAAACGTAACCCTAGTACTGTGGCTATGGAGAGCATTAGTAGATGATCCAAAATCAACAGGTAGGTCAACCAAGCTCACAAAAGCTCAATTTCGAGATGCAATAATGGGGCTGTCTGCAGACTCAACTTACCTGAGCTGGATATATGGGCGGCTACTAAGAGATGATGATCGTACCCCCTGTTACAACAGGATAAAGACTATCATAGTCAAGCGCTTACGGGAGATGCATGACATCTCTGCAGTACTACCCACGCCTCCAGGATCAAGTAAGTAGTAGTAGAGGCCCCACGATTGTGGGGCTTCTTTTTTAGCCATGTCACATTGCAGTGCGCAATACTCGGCACCGTGCCGAGTATTACCGACTGCGTTACTATTCTTTAGCTATTTTTTCCCATATCTCTGCGCAAGTAGGGAGCTGGCTAGAGCCACACTTTACACAAAGAGGAACCTCTGGACCTATTCCAAAGCCATCTCTGTGAATAGCAAACTCCACCTCACCTTTGATCTCTGCACCACAGTACGAACAGAAAGGACCCTTACCAATACGCAATACCTCTTTCTGTACGTCTTGAATGGATACCTTAGTTATGACCATAGGTGCCCTCGGATTTTAATGAGTCTGATCATCATCTCTTCATCCTTCTTCTCCAAAGCCTCTTCAGCCTCGTCGCAACGCCTACAGTCTTCCTCCCAGCTTTGTAAAACGAAGTGTCGTCCCCTTATAGAGGGGTCATCCTCACACGGCTCAAATACCGTACAACGATCAAATCCATATGCTTTGGTAAGAAGTGCCTCATAGTCATCGTGCTCTATCTTTCTACCCTTCAACCACCACTGATAGATGATCTCCATCTCACTCCTGGCCTCTGAGTGCGAAGGGTCTGATGTCCAATCTATCTGATCTGCCTCTTTCTCTACATACTCCACAAGAATAGCCATGTTGGCGAAAAGAATGAGGCTACTTCTGTCAAACCATCCCCAACTATATCCATTGTGTGGACTGCGACAGTCAATAATGTGGTACTTGTTGTAGGTATGTGTTCGAAGCCAATATAGTGCATGACCTATCTGTTTGAGCGGCCATCTATGGTGATGCTCTAACCATCTACGAAACCTTTTGAACATGTAACTCCTTTTATTGATCTGAGGAGAGCGAGTAGCACGATTACTATACTCTTGCGAGTACGAGCTGATTTCCAATCAGTCCAGGGCCCTGCCCTGTTCACTCTCCAAACACATATACATTGCGGAGGACGGAGCACTCGAAGCCCAAACCCGAAGGTTCACACTGTTTTCAAGGCAGGTTCAGTCGCCTGACTGATTCATCCTCCAGCCGGTGCCGTTTAACCCTCGCATGGTTTTAGCCATACTTGCTTCGAAAGCCGAAGGCACTGCTCAACGCAGCCTCACACCGTTTGCGGGCCATCAAGGTGCTGCCCCCTGCTAGAAGCTTTTGGAGAGCTTCGTGATCGCTGGATCATGACCCATTCTCCGGCCTTTGGACAAAAGCCCAGGTGACCGGAAACCCTCTGATATTCGTCAGGACGAAGCGGTTGGTCGCCACCCTATTATAGCTGTTTGGACAAACATGCCCGCAATTCTCAACCCACAATTGATTGAGTTTAGGTACATGTTATGAGCCCAGCACATCAGACGGTCCTCTACAGCAAGTTCTCTTGTGGACCCCAAGAGTCTCCAACTCTTCTCTCCGCCGTGCAAAGGCAGTGTCCTCGCGTACTGAACGAGGGGCCCGTACTGCAGATCAATAAGGAAGAATCACGTGGAAATATGCCCAAAGGCGACCGTACGGCTATACCGTACACACTTGATTCCTCCTCATTGACCTGCAGGTTAGTTGTTATTGACCCTGCATCATTCCTGCCATCTGAGCAGCAAATCTGAAGATGCCCTCAGACCAACCTCCCAAGATGTACGTCCTCTTGTAGAACTCCGGGATGATGGTGTCTTGGTATCCAGCTACCTGGATCAAGAACACATTGACTAGTGGATTGACCTTCGCTCTGTAGGCATTCACCAACTTGGCGACGTCTATGTATCTATTACTAAAGCCTTCTCCCCATGCGAACTCAGCAGGTACTGAGCTAACTCCATAGAGACCACCGTGACCTGCTTGCATGTCAGACATGACAAAGACATTGTCCCAGTGTTGCTTCTCTTTGATGGCTTTATCCCAGAAGAGCCAGATACCATGTTCGGTAGAACCACCTACTTCACGACCACTCTCTGTGATCTTAGAGACTTGCTCAAAGATACTTCCCTTCTTAGAAACGGATGCTGTGGTAAGTCTATCTCCAAACACACCAACATATCCTTCTTCAGAGAGATGAGATCCGATTATGCCAGTGAGGTTAGCAATCTCAGCAACGTGCATGGTCCCCATAGAAGAAGTAGTCTGACCCCAGGCTGACCTAGAGTTATCACAGAGGAACATGGACCTTCCAGCGAACTTGGGAAGAGCACCCATGGACTGCTCCATGCACTCTTCGATTGCCTCCTTCACTGGACCTGAAGAATCTCCGACTGCCTTATAAGCAGAGAAGTATCTGAATGGTAGTTGCTTACCCGTAGCTGCTCCTTCTATCAGCTTCTTGAGGTACGCCTTGTGTGGCACCCCAGCCTGGGAGAAGTTGCGCAGGTTACGGAGCAGAGCCATGTGTCCCATGTGCTCGATGGACTCGAGCCAAGACTCCTTATTGGAGCCCTTCTTGGAGATGATTGCTTCCCACGTTTCCGTGTTCTTCAACTTCCCCTTCATGAGCTGTTCGATGAATTCACTGTTGGCGTGAACCAAGTTCACGACATCTACCAGTTTAACAGTATGATCATCCATCCTGTACTTAGCCAGCTGATACCCAGGCAAGGAAGACAGGTAACCCCTCCACAGTCTCTTCAGACTATTTGGAATTGGCTTATCAGTACCATATGCAGCCAAGTGATAGGCCAGTCCTACTGATGGTTCATCTGCTCTCTTTACGATATGATGGCCATAAGTGCTAATCAGAGTGGTTCCCCTAACCTTCTCATGGTGTGCTGCACGTACCAAGATGATCTGAGGAGTCGTCCTGATGTGGTGTTCATTCCTGAGTTCTACTGCAAACTGCAGAGTCTTCTCTGGATCGAAGTCAAGCGCCTGGTCTATTGCCCTAACCATCAGGTCGGTTGGACTAAGCCCTCTCCACTCCTGTGGGTCCATTGCCCCTAGTGTCTCCCGCAATGCCTTCAACTGTTCCCCACTAAGACTAGATGGAGTTTCTCCACCTCTTACCTTCGGAGACTTTTCATCCCTGTGGTAGTACATTGGCTCCCCGAAAAAGCAGCTGGTAGCTGCTAGCGCGAGTTGCTTGATTGGGTCGGACAAGAAATACCCAGGTCCACCCATAAAATTGAGGTGAGCTTCAGCCTTCACCCTTGGGCTCTTCTTCACATTCACGGTTCCCATTGTTCACTTCCTTTCGGCTAAGGAGAAAGAATCTCCCCAGGTCTAGAGACTAAGTCGGTACGGCTTTTTCAAATTGACGAAGTAACCGTTCCTATCACTGCTAGACCTGCGGAGAATTTTGCCACTCAGAAGAGACCATTTAGATCGGAAATTTAATGCGCTCTACCGTTGAGCTACTCCCGGCATAAAGGCCGAGAGGCTGGAATTGAACCAACATCTCATCCACCCATTGGAAGTAACCGATCAGCTCACTGCTTCTGAGTTGCAAATAGTTCGTACCGTGGAGACTATATAGATCGGATATTGTAAGTCCTTTTGGGACTTCTCTTTATAATGGCAAGAAGTAACCGATCAATTCACTACCACAGTACAAAAGTTTCGTATGCAAGAGACTATTTAGATCAGAGATTTTGGTGCTCTACCACTGAGCTATACACCACCTAGATGGTGCAGTGGGGTTTGAACCCACGACCCCCTCGTTAATAGCGAAGTAACTGATCAGTTCACTACTTGCATACAAATTAGCGGCCAGTACGAGACTAAGGAGTAAGAGTGTTTTTGTCTTTTTTACAGAAAGAAGTAACCCTTACGATCACTGCGTACCAACCTGTCGGGGTGGTGGTAATCGAAACCACGTTGTCTCGGCCCCAAACCGAGTGCCTGGCCTCTAGGCTACACCCCGTAACAGCACTACGACTTCAGCAACCCCCAGAGCAATAGGCGGCTCAGGGCTGACGACACTCAAATGCACAACAACAAGAAGAACGGAAATTACATGACTAGTATCACCTAATTGCTTACTGTCGTTTCTGAATTATCGTAGTGCTTTGGGTGACCGATGGGGATCGAACCCACGCATAGATGGTTCACAGCCATCCGCCTTACCACTTGGCTACGGTCACAGTCCTCTCGTTGGGAATCGAACCCACATCTTCCGCTTATCAAGCAGAGGCACTAACCGTTGTGCTACGAGAGGAGGGCCAGGTATCCTCCCACTGGAACATGTGCCCAAATGGTGGACACAACGAGAATTGAACTCGTGTCTCCTGGCTTTTGTCAGTGTGACTGGAGTTGAACCAGCAAATTCCTGTCCCCGAAACAGGCGGCTTACCATCAAGCCTTCACACTGTCTTAGGTATCTTCTTTAGACCAGTAGTACTCCCAGAACTCATCTACTTGATCTTGAAACGCACACTTGGAAACGGACTAATCCAAGAATCTGGTAGTTCTACACCGAACATGAAGTTTTCAAACAGATCAATGTCAGCTAACTTAGTATTGGACTCTTTAGCCTCCTTTATCGTCTTACCACCCTTTTTGTTCCCATCCTTCTTATAGGACTTTCCTCTGAAAGTTCTCTTCTCTGGATTGTGTGTTTTGTTTCCCATAGATCCGGCAGGAAGGATCGAACTTCCAACCCTCTGATTCAAAGTCAGATGCAACTACCAATTGTGCTATGCCGGAATGGCTGGGGGTCAGAGATTCGAACTCCGATAAACGGTGTCAGAGACCGCCTCACTAGCCAGTTGTGATAACCCCCAAAATTGGTGCTCGTCTCTCCGAGCTGTCATGGCGTGGCTCACAGTCCCGTGCCATTCGGTCGCCTACAGGGAGCCATCCCGTACTGGGAAGTTAGCTAGCCCACTTTCCCATACCAGTAGTAGATCATCAATGTCTGATAGTGAGGTCGTTACGACGGTGGTATCAGACAATGGGCAGCGATCTAAGAGTCCTATATGTGCCTAGTAACGGAGTCGAACCGTCCCCTCCTGCTCTTCAGGCAGGCGCTCATCACCACGAGAGCTTTCCAGGCATAAAGACGGGTGTGGTTTCACCCGCCGCATTGTTATCTATTCACTTGTCATATAACCGAAGGGGCGACCTTCGTTCGTGAAGCGGGTGGGTCTCGAACCCACTGGGTCCAGTTTAAGAGACTGGTGCCATTACCTGTTTGGCGTCCGCTCCTTACGTCTTAGTTTCCAACTTCTCTGCCAATCCCTTTTTGCTTTGCCTTGCAGCTTGCGGCCCATATTCAGTTTTCAAATCGTGCATCCAGAGAGACTCGAACTCTCAATGAACAGCTTAAAAGGCTGCGGTGATAACCATTTCACTATGGATGCCTGGAAATACTAGAAGAAAGATACCCTAGCTTAGAAGCACACTTTCTGGAACAGCAAGTTCTTGGATGTTCCTTTAATCTGTGTCGAGCTTTAGCAACGGGTTTGCCACAAACCAGGCAAATGAGATCGACAGTAGCTACCTTTCGGTTTACTCTCGCGTATTCTCGTGATACCTGGCCTAACTCTGGCCTGGATTTCTCCAGATGACAATCCTCGCAGAGAAGCTGACATTTTTTCAGTTCCGAAAGAATTCTTTTCCAAGAGTGCCTCCACAAGTCAGCTATGTTTATTGTCTTCGTCTTTCTATCAGAATGATCAAATTGGAGCTTTCTAGACGAACCACACTTAGAACACTTGGCACCGAGCATCTCTACCGCAGCAGCCCTTCTATCTGCGTATCGCCTTCTCATGTACTCTGCAAATTCGATCTTATCCATTTTCCTCCTCGTGGACTAGGTTGGAATCGAACCAACTTGCCGAAGCGGCGGATTTACAGTCCGTTGCCCTACCATTAGAGCATCTAGTCCTTGGCTACCTTAGCGCGTCCCGCCCATAAATGACTATTTTACCGGTCGTGGTTTGAGAACTTGCCTACTAATACTTTCAGCATGCATAAGATCATAAAGATCTTTAGCCAAATGATCTAACACTTTCTTGTCGATCTGTAGCTTCTTTTTCTTTACCATGGATACCTCTAAAATGAAAAAAGCCACCTGAAAACTCTTCGTCTCCGGGTGGCCTTTGGTTTGAACCTTGTACTTCTAGTTCTTCCTCTAGCCACCCTCTTTATCTTCCCCTAGTCTCTCTGGGCGCTTTGCAAAGCTAGGGGAAATAGAATTCTCTGTACCTGCATACACTACGGCCCAACCCAAGAGGGCTGACGAGGTCGTATGTTGCTGTAAGATCATGCTTCGAGAATGAACCGGGCAAAGGAAAGTGTCAAGGATAATTCCTAACATACCTCTCTTATACCCGGTCATGCTCAATTTTTACAGTGCTTACGCACCGTTACGTACTACCTACAGACGCAGTCACAATTACCTACGTGATACGACTCCGGCTGATGCCCCTGGCTGACCCTACGAATAAACGGAATAGCTATAGCAGCAAAGATGCCGATGATCACTAAAAAGATCATCAACTCTATTATGGTAAAACCACGTAAACATCTCATCTTGATCATTTAAGCCCAACAGGCTCAAACAAAGAAAACCCAAAGAAATAAATAGGGACTACTATTGTTTCACATAGGAGGACACTCCAGATGAGATTCCCCACTATAACCTGGTACCTAATCTCAGGATCTTTGTTGTCGTCAGAATTGAACACGCCATAGGTTGGATATAGCTTGCCATTGATGGTTCTCTCTTGTCCACAACCTACAAGCAACATGCTTAAAATCACTGCTACCAATACGGCTTTCATTCCGATCTCCTTTTCCAGCGGTGAGTTAGTAACAGAGTTCTTATACCGCAGAGTCGTTGGTTTTACATAGATGGAGGATAGCTAAACTTCAGCCAGTCCAAATCCTTTCGATCTGGATTCTTGGTTAGCCACCCATCCTTCTTCAGACGCAGGATATCTGTGAAGGCTTCCTCATACATTCTACCAACACGATCTAATCCAAAGTTGTTGACTGCCCAGTTTCTGCAAGCATATGGGTCTATGTTGCTGATGTTCCTGGTAGCCCACTCGAATTGCTCCCAAGTACGACACCGATAACCAGTGTATCCGTGTGCAACCGTCTCAGTATAGGCACCCCAATCAGTTGTGATTACAGGACAGCCAGACATCATAGCTTCTACAGCCACTCCACCGAATGGTTCGATATACCTGGTCGGTGAAAAGAAACCCTTAGCATGTCGCATGATCTGTTGTCTGTCTACTGCCCCCATTGGTTTATAGTAGGTCACGCCTGGGCCCAGATAAGAACTTGGGTCTCCTTGTCCAACGATTCTAATAGGTGTTCCTGTAGCCTCAGCTAGCTGGCAGGCAAGACGAACACCCTTATCCTCGTTTAGCCTACACATAGCTAAGAAGTAGTTCTCCTTCTTCTCTGTAGGCACCACTGGGCCAAACAAATCTGGATCGAATGCATTCGGAATAACTGAATAGTACCACTTGTCCCCACTAGCCAATTGCTCCTTACCTAATTGCCAGTGCATCCAGGCATAGGACTCATAGATGCGATAAAGACTCCAAGTGTGCATGTACCCAATACCACTCTCAACAGCTAGTTGTGGTACTGACTGAGCAGCCCTTCTTTGTGGTCCACCCCACGTGCAACACACAATAGAAGTGTAATCTTCACCACCCTCGGCTAAAAGAGCCGCTCGAGCATTCTTCTCCCACTCTTCCATGTATGGAGCAAATTCTCCATCCTCTTTGGTGATGTAAAAGTCAGTGTCTTTTCGAGCTCCATACAACTTCTCCCACCACTCTAGAGGTACTACATCGATATGCTTTGAACAGATAGGTTCTGAGCCTGGAACCCCTAGATGAATGACTTCATGACCTCGATCATGCATCATCCTACAGAGGTTCCAGACTTTCATAGTGAACGCACAAGTCGTGTGAGACCCTGGCGTTAATGGACTTAGGGTTTTAGTGTGCGGCACTCCGAGTACAAACACTCTCATTTGATCTCCTTAGGTTCTCAGCCTAGGAGATACTCTACTCAGACCGTTCTTTCTTTGCAAGTTTCTCTTCTAGAGATTTTGTCTCTGTGAGACTTTTATCTCTGTAAGACAACGACAGTAGGCAGCTTGATATGAGTCTCGATCATTACGCATTAAACCAAGGGCAGCGATAAGACTTTCCTTAGTAGCTTCACTCGCATTGATCGTTCCTCGTGCAATTTCCTTGCTCACCCTTCTTACTCTCATTCCAAAGCTCTGAATTATCATAGTCCAATTGTATACTCATCTTAGCCCCTTATTCCGGATCGTCCGTTACGAATTAATTTAGACACATGTACTTGTGTCACACCAAATTGATGAGCCAACGACTCTTGAGTACGGCCACCTTTTTGATAAAGACATAAAATCTCTTTGACATCTGCATCAGTAAGCTTTGCCCTATTGTTATTCTCTCCTTTAACCTTATCGGGCATTCTACGGGTCCAGTGTGCACTTCCTCTTTGCCTACTCTCTGGATGTGTTCGTGTCCCATTCCTGTCTCCACAAGCTCTTCTATTCGGCTTAGTGTGGCTTCCGTTTTTTATTCCTATAGGACCTCTTCCTTTGGCATACATGTCATTCATATTGTCTTTATGCGTACCAATAAACAAATGAGCATCTACGTCATTTCGAACACAGTTTCTAGCATCGCATTTATGTAAGACGCACAAGCCATCTGGAATACGGCCATTAGTCATTTCCCATGCGGCCCGATGTGCTGATACAGTACGCCCTCTATATGAAGCAGAACCATATCCGCCTTTTCCAATACTTCCAGTCCACAACCAACATGGAGTACTCATGTTTGGTGCTATTGGACCATTTTTATTCACATGTAACCAGAATCCATTTTTTCTCTTATGTAAAGGAAGTGGTTTAGTCATTTTCTCGCACTCTCTACCTCCCATGTATCTTTGTTGTTTGATTCTGGATTGATCTTAGCCGCCACAACAACAAAAAAGGCAGCCAGTATAAATACGGCTGCCAGCCCTAAATATGGATGATCTTCTAACCAACCTGTCAAGTAACCTCCTACAGTTCTAGTTTGATCTCTGTGGGTAGTATGGCCTCTACATTACCTTCAGGCTCATCAGCCAACAGAGCATGATATCCTGCCCATATTCCACCCTCAGCAACTCGGTACCATTTGAATGTTTGTGGTACTCGAATATCTGGGAGTATTTCACCGTATAGAGTTATCTTAGTTCCAAAAGCAGTTATATCTTTCAGGAACAAGTAACCATTGATATGTCCAAGATCTAAACCATTAGGCAGATCTCTGTAATACGACATCAGTAACCGAGCCCTAAAGATTATGAGTGCTCTTCTAGATACAACACTCTCTGTGTGACTGGTAAAGATGTGCGCTTGCATTTTGGACATAGCTTTAGTGTCTCCTCCACATAAGGAGCAGAACACTGCCTCTTCCGAACAACACTTTACCGGACAGGCTCGCCAGTCATTGATCTCTGAGCCACATTGACAAGTTCTTGTCAGTTTTCCCATGGGCTTCTCCTACACGCATTGCGCACGGCAAGATGTTCCTACAGCGGTTACAGTACACTTCTGCTTTGATTGGACCATACCAAACCAAAACTAGTTCATGACCCATCAAGAAACACATCAGTCTCCTGATCAATTTTGGCGCACGATGTTTTGTTTTTACCACTAGGTTCTCCTTCGAAGAATGAATAGACTAGTACCTCCATCAACGAAGCAACCACCCGGTAGTCTTTTATGGTCAAGTATCTTGGCACACCGAGTGTATCCTCATACCCATTCTGTGCCAAGCTACACCATTGCAAAAACGGTGTAGGGATTCTCTTACACCATTTTATGACTCTGTAGCACCGGCATCAAGAGTTGGCAGATGAGCTGTGTGCTCCAGATCGATGCTGGGGTCTACTTCTCTCAACAATCCTGTGATCACTTTTGCAATTTTCTTTTCTCTATCTTCGGAAGTGTACGCATCGACACTCTCAAAGTTCACAGCTCGCATGAGTCTGGACATGACCGAACCCAAGCTATCTAATGAGATACGATATCCCCTCTGATAGAATTTCAAGACTCGAAGAATGCTACCACCAACCTCTTCCTCTCGGACTGGCGAGGTATACACTAATCTTTTGGCAGCAAGATCTGAGTAGAAGCTGTCATCTACTAGAGAGGACCACCCTGCTGTGCCATACCAAATTGCTGCTTTTGAGATTGTAAAGTCAAAGCTAGCCAACAGCTGCTCTGGTGTTTTGTATGTCCATCTGTGTATGAACTGAACTGGTATAGGTTTAGTCTTCACTGTAATAGCATTAGCTGTATTGATCACCGTCCAGTGATCTAATAGAGCCATTTCATATGCTACTGCTTTAGCAACGTCTAGTGAAGAAGAGAAGATGTCGATATCTGCCACCTCCTCATGTGCTATGCAGGCCCTGATGAACCCTCCAGCTACAACTAACTCACCAGGTCGTTTCCTCAGTAATTCTGTTACCGACTTTGGCATTCTATGAACGCACCAATACAAATTATGTTCCGCCAGTGTAGTCATATTTCTCCTGTGGGCAATGTGAACGACAGTGTAATGCTTCCATCATTTTCTGGTCTCGTCATAATATCCATGAACTGTAGTTGACTCATCATCTTGGTGAGTGCCTCTATTACTTCAGCTGTTACTATGCCTGTAACTGGTAGAAAGTTGATACTTGCCGCCCCATTTGACGTATGAGCCGCAAGATGAACAGAAGTCAGTAGCTCCATAACTCTCTTCAGTGTCACTATGTTGACTTGCTTGTCTAAAGACATTTAGAACTCCAGTTGTGTCTTTTGTGTGGCAGGTAGTTCTACTTCTGGTATTTCGAATGAGAAATCTATGACGGTGACCGATGGGAAGATCTCAAGAGTTTTGACTGCCATAAGTACATTACCAAACTCCTCGAGCTCTAACTTGAGTTGAAGTTGATTGACGATGGTCACTAAGTCGTACTTTACATTTGGATCTAACTCCACATTACCATTGATGGTATAGCATCCCAATCGAGCACCCTTCATTGCTTGAGTCATTATTGCATCATAGATCATTTTGCAATGACGAATGGTCTCTCGATTAAGGATATCACGCCTGGCAGTAGCTACGATCAGTCCTAGTTCTGTTGCTTGACTCATGTGTTGTCTTCTAATGGAAGTGAGAAAGATATATCTAGATACCTATTATTGACACTATTCGCCTTACAACTGATGAATCTAAATAGATCATCTCTCAGTTTGTTATTTATTTCTGACGTAACTTGATATATATCAAAAATATCTGCTATGTATACTGATGTCTCCACTATATCGACACACATACCAGCATGTGTCTCTGCAAGTTTCATTAACTCGTCATAGACATCAACTATCCTTTTAACAGTACGAGACTGTCTTGCAGTAAGAGACGCAGCGTACACCGCTCTCAACTCTTCTCCTTTTTTCATATGTTCTCCTCATGCCTCCATGCCTCCGGTAAGAATCCGCCCTTGGACAACCAGTCATCCAAGGCAGCACTCAGCTCTACTAATCTGTTTAGATCATCCACAAAGAATGCTCCTCTTGCGGCGTACTCAGCTATCCTATTTCTCAGTGTTCGTTGTTCAGCTAGATTGGCATCAGGGTCCATGATCCTCCTTTGGGGTAGAGTCGTAGATACCTCTTTCTATCCTGTTACTTATGTACTCATAGGCAGCCCACAAACCGTGCGTGCCTCCTGCTTCTACATACCTCTTATTGCGTATGTGCAATTTAGTCAGTGCATTCAGCTCTTTAATGCGAGCCTTGAGTTCTTTCATGAGTAAATTACGATCAATGTCTGGCCGCTTAGTCTTCGAACTTGAACCTGAGTTCATATATGTCTCCTGAGTGAAAGATTGATGGACAAGAAAAGCCATCAGCATCCAACAGAGCAATGAGCTTCTTATTGGCTGTACTTATGGCTCTAGGTGTTTTGATCATATCTGGAAATACGAGAGTCATCCTAACCCCAGTCTTTCCACATGCTGCTGAAGCTTCAGCTACCTCAACGATGTGGGCATACATGAGCTTCACCATATCGTGGATACCGGTAGAGGC
>Ga0181528_10001308_pt1 | contig 15606 bp, 8 predicted proteins | sample PEATcosm2014_Bin_47_FD_119742 | JGI IMG/M metagenome (GOLD analysis project Ga0181528, IMG submission 119742) | Peatland microbial communities from MTU Mesocosm Facility, Houghton, MI, USA - PEATcosm2014_Bin10_10_metaG | ecosystem: Environmental > Terrestrial > Soil > Wetlands > Peat | place...
CGCGATCTACGTGACAACGCACAAGAAAAACATCTCCGAGATGAGCGGACTCGGTCGCGCGATGCCATGGACTTTCGGAGCCTTTGCAATCGCGGCGCTCAGCATGATCGGCGCGCCGCCGGTGGCCGGGTTTGTTTCGAAACTCTACCTTCTCGTGGGCGCCCTGGACGCCGGCTCGATCGGCATCCTCGTTGTGCTCATTGCGAGTTCGCTGCTCAACGCCGCCTATTTTGTCCCGGTGGTTTATAACGCCTACTTCGGCCAGCCGTCGGTCGAGGACATGCACCACCATCATGGCGAGGCTCCGCTCACCATGCTGATTCCACTCTGCCTCACCGCCGCGATCTCGGTGGCCATCGGCATCTTCCCTGATGTTTTCATGCACTTTGCCCAGGCCATCCTGCCATGAACCTTCTTCGTCTTATTGATTTCCTGCGCGACCACCTCCGCACCGTGGTGCGGATCTCGATCGCGGCCCTTGTCTTTCTTGTGCTGCTCGATGCCGTTCCCGCCATCGTCGACAAGGAACATGCCCACACGGCCGCCGAACACATTCCGGCGTTCTGGTCCGCCTTCGGCCTGCTCGGCTGCCTGCTGCTGGTGATCATCTCAAAGACGTTCGGACATCTCTTCGTTTCGACCCGCGAGGACTATTATGATCGGTAACCATTGGTTTCATCCTGCGCTGGTCCTGCTGCTCGGAGGCGCCGTGCTGCCTCTGGTGCCCGCGCGCCTGAAGAAGGCCTTTCTCATGGCGGTGCCTGTCCTGGCGTTCGCATCCGTCCTCGTGATGTTTGGGATGCCCAGGGGTGAATACTGGCACGTCCCCTTCCTCAAGTGGACGCTCCTCTTCGGTCGCGTCGATTCGCTGAGCCTCGTCTTTGCTGTGATCATGAGCGGCATGTGCGGCATCGGCACGCTCTATGGGCTGCATGTCGACGAAGACGCCCAGCACATTGCCGCATGGACCTATGTTGCAGGCTCCCTCGGCGCGATCTTTGCGGGCGACTTGCTCACCCTTTTCCTTTTCTGGGAGATGATGGCCTTCGCCTCCGTCTTTCTCATCTGGTTTCGCCGCCAGCCAGAATCCACGGCCGCGGGATTCCGGTACCTGTTGGTCCACGTCGCCGGCGGCCTCTCGCTGCTTGCCGGAATCGTTTTGCACGTGCACGCCACACGCAGCACTGCATTCGCCGCGTTCGACGTCCATAATCCCGGCGCCGCGGATTACCTCATCCTGGTCGGCTTCCTGCTCAACGCCGCCGTGCCGCCTCTGCATGCCTGGCTGCCGGATGCCTACCCGGCCGGCACGTTCAACGGATCCGTTTTCCTCAGTTCGTTTACCACGAAGACCGCAGTCTACGCGCTGTGCCGCGGATTTGCCGGAATGGAACTGCTGGTGTGGCTTGGCGTGATCATGTCGCTCTACGGAGTCGTTTACGCCATCATCGAAAACGATATTCGCCGGCTCTTCTCGTACCATATCATCAGCCAGGTCGGGTACATGGTCGCCGGGGTCGGCATCGGCACTGCAATGGCCATCAACGGCGCCTGCGCACACGCGTTCGCCCACATCCTTTACAAGGGACTTCTTTTTATGGGCGGCGGCTCCGTTCTCTTCATGACCGGAGAGACCCGGATGAGCAAACTGGGCGGCCTCTACAAGAAAATGCCGTGGGCGTTTTTCCTGACGTTGATCGGCGGCCTCTCGATCTCCGCCTTTCCGTTCTTCAGCGGATTTGTAAGCAAATCGATGATCATCCAGGCAGGCTTCGAAAACCACCTCCTGTGGGCCGCCTTCCTCCTCAATCTCGCATCAATCGGCACGTTCTATTGCAATGGCCTGAAGGTCCCGTACTTCGTCTGGTTTGGACAGAACAAGTGCGAGCCAGCCACCCTCGAGCGCGCAAAGGATCCGCCATGGAACATGCTCGCCGCGATGGGCATCGCGGCCTTCTTCTGCATCTTCCTCGGCTGCTACACCCCGGCCCTTTACAATTTGCTGCCCTACCACGAGGCGGCCATGGAGTACCATCCGTACACCTCGTACCACGTATCGGAGTCGCTGCAGCTTCTGCTCTTCACCGGCCTTGTTTTCTTTGTGCTGGTCAAGCTGAAGAAGATCGAGCCTCACGCCGGCAGGAACCTCGATATTGATTGGTTCTACCGGATGGGCGGCCGCGCCGTGCTCTGGCTGGCCCGCAAACCGATCCAGTCAATAGACACCGGAGTCGGCGAAGTCTATCGCATCGGCGGATTGGTTCCGCTGATGAAATCCGCCCTGCTCGTCAACCGGTTTGACAACGGCATCATCGACGGCGCGGTGGACGGCCTGGCCTCCACCGTCCGCGGCGTTGGCGCCCGGTTGCGCTTCGCCCAACGCGGTGCGTTGCAGGAGAACCTGACATTCGTGTTCGCCATCGCGGCGGCGTTGCTGCTCGGCTTCATTATCTTCTCCTGATGACTTCTCCCGGTTCCACAGAGGGGTTTCCGCTCCTCAGCATTCTTATCTTCGCCCCGGTGGCGGTCGCCGCCGTTGCGGCCCTGGTTCGCAGCGAACGCTGGCTGCGCTGGTGGGCGCTCGTTGGCACCACGGCAATCGCGTTGTTCTCGCTGCAGCTCTGGACCGGCTTCTCAACAGGCACGGCCGATTTCCAGTTTGTCGAGAACGCTGCCTGGATTCCCGGCCTGAAGATCAATTACAGCGTCGGCATCGACGGAATCAGCCTCTTGCTCGTCCTGCTGACAACGCTCATCTCGCCCCTCTGCGTCCTGTGTTCGTGGAGCTACATCAAGACGCGGGTGAAGGAGTTCCTGCTCTGCCTGCTGATCATGGAGACGGCCATGCTCGGCGTTTTTTGCGCGCTCGATTCAATTCTCTTCTTTGTGTTTTGGGAGGCCATGCTCATTCCGATGGCGCTCTTGATCGGTGTATGGGGCGGTCCGCGCAAAATCTACGCCTCGCTGAAGTTTTTCATCTACACGATGGCAGGCTCGATTTTCCTGCTGGTCGCGCTTATCGCCCTGAGGCTCCATACCGGCACGTTCCATATTCCGGACCTGATGGGGCAGCACTATGATCCGGTCTTCCAGTGCTGGATCTTCGCCGCGTTCTTCATCTCCTTTGCAATCAAGGTGCCGATGTTCCCGTTTCACACGTGGCTTCCGGCCGCCCACGTTGAGGCGCCAACCGCCGGCAGCGTAATCCTGGCCAGCGTGCTGCTCAAGATGGGCACCTACGGCTTCCTGCGGTTCTGCCTTCCGATCGTTCCGTACGGCACCCACGTCTTTGCACCCTATGTTCTCTGGTTGTCTGTGATCGGCATTCTCTATGGCGGTTTCGCCGCGCTTGCCCAGAGCGATCTCAAGAAGCTTGTTGCATACTCCTCCGTAGGTCACATGGGTTTCGCCACACTCGGCATCTTCGCCTTGAATACCGCGGGCCTCGAGGGCGCCACATTGGTGATGATCAACCACGGCGTGACAACCGGCGCGCTCTTCATCTCCGTCGGAATCATCTACGAGCGACTGCACACGCGCGAACTTTCCGCCGCCGCGGGTCTTGGCAAATCCATGCCGATCTTCATTTTCTTCCTGGGCGTCTTCTGTCTTTCGTCGCTCGCCTTCCCGGGGACCAACAGCTTTATCGGCGAGTTTCTCGTGCTGAGCGGCGCGTTCGCGGTGTCCCTGATCCTGGTCGCGTGCGCCGTGCCCGGCGTGGTTGCCTCCGCGGCGTACAACTTCCGGATGCTTCAGCGAATTGCCTTTGGCGGCACCCAGAACCCCGATCATCACGATCTCAAGGACCTTAACTTCCGTGAAATCGCCACCCTCGTGCCGCTGCTGGTGTTTGTGTTTTGGATCGGCCTCCATCCGCAGCCTTTTATCAACGTCATGCACGCCAGCGTGCAGCATCTCGTCGCCCAGGTCGGTTCGGGGGCCATCTCGGTCCCGGCGCCCCTTCCCTAGGCGGCCAGCGCCCTTTCTGATGCACACCACGCGCCATTCTCTGCCCGCCACTCCTCGATAATGATTTTCGTCGCCCAGTTTCTTCCCGAGCTCGTGCTGCTCCTCGGCGCGCTCGTCCTCTTCGTGATCGCGCTTGGCGAGTCGCAGCAGAAGCTTGCCCGCACGGTCGCCCTGATCGTGGCGATCGCCACCTTTGGCGCCGCCGCCGCTTCGTTGCACCAGCAGGCCGACCTGTTCTCCGGCGCCTACCGCGTCGATCAATTCTCGCAACTGCTCAAGCTGGTCCTTTCCTTCGGTTTTGTGTGCGTTGTCCTGCTCAGCGGCGACCTTCCCGACATCCGCGGCGAGGTCAAATCAGAGTACTATCTCTTCCTCGCCCTCAGCGTCACAGGACTCGTGATGCTCGTGAGCTGCGTGGAGATCATCTCAATCGTCGTCGCTCTCGAGCTGTCATCGTTTCCACTCTATCTGCTCGTGCCGATGCGGCGCGAGCGAGCGGGCCAGAGGAGCCAGATGGAGGCTGCGATCAAGTACATCATGTTCGGGGTTGCTGCCAACGGCATCATGTTCTTCGGTCTCAGCTATCTCTACGGAATCACTGGAACGACGCACCTGGTCGAACTGGCCGCCCGCCTGGCCCCCGCAGTTCATTCGCCGCTCGCAATCACCGGTCTCGGCCTGGCGTTCTGCGGTCTCTATTATAAGCTCGCGATCTTTCCCTTCCACTTCTGGACGCCCGACGTTTATCAAGGGGCGTCCAACGAAACCGCCAGCCTGGTCGCCTCGTTGCCCAAGGTCGGAGCCGTGGCGGTATTGATCCGCTTCGTCTCGCTGGCCACGCCGGAGAATGCCGCCGTCGCCACCATGCTCACTTGCCTTGCGGTCGGGTCGATGTTCTTCGGCAACCTGACGGCTCTCGTTCAAAAAGACTTCAAGCGCATGCTCGGATTTTCCGGAATCGCGCACGCCGGTTACGCGGTGATGGGGTTCGTCGCGCTCGACCAGGCTGGTTACACCGCGGCCCTCTACTACATCACCGGCTATCTGCTCATGATCCTGGCCTGCTTCGTGGTCATCTCCAGGGTGTCACGGGACGGCGCCAACGTGGCCATCGAGGAACTCGCCGGATTGCACCGCCGCTCGCCTCTGCTTGCCGCCACCTTGCTGGTCGGTGTCTTCGCTCTCGCCGGCGTGCCTCCGTTCGTGGGTTTCATGGGTAAGTTCAGCCTGCTGAGCGCGGCGTACGCCCGTGGGCACCTCGCGCTGGTCATCATCGCCGTCGTCAATTCGGCTATCGCGGTCTACTACTATCTCCAGGTCGTCCGTCAGGCGGTGTTCGGCGAGACCAATGCCAGCGCGGTCGCAACGCCCATTTCCCTCGCCTGGCCAACGCGCATCCTTTGCGTTATTCTGATCTTCGGAATCGTCGCCCTCGGCGTTGTCCCCGGGACCGTGATTGACACGATATCCCACTCGCTCGCCTTTGTGACCACGGGCCCCGCCACGGCGCTGCTGGGTCGTTAGGTTCAGCAGCCGACCAGGATCTCGCATCAAAGCGGGCGATCGCGAATCGCCTGTGCCAAGCGGGAGACCAACGGTGGCCTCAGGATGGTAACGTGGTCGCCGTCGAGCCAGTGAACACGGCTGGGCTGGCGGGTCCAATGGTTCCAGCCTCCATCAGGAAGGAAATCGGTCTTCCAGAAACGGAGCGGATGCGGGGAGCAGTTGGCCTCGTTTCGTTCGCGGAACACATCAACTGAAATGTCCGGCTTTGTGAGCGGCCGGTATTTCTCCATAAGGCCGATCATGTGAACCGAGATCGGCGAGGAAACCAAATCAGGATCGTCCACGGGCAGCTTCGCTTCGGCCAGATGGCGTTCCATAACAACCGCCATGTCCCGCCAGCGCGTCAATCGCCCGGCGAGATGTTTGTGATCGGTGACCAGATTCCAGATCCAGAGCGGCAGATGGCGGAAAAAGTGCGCGAGCCTGGAAATCAGGGTTGTCGGCCGCAACGGCGCAGGGGCGCCGATCAGGGCCGTATAGCAGTGAATCCCCTCCGTTTCCGCCAATTGGCGAGCAACCTCAAAAGCGAGGAGTCCGGCCCAGGAATAGCCTATGAGCGACGGCGCGGCATTCGGTTGGATCTTTCGAATCCATCGTACAACCTCAGCCGCAGCCTCCTCCATGGATTGTGGCAACCGGGACAAATCATGCAGCGCTGGTGAACGAAGTCCGAACACGGGCTGGTCTGCACCCAGCGCCTCCACCAAACCAAAATAGGCAACGATGTCGCCGTCGTAGCCATAAAGGCAGAATACCGGCGGCCGGGTGCCCGCCTTGTGGAGCGTCAACACGGGTTCGAACTCGGCTCTCGCCAGCCGCATTCTGACTGCCTCGCACAATCCGGCAAAAGTTGGTTTAACGAGGAAATCGGAAACCTCGAACCGCAGGCCGGTGATCTCCTCAACCCTCAACGCCATTTTGATCGCCAACAGCGAGTCACCACCCAAGGCCGCGAACGTGCTCTCGGCGGGCGAATCGTCCGCAGCCGGAAGCAGCGATTGCCAGAGCTGGGCAAGCACCTTCGCCAGACCGTCACCGCCAGTCACAATTGGCGGGGTCTTCCGCTTAAGCGCGCGCAGACCGGCCAGAGCCGCGCGATCCAGTTTGCCCTGCACCGTCAATGGCAGGCTCTCGTGCAGCACGATTTCCGACGGCACCATGTAATCCGGCAGCCGGGCGCAAAGGTAGGCGCGCAATTCGTCAACAAAGCCGGCACCCGGGATTTCAGGAACGACGTGGGCGACAAGGCCTGACGGCATGCCCTCGTCAAGCAATGGGGCGCAACATACCTGCCTCACCCGGCCACAGGCAAACATGGCAGCTTCAATCTCTCCAAGTTCGACTCGCCGGCCCCGGATCTGGATCTGCCCATCCCGGCGACCCAGGAATTCCAGCTCGCCGTCCGGCAGCCAGCGCACCCAGTCGCCGGTCCGGTACATCCGGGCACCCGATTTGCCCGCGAACGGATCGGCCAGAAACCGTTCGGACGTCAGGTCAGGGCGCCCCAGATAGCCCCGGGCGACCTGCTCGCCTCCCAGGAAAAGCTCCCCCACCACATTGACGGGAACGGTTTGTAACCGCTCATCCAATACATAGGCAGTCGTATTGTCGAAGGGCCGTCCGATGGGGGCGGCGGGCTGTGCGGCGCCGTTCTTGGGTGCCACGACGGACCAGGTGCTGATCACCGTGTTTTCAGTGGGTCCATAGGCATTGATGACCGTAAATGGCAGGCCGGCAGGAGGACGAACGCGCAGTCGGTCACCGCCAGTGATCAGATAACGCAACTTCATCCGCTTCGGCCACGATCGGGTAAAAAGAATCTCAGCCAATCCGGTCGCCACAAACGTCAAAGTGATCTCTTCCGAGGCCAGCCAATCAATCAGGCCATCCGGATTAAGCAGAATCCCTCTCTTTGGGATGACAATGGTTCCGCCGGCGCACAGGGTCGGCCAGACTTCCCCGACAGAAGCGTCAAACGCGACATGGGCCAGCATCGAGGCGCGATCTTGGGCAGTGAGCTTCAAATGCCTGTGGTAGTGGCCAACAAGGTTTGTCAGCGAATGATGCTCAATCTCCACGCCCTTGGGCTGCCCCGTTGAACCAGAAGTGTAGTTGACATACGCCCGGCGGTTGGGATCCGCAGGCACGCCAGGATTCTTGTCCGACGCGGCCGAGGACGGGCGGACAATCCGGGTCAGATCCATCACATCCCCGGACCATCCATGGAGCGCCTCTGCGCCAGCCTCGTCCGCCAGCACCAGCCGGCTTGCGCTGTCGCTCAGAAGGAATTCAAGCCTCCTGGCCGGCGTGTCCACCGCCATCTGAAAATAGGACCCTCCCGCCTTGAGAACTCCCAGCACGGCAACCAGGAACTCGCAGGATACGGGATGCAGGATCGCCACCGACTCCTCGAGCTTGAGCGCGCGCCGGCGCAATTCGTTGGCCACCCGGTTGGAACACACGTCCAATTCGGCGTAAGTCATTAATCGCGGCCCGTCCATTATGGCCACGGCTTCAGGCTGCGCTCGAGCAACGGCCTGACATACACTTTCCGCATCCGAACTCATGAAAATCGATTTTTCTGCCACCTATCCAGGTTCCTGTCACCAACTACTTCGCCGAGTTTGGCGCTGAAACAGGGCAACATGTCTCCGAAAAACTGCTGCGGCGCCATCGCCTTGGAGCGGTCCGATGGGATCAACCCGGACGGATTTCTTCGATTGCGGGCCGCCCCATCTGATGCCAACCTCCGTCTTATCCCCTTACCATGAACTCCCTAAGCGAAAACGCGGTTGCCAAATTACTCGAGGGCTACAACTGCTCGCAGGCTGTGCTTTGCGCATGTTGCGATCGTCTATCGTTCGAAAAGGACACCGCGCTCCGCATCGCCAGCGGACTCGGCGCGGGGATGGGTCGCAAGCAGGAGACCTGCGGCGCCGTCACCGGCGGCATCCTTGCGCTCGGTTTAAAGCATGGCCGCGGCGAAAAAGACGACCGCAGTCGCACCGAGGAAGCCTACGCGAAAACGCGGAAGCTCATGGATCAATTTGAAGCGAGGCACGGCAGTTGCAACTGTCGCACCCTGCTCGGGGGCTGCGATCTGACAACTGAAAATGGCCAGCGGTACTACAAGGCAAACGACCTCATGCACATCACCTGTGTTCCCTGCGTTCAGACCGTCGGCACGATTCTCGAGGATCTGCTGTGATTGCGCGCCCGCTTCGCCGCTCGTGATTCCGAAATGCCCTCTCGGAAACAGGATTATCTTCTCCGGCTGATTGAGGAACTGGGCCAGCTGATGACCGAGATCGTCAAGCTGCGAAAACACGGAAGCCTTGATACCGCATTGCAGACGCTCCTGCAGGCCCAGGAACGGTTGTTCGCGCGGCCGTCGCAGGAATTCATGACGCGCCCCGTCGAGGAGCAATTGCATCTGCTGGTGGTCGGGGAGACAGCAGCTGACGCCAGGGAAAAGTGCCTGATGTATGCAGCCCTGCTCACCGAAGCGGGCCACATCTATGCTGCGCGGGAACAAACAGCCGTGGCGTCCGGCGCCTACCAGTTCGCCCTGCACGTCCTTCTTTTCAACGCGCTACGCCACCCCGCAGCCGACGAAGTCTCAGACCGCGCCCTCATTGCCACAGCGCTCGACCTGCTTCCGGGCGAGCAACTGGCTTTGGATGTGAAACGAATGCTGGAGGAATTCCGCGCGAACACGCCTCGCCAAAAAGGTTCCGGATCACGCTGACATAAACTTTTTCATCTGCTCCTGGAACGCCTGGCGCTTCTGTTCGAATTGCGCGGCACGATCGGCGAGTTCCTTCGCTTCGGCCTCCAAGCCGGCCTTTTCCGCCTCCAAGAGCAGCCTGTCGTTCTCAATTCGAGTCGCATCCTTTTTCAGCTGGTTCAGGTCCGCGGCCACCTTGGCTTCGGCTGCCTGAATCTTGGCTTCCCGTTCCGCCAACACCTTGAACTGCGACTCTGAATGCATTTCCGCGGCATCGAGCGCCCGGCGCCGTTCCGACATTGACCGCTCCTCCTTTTCGATTTCCACCCTCAGCCGCGTCTGTTCGGCCTCGGTCCGGTTCAATTCTGCAGTGAGCGCCGCCTGGTCCTGCTCCAACGCCTCCTTCTTGCGCTTGCTCTCCTGATTGAAGCTTGTCCGCGCCGCCTCCAATTGGGCGGTCGCCTCCTGAACGGCGGACTGCTGTTTTGCGAGCGCCCGTCGCTGCTGATCCATCATGGCCCGCTCCACCTCGAATTGTTCGGTCTGCTCGGCTGCGGCCTGCTCCGCCTTGGCAGTCTGTTGCTTGGCCTTTTCCTCGAGATCGGCATGAATCTTTTCCAACCGCAGGCGCTCAGCCTTGAGCGAGGCCTCGGTTTCAACGGTCCGTTTTCGCTGCGCGTCGGCTTCAGCGGCAATCCGCGTCCGCTCTGCGCCCAGCTTGTTCTTTTCGGTCGCCAACGCCGCCTTGTCGCGCTCCAGCGCCTGGCGCGCCTCGCGTTGCTCGGTCTCCATCTTTGCCAGGGACTGACGCAGCTGGACCTTCTCCGTCTCAAGATTCTGCCTTGCCGAGTTGAGCAGGGTGATCTGTTCCTGGTGGGCTTTCTCCTGGGCTTGCAGCGCCTGCTCCCGCTGTGAAGTTTCCTCGGCAAGCTTCTTTCCAGCCGCTTCGATTCGCGCAGATTCTTCCTGAAGCGTCGCCTGCTGCTTGGCAGTCGCGCGCCGTTGCTGGTCCATCATCGCCCGCTCGACCTCGATCTGCTCGGTCTGCTCGGCGGCAAGCTCCGCAGCCTTTGCAGCCTGCGCTTTGGTTTGTTGCTCGAACGCGGCCTGCGCCTTTTCCAGGCGGACTCGCTCAGACTTGACGGCCGCCTCCGCTTCCGCCGTGCGTTTCTGCCGGGCCTCAACATCCGCCAACAGCTTGCCTCGCTCCGCGGCCAGCGCCGCCTTTTCGCGCTCCAGCGACTGCTGCGCCTCGCGCTGGGCAGCCTCCGCCTTCGCAACCGCCTGTCTCGCGAGCGCCTGATCCGCATCGATCTTCTGTCGCACCGCGGCCAACTGCGCGGCCTGCTCACTCTGCGCCTTCTCCTGGACGATGAGCGCCTGTTCCCGCTGCGCGCATTCCTCGGCAAATTTCTTCCCGGCGGCCTCGATTCGCACTGCCTCTTCCTGCAGCGTCGCCTGCTGCTTGGCCATCGCGCGCCGCTGTTGATCAAGCATCGCCCGCTCGACTTCGATCTGCTCGGTCTGCTCCGCCGCAAGCTCCACGGCTTTGGCCGCCTGGAGCTTCACCTGCTGTTCGAGTTCAGCCTGGGCCTTTTCCAGCCGGGTCTTTTCTGCCTTGATGGCAGCCTCGGCCTCGGCCTCCAACTCCTTTTGTGCCTCGGCATCCGCCGCCAGGCGTGCGCGTTCGGCCTGCAGTTTGGTGCGCTCCGCAACTGTGCTGGCCCGCTCGCGCTCCGCCGCCTGGACCGCCTCGCGCTGGGCGGTCTCCGCCTTTGCAACGGTCTGTCTAGCGAGCGCCTGCTCCGCATCCAGCTTCTGCCGCGCCGAGTTGAGCAACGCAGCCTGCTCCTTCTGGGCTTTTTCCTGGGCAATCAACGCCTGCTCCCGGTCCGCGGTCTCCTCGGCAAACTTTTTCCCGGCGGCCTCAAGACGCACCGCTTCATCATGCATCGTCGCCTGTTGCTTGGCCATCGCCCGTCGCTGCTGCTCAAGCATCGCGCGCTCAACCTCGAACTGCTCGGCCTGCTCCGCTGTCAGCTCCGCTGCCTTGCTCGATTGCAGCTTCGCCTGTTGCTCAAGATCGGCCTGCAGTTTCTCCAGCCGCTGCTTTTCGGCCTTGATGCCGGCGAACGTCTCCGCCGTGCGCTGCTGCTGCGATTCGAGCTCGACCTGCAACCGGCTCCGCTCCGCCTGCATCTTCGCCCGCTCCCCCTGCATCTTCGCCCGCTCCGCAACCAAGCTGGCCTTGTCGCGCTCGAACGCCAGCATCGCTGTGCGCTGCTCAGCCTCCGTTCTTGTGACGGACTGCTTCGCCAGGGCAACCTGTTCATCAAGCTTCTTGCGTGCCGCAGCCAGCCGGTCGGCCTCGTCCTTCTGCGCCTGCTCCAAGGCCACGATTGCCTGTTCCCGCCGGGCGACCTGTTCCGCGAGCTCCTGACTCTTCGTCTCGAGCCGCGCGGTCTCCTCCTGGAGCGAGGACTGCTGTTTCGTCAGGGCGCGGCGCTGCTGTTCCAGCATCGCCCGCTCAACCTCGATCTCCTCCTTGTGCTCCTCTGCCAGTTGTGCGGCCTTTTCAGCCTGCAGTTTCGCCTGTTGTTCCAGCTCGGCCTGCAGTTTCTCCAGCCGCTGCTTCTCGATCTTCAAGGCGGCCTCGGCCTGTCCATTGCGCTCCTGCTGTGATTCGAGCGCCACCTCGGCGCGTGTTCGCTCCGCCTGCAGTTTGGTCCGTTCGGCCGCCAGCGCCGCTTTGTCGCGCTCCAATGCCGCCAGCGCCTCGCGTTGCGCGGCCTCCAACCTTGAGACGCCCTGTTTTGCGGCCACCTGTTCCGCTTCGGTCTTTTGCCGGGCTGCGTCCAGCCGGGCGGCCTCTTCCTTTAGCGCCTTCTCCTGGGCCAGGAGAGCCTGCTCCCTGCGCGCATTTTCCTTGGTGAGAGTCTTGGTTGCCAGATCGAGACGCTTGGCCTCCTCCTGCACGGCCGCCTGCTGTTTGGCAATGGCCTGGCGCTGCTGTTCCTGCATCGCCCGCTCCACCTCGAGCTGCTCAGTCTGCTCGGTGGAGAGATCCTCTGCCTTCGCCGCCAGTTTCTTCGACTGCCGGGCGAAATCCGCCTGGAGCTCCTCCACCCGCTGCTTTTCGGCGGCCAAAGCCTCCTCCGCTTCGGTTCGCCGTTTCGTTTCCACCGCCAGTGCTTCCTGATCCAGTCGCAACTGCTGAACTTCCTGGTCGAGACTTTTCGCATGCTCACTCAGCGTCGCGGTCCACGCCAATTCCTCCTGCAGGCGATGCTGGGCCTCCTCCACGCCCGTCAGCGTCTTCTTCAGCGTCTTGACCTCGTTGGCCAGGTTGTCCCGCTCCTGGACCAATGCCTCCATCTGGCCGTCGGAACCGTTTGCCGCTGCTCCCCGTCGGCCCGAGCCCTTTGGCGCCGGCGTCGGAGATGGCGACGGAGCCGGGTCCGCATTCGGAGCTCCGGAAAGGTGCATCGCCAGTTCGCCCCACCGCCCCAACGCGGTTTCTTCGATGGTCCCGGGGAACTTGTCGCCGCTGCGCACCAGGGATTCAATCCGGCCGGCCAGGGACTTGAAATCAAGCGGAGGATTGAACACATCCCGCACGCCGAGCCTGATCGCCCGGATGATTTCCTCCAGTTCCAATTTTTTACATATGAGAATTATCTGCGCCTCCGGCTGCCGTTTGCGCAGGTCCTCCACCGCTCCAAGCAAATCCGACTTCGATTCGCGATAGTCCGCGATGATCAGGTCAAAATGTTCCTCCCCCAAAGCAGTCTCGAAATTCTTTTCCGGATCCGACGACCGCCAGTAGAGGGTCGACTCGTCTGCCATGAGCGAACGCAGGCGATTGCCCTGGGGTTCATTTCTGACGAGCAGAATCTTCAAGGGTGCCTTGGTGACTAGCGCGGGCGGAGGCATAGGTGAGGGGGCTAAATGGGGGCTAAATCTGAAGTCGTTATCTAAAATGTCATCGCAGGAAGACTGCACGCACGAATTTCAGCTAAATGAACTGCTGCATGGTTCCTTGTCCCGGTCATTCTCGTTCTTGCACGGCACGGCACACTCTCTCATATGTGAATACCACGTCAACAACCACCCGTCCCAATTCGATGGATTGAAGGCCGTTGACCGCCGTGCCAATTTACGAGCTTGATCTATAGCGCAAATTCCGTGCATTGTCCCGTCAATATTGATCCAAGCAACCCTTCTTAAACCATAAGATTGAATTCTTGGTTCTCGCAAGAAGGACTTTGGCCGCGACAATAACCCCGCCGCTCTTCTACACTTCCGCTATGCCCTCGTCTCAAAGCAAAGGCTACTTTCTCGAGCTCAACGACTCCTTCCTGCTTGTTGCCAGGACGGTGACCCCCGGCCGGCCCACGGTAATCGAGGAAATGAGGGAGGCTTCCCTCGACAACAAGACCGCCGTGAGTCAGGCGCTGGAAGCCGTCTTTCCTGCTTCCGGGCCTGCCACACTGGGCGTCGTCTGCTCGGTGCGCCCCCGCGATCGATTCTTTCTTCTGGCGCCGGAGAAGGATACACCCAAGGCCTCGTCGCTTGCGGCGCTGCGCACCTTGGTCGGGAATTCCCCGTTTGCCGCCGCCGGGCCAAGCGAACTCGTTGGCATCGATACCCGCAGTGGCATGCCGCTTGAGGGAAAGCCTGGAAGCCGTTGGTTCGTGTCCGGTGCGCCAAAGGAAAGCCTCGCCGGGGTCCGCGCCACGCTGGGTGAATGGAAAGTTGCCCCGTCCCGCATGGAGGTTGCAACGGTCGGATTTCTCGGCGTTGTGCTGGCGGAACAACAAAAGGTCAAGGGCGCACCGACGCTCGTCTGGGAGGTCGGAGACACCACCTCGGATCTTTTTCTGGTGGGTGCCCATGGAATAGAAAACGTCAAAAGGGTGCCGTTCGGCCTCGACCGGGTTGCGGATGGCGTGCAGGCGGAACTGGGGATGAAGTCCCGGGGTGCCGCGACCAGGATTTTCTTCAATGAGTTTTATGACTTCTCCGAGGTCGGTCCCAAGATTGCAGGACGACTCGCTGCATCGCTGCAGCCGGCGATCAATGAAATAGCCAATATTTCAGGAAATCCCTCCGCGTTGATCTGCACGGGCCTGGCATCGAAGCAGAGCTGGTTTTGCCCGATGCTGGCGAAGGCGTTGAATCTCTCGCTCTGGGGACCCGATCTCACAACCTGGTGCAATTCCGCCGGATTGACTTTTGTCGGCAACACCCTGCAGACCAAACTCTCTCCAACTTGGTTTGGATTGTTGGGAATGATGAGTGCCATCCCGGCAGATCGACCCGAGACTGAAAGCGCGTGGCATCCAGGCTGGAGCGTCGACGGAATCGAGCGGGAAGAAAAACCTCGCCCTGTTCCGGTCCTTTCAACACCAGAACCGGCTCCCGCTCCAACCCCTGCCCGGCCCGCGAGTGCCACGCCCGCCCCGAAAATTGTTCCGCCAAGCCCGGCGCTGTTCGCGGCGACCCCCACGGCGCGGCCCGCGGCAACTCCCTCACCGAGCAAGCCGGCGCCCAAGACACCGGGACCCGCCGTCACTTCCACCTCGGTTGCTGCAAGGCAGGAGGTTCCCGTCCGCCCGGCCGCGCAGGCAGCCGCCCCGAAAGCCGCGGCAGCGCCGTCGCGACCGGCGCCAGCTGCGGCGTCCCCCACATCGGCCGAAGCAGCTGCGGCGACCGTCCCTGCTTCCCGGCCGGTTCCTGCGGCCAAGCCACCAACGGCGACAGCAACGCCACCGGAATCGCGTTCTTTCCTTAAAACACCGGCATTCCTGGCGATTATCGGCGTCCTGGTCGTTGTCCTCGCATTGGGCGCCTTCTTCTACCACAAGTTCGCGCAACAACAGGCTGCCTCCGCAGCCGCCCAGCACCAGGCTGAGCAACTAGCCAACGCGGAAAAGGAGGCCCGCCAAAAAGCGGAGATAAAGGCCAAGGCCGACGCTGAACTTCTCAAGCGCACCGAAGAGGAACTTGCGCGAAAGAATGCCGCAGCCGAATCCCTTGCAAAGAAAGCCGCTGAAGAAGCCAAGCAAAGGGAAATTGATGCCAATCGGCTCCTCAATGGCCGGGGATCCGTGGTCATTGTCACCGAGCCGGCCGGCGCATCCGTCGCGATCAGCAACTTCGCTCCGCGCCTGTCCCCCGCCACGGTCAAGGATCTGAGGCTCGGACGCTACACCGTTGAAATCACCATGGCCGGGTACGAATCCGTGAGCTTGGAGGTGGAGGTAAAGGAGAACGAAGCCACAAATCCAGGAGTGGTCCGACTGGTTCGCCAATCCGGCACTCTTGAAGTTGCAAGCGAGCCC
>Ga0181528_10001310_pt1 | contig 15600 bp, 14 predicted proteins | sample PEATcosm2014_Bin_47_FD_119742 | JGI IMG/M metagenome (GOLD analysis project Ga0181528, IMG submission 119742) | Peatland microbial communities from MTU Mesocosm Facility, Houghton, MI, USA - PEATcosm2014_Bin10_10_metaG | ecosystem: Environmental > Terrestrial > Soil > Wetlands > Peat | place...
GAGCAGCTAAGAGTGGTTGCCAAGGCCATCGGTTCGCACATCTACGAAGGCGCGGACGTCGAGAGCAATACCGCCAGCGTAGTGCGGCTAGCGAAGGAAGCCCGCCGCGATGCCATCATCAACGGTTGCGACGTGCTCATTGTCGATACTGCCGGACGCCTGCACATCGACGAACAGTTGATGGACGAAATGCAGTCGCTGAAGTCCTTGCTGAATCCGCAGGAAGTGCTCTTCGTGGCCGACGCCATGACCGGCCAGGATGCGGTCAATCCGGCCAAGGAATTCCATGACAAGCTGACCCTGACAGGCGTGATATTGACCAAGATGGACGGCGACGCCAGAGGCGGCGCTGCGCTTTCCATTCGCGCCGTTACCGGGCAGCCCATCAAGTTCCTGGGCGTGGGCGAAAAATACGATGCCATTGAGCCCTTCCATCCCGACCGCGTAGTTGGACGCATCATGGGCATGGGCGACATCCTCTCACTGATCGAACGCGCTGAGGACAAGATCGACAAGAAGAAGTCCGAAGAATTTGCCCGGAAGGCATTGAGCGGCGACGGATTCTCGCTCGATGATTTCCGCGAACAATTGCGGCAGGTCAAAAAAATGGGCTCGCTGCAATCGATCATCGGAATGCTTCCCAAGGTCGGCCCCTTCGCGCAAATGCACCAGGCCAGCAACAAGGTGGATGAAAAACAGCTAACGCGCACGGAAGCAATCATCAATTCGATGACGCCATACGAGCGCGAGCATCACGAGGCAATCAACGGATCGCGCCGCAAACGTATCGCACGCGGCTCCGGCACTAGCGTTCCCGAGGTGAACAACCTGCTGCGTCAGTACGCGCAGATGCGCAAGATGTTCAAGTCCATGTCGAAGCCAAGCTTTGCGAAGAGGCTTTCGGGGATGAAGATGCCAGGGATGTAGGTGCTAATAGCCGCCAGTTCCGAATCGCTACGGGTGCTAGTATCATGGGCCAACGCAGTTATGCACTGACAGTGCATGAGCGAGGGTTCAGATGAAAATGCCCGCTGATTCAGTGCTGTTGGCTTCTGCAAGCCTTGTGGCCATTGGTTTACTTCGTCTGATGGACCGGTTTGGGTGTTGCAAGTTCGGCGGTCGCCTCGAGGTATTTGGATTTCTGGCCCCTTGGATATTACTGTTACTGCTGCCCCCAATAATGCTTTTTACCGTCGCCTATGCGATAAGAGACTTGTTCCGGAGGGGCGCGCGTCTGCAAGCACTCCTCGCGTTCGCCCTCTTAATTCCGGTCTGGGTTTTCTTGACTTCAATACGCTTATAGTAATGAGTCTTTGTAGAGCTATTCCCCGAGAATAAGCTACAACTCCCTTATCCCCGCGAACAAATCGGTCTCCATCGACGTCGCCGTTACTTCGGCGGTTGCGACCAAGTGAAACAATTCATAGACTCCAGCCTGCTGCTGCGCGTGCTCAAAGATCGGCTGCAGAGGCGCTTGCGAGCGGTGGCGCGCAAAGGCTTCATTCTTGCGGTTTATATATGGCGAAACAGAAATCCGCGCCGTAACCGGAGCCAGTGACACAACAGGGCGCTCCGGCAGAGAGAACACGGTAGTCACATAGTAAAGTTTCTTGGCCTGCCACGGCGTCAGTCCATCTTTGAGTTGTTCGGGATAGGCAATGGATCGCGCGGCAAACTGGAAGGCAGCAGAGGTAAACAGTCCTGCCATGCCGTGATCGGGATGCGCGGTTACGAAGCCCTCGGCTCCGAAGGTGACAATAACGTGCGGGCGAATCTTGCGAATGTGATGAACCAATTCGCCAGTTGCTTTGAAAAAATCCGCGCGAGGCAGCGCGCCATCGGCATAATTCAGTAACTCGCAGTGAGCCACGCCGAGGTGGCGGCAGGAATCCGCCAATTCCTTGCCGCGCTTTGCTTTCAGCGCTGCATCGTCAACCAATCCAGCCCGGTTGGCGGCTCGTTCTCCAGCCGTTAGGCAGATTACGGAGCACTCTACACCAGCTTCGGAATACTTTGCCAAAATTCCACCGAAACATCCTGCTTCGTCGTCAGGATGCGCGGTTACACAGAGCAGCTTCAACATTCACTTTCCTCTTCCGGGGCGTTCTGCGCTCCCAGGTTAGCGCCCAACAACAGGGCACGAGGACCTGGGGCACCCGTCATTGATCTTCTTCCAAGAAGTCTAAACTCTGCTGCAAATCTTCGCTGGCGTCGGCCACTGGAGCATAGCTCTGACGGTGCATTGGAGAAGGTCCGTACTCACGCAGCGCCTGCTTATGCTGCGGCGTCGAGTATCCCTTGTTGCTGGCAAGGCCATACTGAGGATAGATCGGATCCCAGGCCCGCAGAATCGCGTCACGATGGACCTTCGCCAGAATGGATGCTGCCGCAATCGATGCCGACAGCGCATCGCCGTGGATAATTTTCTTCTGTGCGCAGTCAAAGTCGATTACACAGGCGTCCACCAGCAGGAAATCTGGTCGCGGATCGAGGCGCTCGACTGCCAACTTCATCGCCAGCAGGCTGGCCTGGTAAATGTTGATCTGGTCGATCCTGCCTACGTCCACTTCTGCTACGGACCAGGCAACGGCGCGGCGGCGAATACTGATTGCCAGCTTTTCACGATCCTGCGTCGGCAGCAGTTTGGAGTCGCGCAATCCTCGGATGCGGTCCGCAGGGTTCAGAATGCAGGCACCAGCAACCACGCAGCCGAACAGGCTGCCACGACCCACCTCATCCACACCTGCTACCAGCCGCGCGCCGCTCTCCCAAGCCGCCTTTTCAAGCTTAGTCGTACATTTCAGGCTCTTGAGCAGGCGCAGCTTCACCGCCGAAGCGGCGATTGCTTCTTTGGGACATTCAGGAGTTTGGATTCGCCGTGGCACGCCGCTGTAAGATTCGCACCGTGACGAAGCCCAATGCAAGTCCGGCGGTTCCTCGCAGGTCGATTATAGCTTCGTCTCCAAGGCCCGCCGCCGTTCCGGCTGGGTCACGGTTGCCGTCCTATCCAGTTTGTCCCATGAGAACTGCTGGCCGTCGATGGCCCGCACAAGCGTCTTGATGAGCACAACGGAGAAGAGCTGCCGATAGGCGAAGCGTTGCAGCCACACGTGTCCGAGCAGCCACCAGTCGCGCCGATCGCGTCCATGCCTTCGCTCCAGCGAGAACGCAATGGACGAGGCGATAAAGTCGATGACCAGGAACATAAAGAAGAACAACACCAGTTGCTGGAAGCTTGCTGGATCGGCCGTCTCGGGATGGAAGTGCTTGTCCCAGATCAGGTACTTGAGCGTTCCAAAGACGAACATGATGTCAATGAACGGGGAAACCAACGGCAGCAGAATCTGGAAGATCACGATATTGGGAAGCGCAATAAAGCCCAAGGCACCCTTTTGCGCAAATGCCGAGCGATGCTTCCAGACTGCCTGAAGAATTCCAAACGACCAGCGGAAGCGCTGCCGCATCAGGCCATTCGCGGTGGTCGGAGCCTCGGTGTAGGCCAGTGCACGGTCTTCGTACTCTACCTTGTATCCCTGCTGTAGGAGGGCCATCGTGAGGTCGGCGTCTTCGGCCACGGTGTCGGTTTTGTAGCCTCCGGCGGCGCGCACTGCCGCTGTGCGCCAAGCGCCGATGGCTCCCGGCACGACGCATACCGCGCTAAAGGTATTCAGGGCGCGGCGGTCAAAGTTCTGGCTCGTGATGTACTCCAGCGCCTGCCATCGCGTCCACAGGTTCACTTTGTTGCCGACCTTGGCGTTGCCCGCCATGGCGCCCACCCTCTGATCCTGGAAGTGCGGCACAAGGTAGGCGATTGCATCGTTGGCAATCAGGGTGTCGGCGTCGATTCCGACGAAGATTTCCTCAGTCACAGACTGTAATCCGTAATTCAGCGCCTGGGCCTTGCCGCCGTTTTCCTGGCGCAGCAGAGTCACCCGGCCACTCGCAATCTCGTTGGCAAATTCTTTTCGTGCCACCTCGTACGTTTGATCTTTGGATCCGTCATCGATCACCACTACACGCAGGTTCGGGTAAGTGGAATCAAGCACGCTGCGAATGGTGCGGTGGATGACCTTCTCCTCGTTATAGGCCGGAATCAACACGGCAACCGCTGGGCAGAACGCAGAATCGCCCGTAGCCATTTCCGTGCTGTGCCGCCGCAGACGGTCATAGATTGCTGCCGCGCCCACGCTGACCAGACGGCCGCTCATCAGAACGTCACCAACGAAGAATACAAAAACAATGAATGTGTTCACCGCCCCGAAAATCAGGAATCCGGCAGAATCAACCGTCGCCCAGAGTCGCTCGTTCCGCGAAATCGGTGGCATGACGTCGGCGTAGCTTTTGCCCAGCAGCTCATGCACGGAGATAATCTCGTAGCCGCGCGCCCGCAACCCTTCGATGATCATGGGCAGCGCTTTCACGGTGTTCGAGCGATTGCCTCCGCCATCGTGCAACAGAATCACTGAGCCGCGGCCAAGCTGATCCATCACCGCATTGGTGGTCTGCTCCGGCGTTGGACGCGGATCTTCGCGCCAATCATCCGGATCGATCTTGTCGCCCACCGTGATGTAGCCCATGCTCTGGGTCAGTTCGAGTGGACGAACTTCGTCGGCGGTGTCAGGCTCCTGGTCAACTGAGTATGGCGGACGGAAAAGCACCGGCTTGATGCCGAGCTTCGCGGCAAGCAGGCGCTCGGTCAGGTTCAGCTCAATTCTCGCGTAATAAGGGCTGATGTTGCTGATGTCCGGATGGGTAAAGGTATGATTCCCAATCTCATGGCCTTCGCGATAAACGCGCTTCAGCAGGCTAGGATATTTTTCAGCCTCGAGGCCTATCGTGAAAAATACGGCCTTCACGTTATATTTCTTCAAAATATCGAGGATCTTTGGCGTCCATTGCGGATCTGGCCCGTCATCGAAACTAATCACAACCCGCTTGCTTGCCGCGCCATACGTATCGATGCGATAGGGGCTTGGCAAGGCGCGAAACACCTCGTCCGTAACCACGCCATTGGCATCTAGCGTGAGGTCGCGCGCGCCTGGCGACGGCTGACTAACAATGCGAAGGATGTCGCCACTACCCTCAATATCCACATCCTGACCTGGGTCTACTACCTTTAATTTTCCCGGAGCATCGGCGTCGCGTGGCCTATCCCAAACCTTCCACAGTGACCTGTCTTCAGAACCAAGCCGCCATAAGGCAAAGGTCCTGACCCCCATAGCGCGCGCCGCACGCATCTGGTTCAGCGCGGTAACGCCATCCAGAAACCAAACGTCATGGCGGCTGTTGTCGCCATCCAGATAGGTGAAGCGCGGATTCAGTTGCTCAGGATCGAAAGTGATATCCGCTTCCGAATCGCGCGCTTCCAGCCAAGCCTCTTGAACGCTCACGTTGTGAACGCCGGCCATTCCCGGCTTTCCCTTTTTGTCGGTTACCCAGTCATATCCGTAGTTACCGATCGCGCAGATGATTTTTTCGCGAGGGATGATCTTCAGCGCTTTGGCTAGATTCTGCACAAACCAGTCTTGTCCGGCGATCGCCCCTGGCGCTCCTCCGGGAAAGTGCTGGTCGTAGTTCATCAGAATCAGCCCATCGGCCAGCTTCGCCATGTACGCATAGTCAAAATCTGGGTTGTTGGCCGGAACGCTCAGGTAGAGTTTCTGATTGCGCTGGTGCAGGTCTGATGCGAGTTCCGCGATCAGGGCGCGATATCCGGGCTGCGCCTCCTGATCGAATCCTTCAATATCAAGCGTCAAACCTTTGTAGTTGTCGCTTGCCAGAAAGGTGCTTATCTCCCGGCGGAATCTCTGGCGCGCATCCGGCGACTTCAGCATCAGAGCGATATCGGTACGCCATTCATTCTGGATGGTATCAAAGTTGTTCACCAGCGGCAGCACGTCCACCTGCGCGTTCGAACTCTTGATGAGAGGCATCAACTTCGGATCAATGGCCGCCACGTGGCCATTGTTGATCACGCTATAAAGCGTGTTGTCCTCTCTTACCGCCTGCAAGTGTCCATCGCCGCCCACTACGTGCAGCCATTCCGGAAATACAAAATCGATCTGGTGAATATATTCACGCAGAGAGCTGAAGCTGGCAGCATCCCAAGTCACGTAGAACGCACCGCGAATGCCTTCGTCGGAGTTCAAAACCACTTCGCTAGGCGCCGCCGCCGTCTTGCGATGGGTGCCTTTGCCGACTGGGCGCTTCGGTTCTTTCAGTTTTAGCGCCCGGTAGCTTTTCTTCTGGTCGGCCAGCAACACAATCGGGATGTTGGTCTTACGCACGACGGTAAGGGCAAAAAAAACGATCAGAAGGCTCAACACCACGGCGGTGAAGTCGATGGTCTTGCGGATCCGCTTCCAGCGCCGGCGATCGGGATCGAAAAAAATGGGCTTGGACATTAATTATTTGCCGTAACTCTTATCGTATGGTCCGGAAACCTGCTCCGTCAATGAAGCGTACCCGACTCCATCGCTAATTCAACGCTCCTCAGGCCCGCCGCGTTCTGCTAAATTGAGTCGTGCTCACACTTTTGAACAGACACCGCTGGTGGTTCTTTGCCACAACCATCCTGGCAGTGCTGCTGCGCCTGTTTTTCCTATTGAAATTACCGGTCATCGCGGGCGACACGCTCATCTATGGGGATATCGCCAAGTGCCTCATCAACAACCACATGTTCGGCATCGAGAAGCTCGCCGGATGGGAACCTACCCTGATCCGCCTGCCGGGCTATCCCTTCTTTCTGGCCTTCACCTTCCTGATCTTTGGCCAGGACCGCTATTTCGGCGCGATGCTCTTTCAGCTTGTCTTTGACGTGCTGACCTGTTTCCTGGTTGCCGACATCGCACGCCGCGTTCTCTCCGAACGGGCCGCCCGCACTGCATTCATGCTTGCCGCGTGCTGCCCGTTTGTGATCAATTATGTTGCCACTCCGCTTACCGAGTGTCTCGAAATTTTCTTTATTGCCGCCGCCGTCGATTGCGCTATCGTGGCCCTGGATGCACGCCGTTTGCGTTGGTGGGCGCTATGCGGCGTCGCCTGCGCCGGAGCCATCCTTCTTCGCCCTGACGGAGGACTGATCCTGGGATGCATCGGCCTGCCCGTTGTTGGGCGTATTCTTGCCGAACCCACGCGCCGACGCGAGCTACTGACCGCATCCCTCCTGCTTGGTGCCGTCTCGCTCGCCCCGCTGGCGCCGTGGACGGTTCGCAACTGGCATGTCTTCCATGTATTTCAACCGCTGGTCACGGCCCACGCGAGCGATCCCGGCGAGTTCGTGCCCCTGGGTTGGGAACGCTGGTTCAAGACCTGGCTCATCGATTATGCCAGTGTCGAAGACGTGGGCTTCCAGGTTTCCGGAGGCAGTCTCGACGTAGGCGATATTCCCGACCGTGCCTACAATTCTCAGGGCCAGCGGGCGCTGGTCCGCTCGCTGGTCGATCAGTACAACGTGAAACGCCTGATGACGCCTCAGCTCGACCAGCAATTTGCCGAGCTGGCAGCGGAGAACATCCGGCTTCATCCCATCCGCTATTACCTTCTGTTGCCAACCGCTCGTATGTTGGATATGTGGTTTCGACCGCGCAGCGAGATGCTGCCGCTCAACACTCACTTCTGGGAGATTTCCGACAGCACGTACAGCTCCTGCTGTGACATCGCCCTGGGATTGCTCAACCTCGCGTATGTCGCCGCCGCAATTGCCGGGGCGCGGCTGATGCGCCTCCGCATTCGACACCTTGCACTCCTGCTCACCTACCCCATAGTGCGATCGCTATTTCTTGCCACGACCGGCGCATCTGAGGATCGCTACACCCTGGAGTGTTTTCCCTTTGTCCTTATTCTTGCGGCTGGATTCCTGACCTGGTATCAGGAGCGCCGGGCGCAACGGAAGCAACGCACCTAAATTGCGTGTAGTTGAATGCTTCGGCTACCAGCCGACCCCGCCGCGTAACGGCGAGTCGCTCATGCGGAATTGGGTGCGTACGTGTTCGCTCAATAGTTCGGCAGCCCCACGATTGGCATCGCGGTCGGTCTTCAGCAGGTATTTGAGCGCTTCCACCAGCACGCGCTGTCCTTCGACGTATCGCGGATCGTCAGTGCGCATGCGGTCGCGGCCACTTGGGTCTGGACGCGCCGGAATGATTACCACATTGGGTCTGGGCATGATTTCCTCATTCTATGAAGATGAGACGCGTCCAAGCTGCTCCCAGTTGCAGGACTAAGGCAAAATGTCCGCGAACCAATGACCCGAAGCGCTAATTGTTGGGGGTAATGTACTTCGTCTTCCCTGTCGTCTTCAACTTGAAAGCGCTATCGGGAAGCTTCCTATTAATCAGAATTGACGTATATTTCGCCAGCCGAAAATCTTCGGCATTCTCCTGAAACCTCTGCTGCACGCTCATGCCGGTCTGCTGATCGATCCATAACGTTATCAGACGGAACATGCTCTTGGCCTTCTGAGCCTTGGGGACCAATTCGAGTTTGTAGGCCGACTTACCGTCCACATTCTCAACGCCGGCGTAATGCATCTCGAAGTTCTTCTGCAGATCCGAGCCGCGCCCGCCGAAACCGAGGACGAGGTACGCCTCGAAATCGCCGCGGTTCTTGCCCACCATGTAACGCGTCACCTGGTCTGCCCTGGGCAGATATACCTGCAGTTCGTTGCCGGTGAACAAAACGTACTTCTGGGCGGGCTTCTGAATGTCCGCCGCCATCTCCACGTTATTGCCAGCGCGGCGGAAGTACATCACGCCGCTCTGTATATCGTGGTCTTTGATCACGGACTGATACTGATCCCACACGAAATTAGTCTGGACGGTTTTGAATCCTGCACTTGCCTTGTCCAGCAAAGCCAGCACTTGTTCCAGGTTGCCCGGTTTGCCCTGCCCAAACGCGCTGATAGCCAGCAGGACGGTCGCGGAAAATACCAGCGTCAGCTTTCGCATGAATATCTCTCTCTGATTAACGCTTGACCCACACGTGGTATCCCACAAGTTCGCCCTTGGCGTCCTGTTCGGGAGTCCAGTGATCCAGCTTCACATAGCCGGCGATTGGCTCGATGACGCGCAAAATCTGTGCCTGCTGTTCGGCTCGGGTCGCGCCCGTTACATCGCGCGCATCCACGCGGAAGATGAAGCCATTGGTTCCATCCGGGATCACCAGAACGCTCCTGGGACGGGGCATGCGCTCGGCGGGTCTATCTTTGTAGTTGATAAAGTGCGGAGTCACAAAAATGAACAGCAGTATCAGCGTAACCATCACATCGTAATGAAACGATCCGCGCTGATGCGTCCACCAGATGTAGCTCTTGATTGTCTCCCACAGTTTTTTCATCGCATTTCCAATCCAGGGACCAGCAAATTCAAGCTCACCAGCAGCTCTACATCTTCCGCGCTTCAATCCTGTCTACACCCATGTAAGGCCGCAGCGCTTCAGGAATCACGACGCTGCCGTCTTTCTGCTGATAATTCTCGACGATGGCCACCCAGGTTCGGCCTACCGCCAAGCCACTGCCGTTGAGTGTATGTACCAGTTCCGTGCCCTTCTTCCCGTCTGTCTTGTACCGAATGTTAGCCCGCCGCGCCTGGAAGCTTTCGAAGTTCGAGCAGGAAGAGATTTCGCGGAAAAGTCCCTGCCCCGGCAACCATACTTCCAGATCGTACGTCTTGGCCGCGCTGAAACCCATATCCCCGGCGCAAAGCAGCATCCGGCGATAATGTAGTCCAAGCCGTTCCAGCACCTCTTCTGCCGCACGGGTCAGCTTCTCGTGCTCTTCGTAACTCTCCTCTGGCTTGCTGAATTTGACCAGCTCCACCTTCTGAAACTGGTGCTGGCGGATGATGCCGCGGACATCTTTGCCATACGATCCCGCCTCGCTTCGCCAGCATGGCGTGTATGCGGTTAGCGAAATGGGCAGGCGCGAGGCTTCCAGCGTCTCATCGCGGTAGATGTTTGTAACGGGAACCTCTGCCGTCGGAATCAGATAAAAATCACGAGGCTGCAGCACCGTCAATGTTGACCAAGGGACATCCTGGAACGGACCTATGCCAGCCTCAAGCTGAATTCTTGCTGACCATTTGCTGTGGTCAACTGAGATGACTTTGAATGAGCCCGTCAAGCCAGTGCTGCATACGGTAGCTCCGACTATCGGTGCTCCCTTTCCAAGCTTTCCACAGGGAACGAAGTCGAACTTCCCCGTTTGAACCTTGAACAGGTCCTCCTCGAACTTCGGCAACTGCCCCGTGCCATACATCGAATCGGCATTCACCAGGTAAGGTGGCAGAACTTCCGTATAGCCATGCTCGCGCGTATGCAGGTCGAGCATGAAGTTCATCAGAGCGCGTTCCAGCTTCGCTCCCAGAGCCCAATAGAGCGCAAAACGAGCGCCGGTCAGCTTGCTCGCCCGCTCCAGGTCGAGAATGCCCAGTTGCTCGCCGAGCTCCCAGTGCGGCTTCGGAGCGAAGTCCATTACCGGAGCCGTGCCCCAGCGCTTGACCTCGACGTTGGCGGTTTCATCCCAGCCAACCGGAACCGACTCATGCGGCAAGTTCGGAACCGTCGCCAGAATGTCGTAGAGCTCCTTGTCGGCGGCTTTGGCCTGCTGTTCGAGGGCCGGAATGCCTTCTTTCAGCTTCAGCACCTCGGTGCTCAGTTGCTCCAGCTCCGACGTCTGCGCAGGGGTTATGGAGCCCTTTTTCTGGGCACCCATCAGCGGTCCAATCTTCTTGCTGAGCTCGTTGCGCCGGGCCAGTGCAAGTTCCAGTTCGTGCGTCAGCGCACGCCGTCTTGCGTCAATCTCGCGGAAACCGCCAAGCAATTTTTCAGGGTTTCCGCCGCGACTGCGCAGCTTCTCTTCCACCACGGATAAGTGTTCGCGTACAAATGCAAGATCCAGCATAAGAATTAAGGATACCAAGAACGGGAGCACGAGTGTGAGAGGTATTCACACGCACTTAACCTGCGCTGGACTACACTTACCCTCATATGTGCCGCCAACTTCGAACTTTCTTTGTTCTTTTCATCCTCGGCCTGTGGGCCGTCGCCTCTTTTGCCAGCGCTTATAACGCACAACCCAAGCTCGTTGTCATCGTCGTGGTGGATCAGCTTCGTGGCGATCTGCTGGAACGCTACCATGACGATTTTGGCGAGGGCGGCTTTCGCCTTCTAATGGACCACGGCGCGTGGTTTACCTCCTGCTATTACAACTACGCCGCCACCAAAACCGCGCCTGGACATTCAACCATTGGCAGCGGAACCTATGCCCTCGGCCACGGTATCTTTGCCAACGAGTGGTGGGATCCGAATCTGCGCCGCGTCATCTCCAGCGTGGAGGACGAAGGCACGAAACCGCTTGGCCTGCCCATCGGCGTCGAAGGCGAAAAGTGGAGTGCTTCTCCGCATAATCTGCAGACCGACACCATCGGCGACGAACTGAAGCTTGCCACCGGAGGCCGCGCCAAAGTCTACGGCGTTGCGCTCAAGGATCGCGCGGCGATTCTGCCGGTAGGCTTTTCAGCCGATGCAGCGTTCTTCCTCGATCCTCGATCCGGTGCATTCGTTACCTCGACGTACTATATGCAACAGCCACCTGCCTGGTTGGTGCAGTTCAACGAGGGTAAAACGCGCGCGAGTTATTTGAACCGCGAAGTAAAAGACGCGAGTGGAAACGTGTTGCGTTCTACCGCTCCGTCCAAGAACGGCAAAGGTAAGGAGGCTTCGTTCTACGATCTGGTCGGGCCAACGCCGTGGGGAAATGACTACACGGTGGATATCGCAAAGCAGATCATCGAGAATGAAAAGCTCGGCCGGGGAGCGGTCACCGATCTGATTTCAATCAGCTTCTCCTCTCCGGATATTCTCGGCCACAAGGTCGGCCCTGATTCACCGGAACACAAAGCGATGCTCATCGCGCTCGACCGCACCGTGGCCGACTTCTTCCAATACCTCGATACGAAGGTTGGCAAAGGCAACTGGGCCGTAGCGCTCAGCGCCGATCACGGCATCGCGCCCCTGCCTGACTTCGCACGCAAAATACGCATTCCGGCCCTTAACTTTAGCCCCAAAGATCTGCAAACCCAGCTCAATCTCATGCTGAATCTGAAATATAAAAAGGAAGCAAAATACGTGGTGCTCGTCGACTATCCGACCATCCACCTGGACAGTGAAGCGTTTGGAGCGTTGGACGTGAAGGAGGCCGAAGCGGAAGAAGCTGTCGGCGAACTGATGCTCAAAGTCGGCTTCCGCATTTACGCGACGAAGACACAGATGTCCACGGGAAAGCTGCCCACCAATACGGTCTTCCGGGAACAGACTCTCAACGCTTACTCGCCGCTCGGAGGCTGGTATGTCACCGGACTCTATCCCCCTTTCCAGGTGGGCTCCTCCAGCGGCACCAGTCACGCTGTGCCCTACAGTTACGATGCGCACGTCCCGCTGGCATTCTATGGGACTGCCTTCCGAGCGGACATCTATCGCGAGAGCGTGGAACCGGTGGATCTGGCGGTAACACTGAGTTCGCTGCTGCGAATCAACAAGCCCGCCAGCGCCGTTGGACGCGTGCTCCATGAAGCATTCCGGGATAACCCAGGCGTTGGAGTCGCAGCGGTGCCGGCTACGAAGTAGAATTGAAGCATGAATTCCGAGAAGCCGAAGCAGGGGGCGGAAGCCGCAGCCGAAATCGCAAAGCGGCCTTCCGCCCCTGACTCCCTGCCCGCTGGCACTCCTGGCGCAACCCAGCGCGGGCCATTCATGCTGGATATGAGCGTCAGCATCGCCGGTATCCCCTTGAAGAATCCGATCATGGCGGCATCTGGCACCTTTGGCTACGGAATCGAGTTTGAAGACATCGTCTCGCTCGATAAGTTGGGCGGATTCGTGGTGAAGGGACTCTCGGCGGAACCGATGGCGGGAAATCCTCCGCCGCGTCTTTTTGAAACTGCAGCCGGAATGCTGAATGCCATTGGCCTGCAAAATATTGGCGCGCGCGCATTCGTGGAAGACAAATTGCCGAAGCTGCGCAAGATCAAAGACACGGTCGTAATCGCCAACGTGTACGGATACAGCACAAAAGATTACGAACGGACCATTGAAATTTTGAACGAAGGCGAGGGTATTGCAGCCTACGAGTTGAACGTTTCCTGCCCGAACGTGCGCTATGGCGGAATCACTTTTGGGCAAGATCCATCGCTGCTCGCAGACGTGGTTGCCTCGGCGCGCGCGGCTTCGAAGCGGCCCCTGATCGTAAAGCTCTCGCCCAACGTGACCAGCATTGCAAGAATGGCGCGGACTGCTGAAGACGCGGGTGCGGACGCGGTCTCTCTGGTCAACACGTTTCTTGCCATGGCCATCGACCCGGTAACGCGCAGGCCGCGCATCTCCAACATCACGGCAGGCCTGAGCGGTCCGGCAATCAAGCCAATCGCTGTACGCATGGTCTATGAAGTGGCGCAGGCAGTACGTATCCCAATCATTGGAATAGGCGGAATCAGCACCCCTGAGGATGTAGTGGAATTTCTGCTGGCAGGTGCAACTGCGGTGGAAGTGGGTACGGCAAACTTCTGGGATCCGCGGGCCTGCGAACGGCTGGTAAATCAACTTGAACGCTGGTGTCTACAACAACACATCGAGAGCGTGGCGGGATTACGAGGCGGCATGATCCTGGGATAGAACTTTGGTGGCCCCATATCTGCCGCAGTTAGCTGGAGCGGTAAGTCGAGTCCTCCACCTGGTCACTGCCGTTGCTTCTGCAGTGGAAGTTAGCTTCCCTCGCTTCCGCTGAAGGCATCCTTTTGTGTAGTGCGTGAATCTTCCGTGAAAAATTCAGCATCTATGCCGCAATGGATATTGGCTTTCCAAACGCGGCGGTCCGGGCAGTTGACGCAGCGTCTGGAGGCCGGTTCGCCACTATTCTGAACCTGCTGCTCCCCCTGGCGCTGCTTGAAGCGGCACTTTGGACCCCCCTCCCGCTGGCAATCCTCTGCGGCATCTGCGGCCTGAGTTACATGGTTTGGCATACGTTGCAGGGAGCAACGGGCGTTACTCGCACGCTTGGACTGGAGGTAGGCGGACTTCTGCGCGAATCGTGGCTGCTCGGCGCTACCGTCGCATTTGCGATGGCGATATTGGCCACCGCCTATTTCACCGGCTCGCTGCACCGCCTATGGGGGCTCCAGAATCCCTGGTACGCAATCGTGGGCTATGCCTGTTGGGCGCTCGTGCAGGAATTCATGTTGCAGTGTTTCTTTGTGCGCTTGTTGAGTGCCCTGGCCTCGCGGGTTGGTTTGCTGTTGCTCTCGGGCGCGGTTTTCTCGATGGCTCACCTGCCCAATCCAAGCCTCACGGTGATCACTTTCTTCGCGGGGATCGTCTTCACCACAATCTATGCTCGAAAGCGGAATCTCTATGTGGTAGCTCTCATGCACGCTATCCTTGGACTCACCCTGGCCGTAAGTGCGCCCGATACATGGTTCCACGGAATGCGCGTAGGACGCGATTTTCTGGAAGGCCCGACTACGATCGCGGCTGATATTTCTGCGCAACGCTGACTACTCTTCCTCTAGCCCAATCGGCTTCTTGCGTTTCCCGCCACGCATCTCCGCTTTGGTCTTCGCATCGGGAATCGCGCGCGTCGATTTAGGAGTGCCGATATTCGCGCGAGCTGCACTCTTGACGGCTTTCACTTTACTGAATACCTCTTTCTTGCGCGCCATTCTCTTTCTTCTTTCTTTTGACCTGCAGTGTGCCTCTTCAAGATTCGGGCAACAATAAAATTTCCTTAGTAATAATTTTTCTTAAAGATGAACCATTCTGATTCAGCTCACATCTAAGAAACATGGGGCACTCCCTCGAAGCCATTTTTCAACAGCTCTGTCGCGAAAAGCAACTAGCCGTGACCCATCAGAGGCTCGTTCTCTATCGCACGCTGATGAATATGCAGGATCACCCCAATCCGGAGCAGATTTTCGAGCGGGTCCGGGTCGAGCTTCCTTCGATTTCACTCGCCACGGTTTACAAGACGCTGCACGTCTTTCTGCACTTCGGAATCATCCGCGAAGTGAGTCCTCATCACGGTTCGCTTCGCATCGAGCCCAATTCAACGCCGCATCATCATTTCGTCTGTCATCAGTGTCACACCATTACAGATCTCGCGCCGAGCGAGGTTGACATGTCGCCACTGAAAAATTCCGTCCCTGATGGTTTCCAGACCGAGCATGTCTCGATGGAAGTCCGGGGTTTATGCGGGCGCTGCGCGGAAAACACACTTGCCGCCGCGCCTGAACCGAAGCCGCCTCATTCAACCATATAGTTTGCAAAAGGAGATTACTCATTATGCTGGGTGTCGGAGAAAAGTTCCCTACTTATTCGCTTACCGCAGTCGTCAGCCTGGAAAAAGGCAAGGAGTTCACCACCATCACCAATGAGAGCTATGAGGGCAAGTGGAAGGTAATTTTCTTCTGGCCTCTGGACTTCACCTTCGTCTGCCCTACGGAGATCGCCGGCTTCGGCAAGCACGACAAGGAATTCAAGGACCGCGATGCGCAAATCCTTGGCGCCTCGGTCGATTCCAAGTTCACCCACCTTGCCTGGCGCAAGGATCAC
>Ga0181528_10001311_pt1 | contig 15591 bp, 11 predicted proteins | sample PEATcosm2014_Bin_47_FD_119742 | JGI IMG/M metagenome (GOLD analysis project Ga0181528, IMG submission 119742) | Peatland microbial communities from MTU Mesocosm Facility, Houghton, MI, USA - PEATcosm2014_Bin10_10_metaG | ecosystem: Environmental > Terrestrial > Soil > Wetlands > Peat | place...
CGTTTGCACTGCCGCGCATCACCGCCGTCACCCTGACAGGGGCCAATTTTGTCCGTCCCGAAGACTTTTCGCCGGAAAGGTTTTTCGCAAGCGCGCTGGGAATCCTTGGAGGGAACCTCAATTTCCACGTCGTCATCCGCTTTAAGGCCGAGGTCGCCGACCGCGTGCAGGAGCGCGAATGGCACGAATCCCAGCAGATGCGTCTGCTGCCAGGCGGTGGTTTGGAGCTGCGCCTGCATCTGGGTGCACTGGCCGAAATCGAACGCTGGGTTCTCGGCTGGGGCGCCTCCGCCGAGGTGGTCGCTCCGGCCGAACTCCGCTCGCGCGTCCGTGCAACCGTTCAGGCGCTCGCCGCCACCTACGCACGCTAATCCGCGTCGACAAGGCCCGGCTGCAGCGTGGAAACAGCATGAACCTTCCGTGGTCCCGGCCTCGCGCATAATTCCACTTTGCATCTTCCGGGAAAACCCGCCAATCAAGTCGCGCATAATGAATCCGAAAGCAGACGTGTTTATCGGCACCGACAGCGGAGCCACGACTTCAAAAACCGGCGGCGTGTGGGCGGATGGCTCGGCCATCTCCACCAAGCTCCTTCAAAGCTCCACCAACACCCAGTCGGGCACCAAGGCGGTGATTCAGGGCTGGGTGCAGGGCGCCAACGGATTTCTCGCCGAAAACCATCTGGCATGGAACCAGGTCCGGGGCGTGGGACTGGCCATTCCCGGCCCCTACCAGCGCTACGGCGTCCTTGCACGGTCGGCAAATCTCCCGGCCTCCTTTGAAGGCTGGGATTTCCGGGCAGACTACGCGGCGGCGCTCGCGGAAGCGGCCGGCCGCCCGGTCGAACTTTTTGTCGGCAACGACGGAAAGTTCGGCGGGGTCGCCGAAGCCCGCCTGGCTCGCGGCAAGACACGGGCCTCCGTGCTCATGCTGGCACCCGGATCGGGCCTGGGATGCGCCTACATTGGTCAGGACGGCCTTCCCCTCGACGGCGACACGCTTGCCGGGATGGAGGCGGCGCATATGCCCGCCCCCCTGCACCTCCTGGGCGTCCGGCCCTATCCCTGCGGCTGCGGCCGGACCTGGGGCTGTATTGAAGCTTACACTACAATCTCGGGGCTGCCGCACCTTCTGGCGGACAGACTCGCGGACCATCCGGAGCACGAACTCGCGCACTCCTCACTTCCCATCCGTGAAAAAGTGCTTTCGTTGCGCGGCCGCGCCCAGCAGGGCGATGCGCTTGCCACCGGGATTTTCGACTTTCAGGCGCGGGCGCTGGGCATCCATGCCGCGGTGCTTTCGATGGCCCTCGATCCGGGTTTCGTGGTCGTCGGGGGCGGGTTGATGGATCCGGAGGCAACCACCCCGGCATTTCGCGAGCGTTATTTGCGGATTTTCAGCGAGGCGGCAATGCCCTGCCTCTGGCCGACGCAGCGGACGACAATGAAAATCCTTCCCGCTTCGCTCGGAGACCTCTCGCAGGCGATCGGCGCAGCCCTCGTGGCGCTTTACTCGGCAAAATCGTAGCGACTGTCCGCGGCTCATTCTGCCAGAAGTGCGATCAACCGGCAATCGGCCCCGGCGTTTCCCTTCTGGCCATAACGGGTAAAAGGGTTGCCCAGCCCTGCCGGCTGGCATAGCCTCATTCTCCTTTTCATGCCTGGAATTTCCACCGAATTGTTTATCTTGGGTCTGCTCTTGGCCATCAACGGACTGTTTGCCATGGCGGAGATCGCGATCGTTTCGGCGCGAAAGGCCAGGTTGAAACAATTGGCCGACGAAGGCAATGAAGGCGCCCAAGCCGCTCTCGATCTGGCATCCCAGCCCACGCGTTTCCTTTCCACCGTCCAGCTTGGAGTCACGTTGTGCGGAATTCTGGCGGGAGCGCTCGGCGGATCCACCCTGGCCGACCAGGTTGCAGCCTGGCTGGGTCGCTTTCCTGCGCTGGCGCCCTGGTCCGGGTCGATCGCCTTCTGGGTGGTGGTGGGGTTGATCTCATTCCTTTCCCTGATTCTCGGCGAGCTCGTGCCCAAGCGCATCGCACTCAGCAACCCGGAGCGCATCGCGCGGTTTGTGGCAGGTCCCCTGCAGAGCATCTCCCGCGCGGTGACCCCCGTCATCTACGTCCTCAGCGCCGCCACCGACCTGCTTTTGCGACCGTTCGGACTGGGCCGCCGGCGGGAGACGCCGGTTACCGACGAAGAGGTCAACATCCTCGTTGAGCAGGGCATGAAGGCCGGCGTATTTCAACAGGCCGAGAAAGAGATGATTCAGGGCGTGCTGCGGCTCGACCAGCTGCCGGTCACTGCGATCATGACACCGCGGCCGAAGATCATTTTCCTCAACATCAACGACCCGGAGGACGTCAACTGGCGCAAGATCGTGGCGAGCGGTCATTCCCATTTCCCTGTCTACCAGGACAACCGCGACCAAGTGCTTGGCATGGTTGCCGTGAAGGCGCTCTGGGCGCATTCCGCCATCGGCATCCAGACCAGCCTCAAGAATCTCCTGACACCGCCGCTCGTGGTGCCGGAGACGATGAATTGCGTCCACCTGCTCGAATCATTCAAGAAATCAGGCCGCCACACCGCCCTCATTGCCGACGAGTTTGGGAGCATCCAGGGCATGGTCACGCTGATCGATGTGCTGGAGGCGATCGTCGGCGACCTTCCCGAACAGGGGCAGCGGGATCAACCCCAGGCCAAGCAACGCCAGGATGGCTCCTGGCTGATCGACGCCACGCTCGCCGTCAACGAGCTGAAAACGATTCTCCATCTCGACGCACTGCCGCAGGAGGCCGAAGCGGACTACCAGACGCTGGGCGGATTGGTGATGACCCAGTTCGGCCGCATTCCGGCTGTCGGCGATCATTTTGAATGGGACGGCTGGCGCTTCGAGGTCACCGACATGGACCGGCATCGCATCGACAAGGTTGCCGTTGCAAAGGCACCGCCTCCGGCCGGCGAACAAGCGGCCGGCTAGCCCGCAGACTTGCAGCCGCCCTCTGCCATCGACATGCAGCGCCGGCTTCGGCCTTCGAACGGCGATGTCGCCGGTGAATGACCCGCGCTCCAATCCGGCTTGATTCTCGCAATAAGAGCGAGCCGACATCCCGTCCGCCGGGCCTGCAATCACCCGCCCAATTCCTTAAGCGCCTTCAATACATCCGCAGCCTGCTCCTTGGTGGACGCCTTGAGGTCTCGCCACACGATCTTGCCCTCTTTGTTGACGAGGAAGGACTGCCTCGCGGCAAACGTCCCGGCAACCGGAACCTCGCGCACCGGCACGCCGAACGCATTGATCACGGTGCGGCCTTTGTCCGCAAGAAGCGTGAACGGGAAATGGTATTTCTCCTTGAAGGCCTTTTGTGCGGGCACGTCGTCGGCGCTGACGCCGATCACGGTGACGCCCTTGTCGGAGAGATCCTGATACGCATCGCGCAGGCTGCAGCCCTCAGCGGTACAGCCGGGCGTGTCGGCCTTCGGGAAGAAATACACCAGCGTGTAGCCCTTGGAATAGACCGCCCCGAGATCGAGCGGCTGCCCGGCGTCCGTGAGCCCGGTCACGACCGGAGCGGCTGCACCAACCGCCAGCGGTTCGGCGATAATATTTGTGTTCATTGTGAGAAATCCCAGCACAAGACACACTCCAGAGAAAGTGCGCATGCCCCAATATACCCCTGAACCGGGCTTGTGCAAATGGCGGAGCGCGGCCCCCGCCAGGTTCCACGATCCGTCGGCTGCCGAAAACTCTACCCGAAGACCGGCGCCGTTTCTGGTCGCGGCTTGGCCCGCACCGAGGGATGCAAACGCGTCAGCCCGCCGCGTTCAGTCGCTCAACAAGCGCCGGCAGCTCCCGTAGCGTCGCGAGTTGGCAAAACCTGCCTTCGGGCATTGGGGCCGGCCCGACTTCCTCGCCCTGCCAGAGAATGCGGTACGGCACCAGAACGGCGGCGGCGCCCAAAGTCAGCGCCGGCAGAATGTCGGATTTCAGCGAATTGCCAACCATCAGGAACTGTTCCGGCAGGATCTGCTGGCGACTCATGATGCGGGCGTAGGTCTCGACGTTCTTCTCCGCCACGATTTCCGTCTGGGAGAAATACCGGGCGAGCCCGGATTTCGCGAGCTTGCGCTCCTGATCCCGCAGGTCGCCCTTCGTTATAAGGAGAAGTCGATGCGCCCTCGCGAGCGTCGGCACGACATCCTCCGCACCGTCGAGCAGTTCAACAGGGTGCGCGAGCATTGTCCTGGCGTTTTCAATGATCTCGCGGATTTCGTCTCCGCGAATTTCGCCATGACTCAGTTCGATCGCGGTCTCGATGCACGAGAGCGCATGTGCCTTGATTCCATAACCGTAAAGTTCCAGGTTGCGCATTTCCGTGGCCAATAGCCGCCGGTCGACCGTTGCCCCGTCGTGCCAGCGCCCAAGCAACGCGCGATATTTCTCATGGGCTGCCTCGAAGATCGACTCGTTGTGCCAAAGCGTGTCATCCGCGTCAAAGCCGATGATGGTGATCATGGAGGAGACAAGAAACCGCCGCCGGACCGCGAGACAAGAAGCAAGCGTCGTGAAAACGGCCCGGTAAGATTTTCGCCGGTTCCGACAAACTTATTAGGCGGCAATCTTATGCACGCGATAATTTCTCATACCGGCGTCATCGGGCGATCCAACGGAACTTCTGCCGCAGCAGCAGTCTAACCAATTTGGTCCGCGATTCTTTTGCGGGCCCTTAAACTGAACCTACCATGACCAAGAAAATTAACGTTAAAACACTTATGCTTGCGGCAGCCGCGGCTTTCGGACTCGCCGCTTCGGCGTCTGCGCAGGGCACCGGTTCGACCGGCTCCACCAGCTCCGCCATTGGAACGGGCCTCCTAGGCCAGTCCTATGTCGGCATCAACTACGGCTATACCGACCAACACAGCACGCCGGTATCCAACCTGCAGGGGATCAACCTTGAGTATAATCAGCCGCTGAACACCGGCTTCGATCTCAATCTCGGGCTGGGAGACGCCTGGAGCTCGCGCTTCGGCGGCACCCGGACCCGGATGCAGGATCTCAACGCAAACGCCATCGCCTTCCTCCCCGACCTGACCTGGGGCCGTCCGTTCATCGGAGTCGGCGCCGGCTGGGAATGGACGAAGACCTCCAACGTGCGGGACAACTCGTTCGTTTACAAACTCGATACCGGCGTCGAATTCCAGGTGACGAAGGAACTCTCGCTGACGCCCCTGGTCAGCTTCACTGACACCACCTCATTCCACACCGACAACAAATGGGCCTACGGAGTGAAGGCCAATTACTGGATCACGAGCCAGTGGGCCGTTTCCGCCGCAGTGATGCGCGACAACATGGTCAATACGACCTACTCGGTCGGCGCAAACTTCCGGTTCTAGCTGCTGCGTTGATCGCTTGAAGGTCCGGGATTTTCAGGCTCTCCCTGACTTTTCCGGAGAGCGGCCCGATCCCTTCGCGGTCACGACCTTGCAAGCCCTGGCATGCCATGCGTGCCGGGGCTTTTTGATTTTCAAATAGCCCGTTGCTGCGCGGGCAAACAAACTGCAGCGCGCCCTGCGTGCCGTCACTCAAGCCCGCTCACGGCAAGATCGCCGGGATACTCCACGTTGAACTTGACGGGGATCTCGCGTTTGTCTCCCGGCTTGAGATCAAGACGCCACACAAGCTTGCCGTCTTCCTCGCGGGTCACTTCCTTCGGCTGCTCCTTTGTGCCGACGTCGCCCTCGGCGGGAGTCAGCAGGTTGACCTCGATCTTCTCGTTGCGCGATACCGGTAGCGGCTCCTTGAATACCACGCGCTCCGAAGTCTTCTTGTTGTTCGTGACCGTGATGAGGATGTCGTAGGTCACGCGCCGGCCCTTGCTGGTCAAACCGGTGTTCTCGCTGAACCGGTTCACCAGCCTGCGCTTGATCGCGATGCCGTCGTCGGAGCCCAGCTGCAGTTCGAACTTCTCCCCGGGCATGACGGTCTTCAGCCTGCTGGCGGCGACAAACGTGTCGTCGAGGAACGTGTTCATCGCTCCTGCGAGGAACGGAAAATCCGTGCTGTTCACCGAGTATGCGCTGAGGAAGGCGGTCTCCAGCAACTTCGGCGTCGCCTGGTACTGGAGCGTCGCGACGAGCCTGGTCGAAGCGATGCTCACCTTCTGAACGGTGTTGTTGCCGGGCAGCGTCACGGCAACCGGGATCTTGAATGTCGCGCTTGTGGCGCCGGCTTCCACCGCAGCCGTGAGGGTCTGGGCTTCCTTATCCTCGGCCGGTTCATTTCCGCCATCCTTTCTCCCGCCCAGGCCGGCCAGCTCGTTGAAGGCCTGGGTCCTCGCGCCTGCGATTGACTTTGCTTGCTCGTACATGACAGGGGCATTGGGAAGCTCCATCCTGGGCCGCGCAACATCCACGATCCACGGATAAAGCTCCGGCGCTCCGCCGCCGAGACTTGGGCGCGCAGTGGAAAGAGTGAGCGCAATCTCGCTCCAGTCTTCGCCCGTGCCATTGCGAACCAGGCCGAAATACGCGAGATCGACGGCGCGGTCTGTCGCGCGAAAACGCGCGTCGTAGGCCGGCATCCAGCTCGCACCGGGGACCGCGTACTTGAGCGCAATGTCCAGTTTTCCCGGTGCGCTCAAGGCCAGGCGCACCGTGACGGTCTTGTAGCTCTTCCCTCCGGCGCCGCGAAGTTCGTTCATTTGTTGATCGACAGCGGCCTCCTTGATTTTCAGCTCCTCGCGCTGGCTGTCGAGCGACTGCAACTCCGCGGCAATTTTCCCGTAGGTCTCTTCAGAATAGGTGTAAAGCTTCTGCCAGTCGTCGAGCGTGGGACGCACGGGCGTGCCGCCGCCGTGGGTGCCGTCGCCGCCTGCCGAATAAATGACCGTGCCGGTGGAGGCCGCCACCATGCGCTTCACAAATTCATGCTGACTGTTCAAAATCGCAGCCCGGTCATCGAGGACGCGCTGTTGCCGCTGCAGGTCCTTCGCTTTATCCTCCAGCTCCTTGACCCGTTCATTCGGCGTGAAATCCACATAGGCTGTCTGGCTGCTCACATCAAGGATGGTGGCGGTCGCCGTGCCGCGGCCGGACGCCTGCAAGGACTGGTCGAGCAACGACGGCGGGAGCCGCTCGAACAGCAGCGTGTGTTCACCCACCGCGAGGTCGACGCTTGCCATGCGCGTGACCACCGAGCGGTCAAGATAGACGGTGGCTGCGGAAATATGCGAGTCCACCGGATCGGCGCAGAGCGTCGTGGCGAACGGGATCGGCAAGAGAGCCAACTGCAAAAGAACACGTAGCGTTTTCATGAGTGGAGTTTGACCTTGGTAAGGAACAAGACGCTCCACGGCGAGGTTTCTTAGCTTGCGCCGTGCAATCGCTGAAGGGCGGTGTCGCCTGGCCCCGGCAAAACAAAACCTTTGAAAGAAAAAGGCGGGGTTCGGCGACCCCGCCCTGGCTTCCTACAAAACGTATTTGGGTAATTCCGTCGATTTTCTCTACCAATCGTCGCTCCGGAAAGGCTCCGCTGGCAAACCCGCATCGTTGAACAGGCCCGCTTCGGGCGCGTCCGTCCACGCGTACCTGACGGCGACCGGCGCATCGACACCGGTTGCAGACACGACAACCGTTGCGCCTTCAATCCTGGCTGAAGCTGGTACAAAGCGCCGGTCTTCCCCGGCAACCGTGAAGCCGCTGAGGGCCGTGCCGTGTGCCACGAGCCCGCCTCCGCCCGTATCCATGTGCACGCGCAACGTTGCCCCCGCCTGCTCCACGGATTTGAACAGCGGCCCGCGCCAAGGGCCGGGAATGCCATAAACCTGATGACCCGCGATGAGGGCAAGCCGCCTGCCGACCTCCTGCTTGTTGCGAGGGTGAATGTTGGCCGCCTCGCCGATGTCGATGGTGACGGCCATCCCTGTGTTCGGCAGGCTGAGCGCCTGCGCCTGGGCCTCGCGGAGCCCAGCCCACTCCAAACCCGTCGGATCGCCCGTCTTCCAGTTGGCCAGCTGGACCCATAGGAACGGGAAATCGCCCTCGCCCCACGCAGCGCGCCAGCCCTTGATCATCGCGACGAAGAGCGCGCGGTATTCGCTGTGGCGGGTCGCGTTTGATTCGCCCTGATACCAGAGCACTCCACGAATGCCGTACGGCAATAGCGGGTGGATCATGCCGTTGAACAGGCAGCGGGGCGCTTCCGGGCTTTCCGGACTCGGCGGCGGCGGCAGCCAGGGCCTGTTCTTCAAGAGATGGGCGAGCTTCTCAGGACCCGCAGCTTTCGCGGCAGCTTCCTCCTTTTCCTGGGCGGCTACAGCAGCCTTGTGGGCGGCCACCTTGTCCTCCCAGCCGACCATGGCGTCGGTCCACCGCTTGTCGATGACCGCAAACGCCGGTTCACTCCTGATCGCGGCATCGTTCATCCATGACTCGATCGGCGTGCCTCCCCAGGTGCTGTTGATCAACCCGACGGGAACACCGAGCTTTTGCGCCATGTCACGGGCAAAGAAATATCCGACCGCCGTGAATTGTCCGACGGTTGCGGGACTGCAGACAACCCACGCGCCCCTGGCCGTGTCGCTCGGTTGACCGGCAACCGCCTGCTGAACCTTGAAGTGCCGGACGAGCGGATGGTTTGCAGCAGCCACTTCTGCGTCGGCATCATTTGCACGGTACACGTCGCCGGGCGGGCCCCACACACGGAACTCCATGTTCGACTGGCCGGAGCACACCCAGACTTCGCCCACCACGATGTCCTCCAGCGCGATGGTGTTCCTGCCGCTGACAATGAGTGAGGCCGGCGCGCCTGGTTTGAGCGGACTCAGGCGGACGCTCCACCGTCCATCCGGAGCCGCGATGGTTCGCATGGTCTGATCGCGAAAGGAGACGGTCACCGTCTCACCGGGCGCGGCGCGACCCCAGACAGGCACTGGCATGTCCCGCTGGAGCACGGCGTGATCGGTGAACAATGGGGCCAGGGAGACTTCGGCCTGGGCTGTCAGGGGAAGCAGGGTGAGAAGCATGAGCGAAAGACGGGACATTGCTCCGAGCCTAATCATGTTAAGGAACGGCCGGCAAGACTGGCGCGCCCGCTCAATTCCGGCCGTCTCCGACCGCGGGGGCCTCCGGCCCGGCCAACCGCGCTCCGGCGAGCTTGCGCGCGACATCATCCTCCACGTGCAACGTCCGGGTCGGGAATGCAAATGAGAGGCCGCGGGCAGCCACCGCACCCAGGATCTTCAAATTGATCCGCTCACGCACCACGAGATGTTTTCTGAAATCCGGATCGGCTGTGAAATAGGTGACGGTGATATCGAGGGACGAATCGCTGGTGTCGGTGAAATTGACCACGACGAAGTCCTGGTGCACCCCCGCATCCTCACGGAGGATCTTGCGAAGGTCCTCCAGAACCACCCCCATCTGTTCCGCCGTCGTGTTGTAGGTCAGCCCGATTTTCTGATCCACCCGCCGTTGCGGCATGCGGGTAAAATTCACGATCGTCTCGGCTGCCGCGGTCTTGTTGGGCAGCACAATCTGCGTTCGATCGGCTGACCGGAGCCGGGTGGACCGCAGGCCGATGTCCTCCACGATACCCTCGGCAGCACCAATCCGCACGTAGTCGCCCACCTTGAAGGGATGGTCGAGCACAACCACAAATGAACCGAAGAGATTCGCGATTGTATCCTGAGCTGCGAACGCAACAGCCAGGCCGCCAATCCCAAGACCGGTGAGGACCGCGCCTACGTCGACCCCCAGGCTCTTGATTCCCATCAAGACGCCAAATCCAATCACGAGCGCCGCGAGCGCCTTCTTGATCAGCGGCATGAAGTGGGCGATCCCAATCTGCTTCTCATGGGCCGTCTCTTCCAGGTGATCGAGCACGGCCCCGCCGGCGCGCAGGATACCCCAGAATGACACGGCGAGAATCGAGAGGACTGCACCGTGACTGATGAGGGCGTCCACCACAGGCGCGAGCGGGAGCGCGGTGAGCGCCGCGAAAATGCCCAGCACCATGATGAAGGTGGCGACGGGCCGCTCGAGCGCCGGGAAGAGCTTGTCATCGAGCGTGGTTTGAGTCTTCGAGGCCAGCCGCCTCAAGCCGCGGAAAATGACGTGCGTAACCACCCGCCGCAGGAGAATCGCAGCAAAGAAGAGCACGCCGCACGCAATCCAATGCACCAGGTCGCTGTGCGCGCCGTCCGGAAAGATGCGCAGCTGAAGCCAGTCGACGAAGTGATCCAATACATTATTCGCCTTCTGCATCGACGACACCCCCTCTGCAGCGGCGACCTGGACAGGGAGAAACGATATCGCTGTCACGGTAAGCAGGAATACAGTCCGGAAGGACGATGTGCGGTGCGTCATGGCAAAAAGGGTTCCGTAAATGGATCGGAGCCGGGAAAGTCAAAACCTTTGCCGGGCGTCTCGCGGGCAGTCCGCAGTCATTGCTCTCGCTTGCCCGGTCGCTTTCGAAGGGCCAGCGCCAGCCCGATGACTCCGAACGCGAGTGCCGCTTCCACGATCCAGACCACCCAGGTCGGTGGCGCAAGAATCGTTGTCGTCAGCCGGTCGGTCATGATCATCTCGCCCCCAACCTTTCCCAGGATGGCTGCCCCGAGATAAATGATGATGGGATGCCGGTCCATCAATCGCGCCAGCAGATTGCTGGTGAACACGACGAGCGGAATGCTCAGGCCGAGACCAAAGAGAAGCAGCCCAAGACGCCCTTTCGAGGCGCCCGCCACAGCCAGGACGTTATCGAGCGACATGGTTACGTCAGCCGCCATGATCAACCAGACCGCCTGCCAAAGCGTCCCTGCCGTCCGGCCCTCGTTGTTCTGGGCGTCCTCCTGAAGCAGCAATCTGACTGCAATCCAAAGGACGAGCAGACCGCCGCCGAGCCTGATGTAATTCAGGTTCATCAACTGCGCGGCCACTGCGGTGAGGCCCACCCGCAAGAGCACAGCCATGCCCGCGCCGAGCGAAATGCCCCACCACCGCTGACGTTGCGGCAGGGTCCGCACGGCCATCGCGATGACCACGGCGTTGTCGCCCGCCAGCACGATGTCGATCAAAACGATGCCCAAAACCGCGAGCAGGTACTGCCCGGGGTTGTGAATGCTCTCAACCTGCATGTCGGCCTGCATGAAATGCACTAGCTTGCATATTCCAATATCTTGGTTGTTACCACGGATATTATCCTGCTATCGACCATCGTGCCGTCAAGGATCGCAGACGACATGAGCCACCGAGGCTCGCTTCCTCCAATTCGCATGGATGCGGTCCTGTCGCCGCCGGTCCTTTGGCGTCGCCGCTTGGATCCGCCTCCTATGGACAACCAGACCTCCCTTTCTCCACCCGATCCCAACCGCCCGGTCTACATGGGCCTTCCCGCCGCCCGGGTCCTCCTTCCTCGTTTCTGGGTCGCACTTGCGCTGGGAACGCCGGTTCTCGCGCTGGCCATGGGCGAAATGATCGCCCCCTCCCTGATGCACGGGATCGACCCGCAGCTCTCGGGCTGGCTGCAATTCGCGCTCACGACCCCGGTGTTCTTCTGGAGCGGAGCGCCGTTCATCCGCCGTTGGTGGGTGTCGTTGCGCGACCGGGACACAAACATGTTCACGCTGACGGTGACCGGCACCGGTGCGGCCTATTTCTACAGCTTGGCCGCATTGCTGTTTGGTCAGCGTTTTCCCGCCGCACTTCGCGGACCGCACGGAGTGCCGCTCTATTTTGAAGCCACTGCAGTGATCACCGCGATCGTCCTGATCGGGCAGATCCTGGAACAACGAGCGCACGCACACACCGACGCCGCCATCCGCGCGCTGATGAATCTCGCGCCGAAGATGGCCCATCGGATTGGCGCCGGCCGCGAGGAAGACCTTCCCCTCGAGTTGGTGGTCCCGGGTGATTTCCTCCGCGTGCGTCCGGGAGAGAATGTGCCGGTCGACGGCCGCGTGACGGAAGGCTCCAGCAACGTCGACGAGGCGATGCTCACCGGCGAAGCGGAGCCGGTCTCCAAGGGTCCCGGCGATCCGGTTTCGACCGGCACGCTCAACACCACGGGCAGTTTCGTCATGCGCGCCGAACGGGTCGGCCGCGACACGCTGCTCGCGCAGATCATCCGCCTCGTTGAGGAGGCGCAGGACAGCGAGGCGCCGATCCAGCGGCTCGCCGACAGGGTCGCGTCCTGGTTCGTGCCGGCAGTCGCCTGCATCGCTGTCATAACGTTCGGTCTTTGGCTCTGGCTTGGACCGGAGCCTCGTTGGATCTTCGCATTTGTTAACGCTGTTGCCGTGCTGATCATCGCCTGTCCGTGTGCTCTCGGGCTGGCGACACCGGTCTCGCTCGCCACAGGCATCGGCCGCGGAGCACAGGCTGGAATCCTGGTGAAGAACGCCGAGGCGCTCGAGCGGCTGGCGCAGGCAACAACGCTGCTCATCGACAAGACAGGCACCTTGACCGAGGGCAAACCGCGGGTCGTGGCGATCGTGCCCGGCCCAGCGATGGCCGCGGTCGCCAACTCCGGCGCAGGACCGGTGGAACACCTTGCAACGGCCGACGATCTCCTCGCGCTTGCCGCGGCTGCTGAAAGCCCCAGTGAGCATCCGCTCGCCCGGGCAATTGTCGCTGCCGCCCGGGCGCGGGGACTCCTTCTGCCCGCCGCGGAAGATTTCCTGTCCGAACCAGGGATGGGCGTGAGCGCGCGGATAAACGGGAGAGTCGTCAAGGTAGGCCGAATGGCGCCCGCCGGTCCCGAGGGGATTGGAGGCCAGGCGCTCCTGGAACATCCTGCCGCCACATTGGTGAGCGTGCTCATCGACGGCCTGCCGGCCGGCACGCTGCTCCTGGAGGATCCGATCAAGGCGACGACGCCGGCCGCGATCACTGAATTGCACAGGCTCGGCCTGCGCGTGATCATGGTCACGGGCGACCGCGAGACGACCGCAGCGGCCGTTGCAAAGGGCCTCGGATTGGACGGCGTTCATGCGGGCGTCACGCCGGCGCGCAAGCAGGAGCTCGTGCGCGAGCATCGCGCCGCAGGAGAGATCGTTGTCTTTGCCGGCGACGGAATCAACGACGCTCCGGCGCTGGCTGCAGCGGACATCGGTGTTGCGATGGGCACCGGTGCGGATGTCGCCCTCCACAGCGCCGGCCTTGTGCTGATCAAGGGCGATCTGGGAGGCCTCGTGAAAGCGAGGCACCTCAGCCGCTTAGTGCTCCGCAACATCAAACAGAATCTCTTTCTTGCGTTCGTCTACAATGGACTCGGGATTCCCATTGCGGCCGGTGCCCTTTATCCCGTGTGCGGCTGGCTGCTGAATCCGATGCTGGCCGGCGTCGCCATGAGCCTCAGCTCGATTGGCGTCGTCTCGAATGCGCTGCGGCTCCGCCGCGTGCGGCTGTGAGACGATGTCGGCGAACCGCCCTGGGGCTTCGCCAGCGGACACGGAAATCGGCGCGACGTCGAAGCCGTCCCGTTGATTGAAGGGCGCCGATGTCATCTATCAAATGACAAATGCTCCAAGGAGGTTTGCCCCGACTCCGTCAGTTATCATTGCCAACCGGCGGAAGGTTCCGCTTCACTCCGCATCTTCATTTGACAACGTTCAGGCAGGCTTTGGCACGTCCGGGAATCTGGGTCTTCGTCTTCGTGGGAGCGGCGGCGTTTCTCCAGCTGTTCAGCGTTTTCGCACGGGTCTATTCACCCGAATACGGAATCACCAAATTCCTGGTTGTCGGGCATGAATTCGACCGCCGCGGCCTGGCTGTCTTCCGGTCCACCCCGAAATATCTGATCCCTGATGATCGATGGGGCTTCGACGGCCAGTTCTACGCCGAACTCGCGCTCGATCCGTTGCTGCGCGATCCGCAGCTGAAAATCGCCCTCGACGATCCGTTCTACCGGTCGCGCCGCATCCTGACCTCTTGGCTCGCATGGCTGGGCGGGCTGGGACGGCCGTTCTGGATACTGAACGTCTATGCCGCCCTCAACCTCGTCTTCTGGGTCGGTTTCGCCGTGATGATGACCCGGCTTTTCCGTCCCTACGGCTGGCCCGGCGTCGCTGGATTTGCCGCGATGCTGATGACCTGCGGCATCATCGAATCCATGCGTTCTTCGCTCACGGATTTTCCCGGATTTGTCCTCCTCACGCTCGCGATGATGCTCGGTGGAGCGGGCGGTGCGGGCGTTCTTGCACTCGCCTCGTTGGCTCGCGAACCCAACATCCTCGGCATCGCAGGACTCTGGGGGTACCGCCCGCCCTGGCTTCGGACGACCAGACGCAACGTCCTGTTCGCAGTGATCGCCGGGCTGCCGCTCGCCCTGTGGATCGGTTACGTCCTGTCGCGTTTTCCGATCGAGCATTCAGTCACGGGAGACAACCTGACCTGGCCGCTTTACGGAATCATGGGAAAACTCGGCGAATTCAGCCTCCACGCGGTAAACGGGGACATCGTCTGGAGGGATTGGTACTCGGAGTTCTTCACCAGTGAGCACCTTCACGCCCTGCTGACGATCATCGCCGTGCTGACGCAGTCCGTCTATCTGTTCACGCATCGCGAATGGAACAACCGGATCTGGCGGGCAGGCGTGATCTTTGTGCCGTTTTTCCTCTGCATCAGTTCGATTCCGTGGGAACGACACTTCACGATCACCCGGCACGCCCTGCCAATCACCTTGGCGTTCAACCTTGTCCTTGCGATGCGGGCCCGCCGCGGCTGGCTGATCTGGTTCCTCCTCGGCAACTGTTTTGTGCCCTATGGAATCTATCTTTTCGCGACCTATGGCCATGGCGCCGGCGGTGCGCCGATCGAATATCGCATTACGTCGGAACAACCGTCTTCCCCTGCACTCCAAGCGCGATTTACCCAGGGCTGGTCAGCCGAAGAATGGACGCTCGCACACACATGGCGCTGGGGCGTCGCGCGGCATGCGACGTTGACAATCGTCAATCCTGCAGCCCAACCGGTTGAGGTCAGTCTATCCTTCAAAGTCAGAAGCATATGTCCTCGCAACCTTGAGGTGGGCGTGCACGGAGCAGGCCGGTGGTCGACGCAGTTGCTTTTGACCGACATTAATTTTCGAACCGGTCGTTTCCTCCTGCCACCCGGGGAAACTGTGGTCGACTTCGATTCTGCCATTCCCGCGGTTCCTTCCGGAAAACGCGGCGACGACCGACTGCTATCGTTCAGGGTGAAGGACCTTCAAATCGAACTCTCAGCTCCGCCGGCCAGCCGATAGATTTCGAACAGCTGGGATCGAATCAGTCGGCCTGTGCCGGACCCAATCAATCGGACCGCGCCTCATGTATAATGCCGGCTATCACCGAATGACGTGTAGGGCCGTCGCTTGCCGACGAGCCACAATTCATTGGCGAAACGGCTCGCCGACAAGCCCCTCGACCCTCTCGGGGCCTTGAGCCTGTCGAAACGGCGGCGGCCCTACATCCGACTGCATCGTCATCTAAGCCGTAACTATTCAAAATAGGGTGGATTTTCAGACAAGTTTCCCGCGGTCGCTATGTCAGGCAAAATGAATTGCAGTTTGGCCAGGGGCTGAGGAGTTTTTCGAAAAGCGTTCGCCACC
>Ga0181528_10001312_pt1 | contig 15587 bp, 7 predicted proteins | sample PEATcosm2014_Bin_47_FD_119742 | JGI IMG/M metagenome (GOLD analysis project Ga0181528, IMG submission 119742) | Peatland microbial communities from MTU Mesocosm Facility, Houghton, MI, USA - PEATcosm2014_Bin10_10_metaG | ecosystem: Environmental > Terrestrial > Soil > Wetlands > Peat | place...
GCCGGACGGCTCGATCCAGCGTTACACCGTGGAGGGCGGCGATGCGGACACCGAGAGATCGGTGCGATCGGCGCTCGCAGATTTGAGCAGGTTCGATGAGGCGCCGGTCGCAGACATGCCGATGCCCATCGGACTGCGAATCAATTAGCGACTCAACCCAATTGTCAAAGGATCGATCATCTATGAGCATACGTTGGCGCCATGCGCTCTTGGGCCTGTTGTTGTCGGCGGCCGCCGGCCCGAGCTTCGGCGACGACCTCGCGGAACTGCGTCAGCTGCGCGACTCGACGATCAGCTTGATCAATGCGCTGGTCGAACAGGGTGTGCTGACGCGCGAGAAGGCGGATGCCATCATCGCCCAAGCGCAAAAGGCGGGTGCGACGGCATCCGCGGCCAATACCCCATCCACGGCGACCACCGGGTCCGCGACCGCGCCGTCCGCCGGGCCGCCGCTCGCGCCGGGCACGGTGCGCGTGCCCTATGTACCGGAGACGGTCAAGCGGGAGATCACCGACGAAATCAGGCAGGATGTGGCTGCGCAGGCGAAGGCCGAACGCTGGGGAGAGCCGGGCGCGTTTCCGGACTGGCTGAGGAGATTCGACTGGTATGGCGATTTGCGCTTGCGCTACGAGGTCGATCAATTTCCGCCCGGCAACGCGCCGGTCGCCATACTTCAGTCATCCGGCGTGAACATCAATAACTCCACCGAAACGGATGAGCGCTTGCGCTTTCGCGCGCGGTTTGGATTCAACACCACGGTGAGCGATGCCGTGACGGTCGGCATCAGGCTCGCCTCGGGCGGCGTCGGCACCGGCAGCAATCCCGGTTCCGAGAACCAGACCATCGGGAGCTACGAGACCCGCGCCACCGTCGGGTTCGATCGCGCGTTCATCGCCTACCATCCGCTGACCTGGCTGGAAGCCTCGGCGGGAATCGTCGGCATGCCGTATTTCGAGCCGACCTCGTTGGTATGGGCCGATGATGTGAGCTTGGGGGGCGTGGTGCTGCGTTTCTTCCCGCAGCTCACTCCCACATTGAAATGGTTCACCACGGCGGGCGCGTATCCGATCCTGCAGGTTGACCCCACGCCGACCAACAGCGCGTCGAGCAAGTGGCTGTATGCATACCAGAGCGGTGTGGAGTGGAAATTCACCGATTCCATTTCATGGCAGTCGGCGGCCGCGCTGTACGATTATCGCCACATCGAAGGGACGCCCAATCCGACCATCTACTCGACCGCTTACAGCAACACGGCGGCTCCGTTTCGACAAACCGGCAACACCGTTTTCGACATCGACGGGCTGCTCAATACCCAGAATGGGACGCAAAACTATCTCTGGGGACTGGCCTCGAAGTTCCACATATTGAACCTGTCGAGCGCCCTCGATCTGCGCTTCGTCGGACCCACGCATGTCATCCTCACCGGCGACTGGGTCAAGAATCTGGGCTTCGACGAGCGCGAGATAGAGCAGCGCACGGGATATCGGATCGATCGGCAGATCGAGGGTTGGCAGAGCCGCATAACGGTCGGCTATCCCACCATGCAACCGAAGTATGCCTGGCAGGCTTACGTGGGCTATCGGTCGGTGCAGCGCGATGCCACGGTCGATGCGTTCACGGACCAGGACTTCCATTTGGGCGGCACCGACGCGAAGGGCTATTTCCTCGGTGCGCGATTTTCTTTTGAAAAAAATACGTTCGTCAATTTGCGCTACTTCAGCGCGGAGCCGATCAACGGCGTGGAACTGGCTGGCGCAACGTCCTCCGGAGTGCTCCCGCTCAAGATCAATGTGACACAACTTGACATCATGTCGGGATTTTGAGGGTGGCCGGGATGTGCGCTCCGAAAGACGTTTTGCGGACAGTGATTGTCTCCGCTCTGCTGATCGCCGCGGGCGGGGCGCCGGGCGCGGCGCTCGCGGCGGAGGAAGATACCACGTCGCGATTGCGCGAAATGCTGCACCGGACGCAGGAAGCGCTGCATCAGGCGCAATCGGACAATGCGGAGCTCACGCGTGCGAAGACCGAGGCGGAGCAGAAGTTGGGTGCGGCCACCAAGGATCTCGAGGCCGCACGAGGCGTGTCGAAGGCGGAGCTGGCGCTGCGCGGGCAGCTCAAGACCACGCAAGCGACCGAGGACGATCTCACGCACAAGCTCGCGGATACGAGCGAGCGGCTCGCCGCGGCGAATTCGAAACTCGGCGAGACGGGGAAGCAGCTGGCAGCGCGGGAGGCGGAGCTCGCGCGACTGAAGCAGGGATTGGAGCAGAGCAATGCCGCCAATGCCAGCTGCGAAAACAAGAATCTAAAGCTGTACAGCTACGCGCAGGATGTCCTGCAGGCCTATCAAAAAAAGGGCGTCTGGGCCGCGCTCGCGCAGAAAGACCCGGTGCTCGGCTTGAAGGACGTCGATATGCAGAACGTCGTGCAGGAATATCAAATGAAATTCGCGAGCCAGAAGATTCCCCCGCCCGCGCATTGACATGTCCAAGATCGTCTGGATCGCCTCGTATCCGAAAAGCGGCAACACCTGGGTGCGATTCCTGGTGTGCAATCTTGCCTTCGGGCCCGTCGATTCAGCGGCAACTCTCAGCCGCATGGCGCCCGACATCCACGAGCTCGGAGCCGCTGTCGAGCCGCCGTCGTCGCCGGTGTTCATGAAAACCCACTTCACGTTCTCGGATGCGCTGCCCTTGGCGGCGCATACCGCCGGCGCCATCTACGTGCTGCGCGACCCGGCGGACGTGATGCTGTCGAATTACCATTATGCAAAACGCAGCGGCGCCGGGGGCGGCGGGGACGACGACGAAGCGGCCCTCGATCGGTACCTTGACACCTTCATCGCCGCTCATGGAGACCCGCGCTGGGTCACGCTTGGCATGGGCAGCTGGGAGGACCATGTGCGCAGCTGGCTCTGCGTCGAGCATCCATTTCCCGTGCTGCGGATTCGCTACGAGGACCTGCTCACCGACGGCATCGAGGTGGCCGGCCTGCTATGTCGAGCGCTGGGACTTGCTCGCGGCGCGCAGGATCTGGCCCAAGCCGTGGCCGCGGCCTCCTTCGAGAGCATGAAGCGGATCGAGGAAGCCGATATCGGCGCAAAGCGGGTAGGGATCTTCTACAAGCCGTATCTCGAGCAACCGATCGATGCGGGGCTGCGGTTCATGCGGGCCGGTCGGAGCGGCGAGGCCGCCAAGCGGCTTTCGCCGCAGCAATGGCGGCGATTCAATGCCGCCTTTGGGCCGATGCGAGGTGCGCTGGGTTACGGCTGAGTGGCGTCGCGGCGACGCGCCCATCGCGACACCTATTGCAATTTGACGACGTGGTGGTTTCTTGACGTTTCTACGAGGTAAGTCGTTGTGTTCAAGCTGTCAGCACTGCTGATTTTGTGTTCGCCGGCATTGTCGTTCGCCGAGACCCCGTTCAGCGGAACGTGGGTGGTGCAGCCGCAGCTCACCGCATTCTCGGGACGCTCGTTGAGCTTCATGATCGAAAGGGGCAGTTACCGGCGTACCAGCTGCGTGCCGACGCCCGAAGTGCCGACCGACGGACGTGATCATCCCGTCGCGGGTGATCCGTTCGTGCAGTCCATGTCCGTTCGATTGTTGGACGCCAATCGCGTCGAGGTTGCGCAGAGAGTCGCGGGCAAGCTTGCCTGGAAGGGGAGCTACACCGTTGGAAAGGATCGGAATTCGATGGTGCTGAATTACGAGGACCATCGCCCGAGCAACGCCGTCTCCGGCACGGTGCAGTACGTGCGTGAGGGCGAGGTGATCACCAACGCGCATCTGCTGTCGGGAACGTGGAAGCCTGAAAAGCTGCTCGGCTTGTCCCCCAGTGGGTCGACGCTGACGTTCCATGATACCGACCATGGGCTCAGCATGACCGCGAGCGACGGTCGTGCGTTCGACATCAAATTCGACCGTCAGGACTATCCGTTGAGCGGATACCTGGAAGGCGCCACCGTGCAAGTCGGACTGCGCAGGCCGACAGTGATGCAAATCAACCGCAAGCAGCAGGGCATGTTGGTCGAAATGACCATTGCCCCCCTCTCCGAAGACGGGCAGACCTTGTCTTTCGGTCCCCTCGATGAGCAATGTCAATCGAAGGTCACCTACGCGATGAGCAAACAGCCGAGTCCATGAACGCGGCGGCCAAAGTCGCGCTTGCGTTCGCGTCGCTGCGCGAAGGCCGCACGAGCGAGGCGGAAGCGTTGTGCGCCGATGTGATTCGGCAGGAACCGGCACACGCCGCAGCCTTGCATCTCTTGGGGCTGGCGTCGCTGCGACGCGGAAACCCGGCAGGCGGCATTGCCTTCCTGCGGTCGTCGCTGCGATCCAATCCGAACGATGCATTGGTTTATTGCAATTTGGGCAATGCGCTGCGCGAGGCTGGGCAGTCGGACGCAGCCGCGGAGAGCTACCGGCAGGCGCTGCGGATCGCGCCGCAATTTGCCGGCGCGCATTATGGCCACGGCAACGCGTTGATGGACCTTTGCCGCGTCTCCGAGGCGCTCGACAGTTTCGATCGTGCGATAGCCCTGCAACCTGACCATGCCGATGCGCACAATAACCGCGGCAACGCGCTGTTGGCGCTCGGCGAGCCGCAGAGGGCGGTCGAAAGCTATCGGCGCGCGATCGAGCAACGGCCGAAGTTTGGGCTGGCGATCGGGAATATGGCGAAAACGCTGGCTGCGCTCGAGAAATTCGAGGAGGCGTTGCGCTATTACGACCGCTTGCTCATGCTCAGTCCGGATGACCACGAGGCCGCCTATGGCCGCGGCCTCGCACGGCGCCGGCTACGCCAGCACGATCTGGCGCTCGACGATTTCGAGCGGGCACACCGCCTCGCGCCGCTATCCTCCGAATACCTGTATCGCAAGGCCGAGTCGCTGCGCGATCTGGGCCGCTACTCGCAGGCCGCCGCCGAATTTCACGAGGTGCTGAAAATCACGCCGGATAGGGAGTTCGCGCTGGGCAATTTTCTCCACGCACGCCTGCAAGTCTGCGACTGGGACGGGTACGAGAAGCATGTCGAACGCGCTCTGCGCGAGGTCGCGGAAGGTAAGAGAGCCTATTTCCCGGGACCTTTCTTGTCGGTGGCGGATTCGGCGGAGGCGCAATGGCGCTGCGCGCGCGCGTTTGCAAGTGGCGCGACAACGGCCCGCACGCCGGCGCTATGGACCGGAGAACGCTACCGGCACGACAGGATCCGAGTGGCCTATGTGTCGGCTGATTTTCGCGATCACCCGGTATCGACGCTGCTGGTTGGGGTTCTCGAGAGCCACGATCGCGCCAGATTCGAGATCCACGGGGTCTCGCTGGCCGGCGCACAACCGACACCGCTTGCGCAGCGGGTGAGATCCTCCTTCGACCAGTTCATCGAAGTCAGCGGCAATTCCGACCGCGAGATCGCGGTCCTGCTTCGCGAACGGGAGATCGATATCGTGGTCGACTTGATGGGGTTGTCCGGCAGCGGGCGTCCCGGGATATTTGCGCATCGGCCGGCGCCCGTGCAATTGAGCTACCTCGGCTATTGCGCGACCACGGCTTCGCCCGACATCGATTATCTGATTGCGGATCGTATCGTGATCCCCGCCGAAGAGCGGCATTGCTACACCGAGCAGGTGGTGTACCTGCCCGATTGCTACCAGCCGAGCGACGATAAGCGCGCGATCGCCCCCGACACGCCGTCCCGCGGCAGCTGCGGGCTGCCGGAAAGCGCCTTCGTGTTCTGCTGCTTCAACACGCACTATAAAATTGCCCCCCGATTCTTCGATACCTGGATGCGGCTGCTCAAGGCCACTCCGGGCAGCGTGCTGTGGCTCTCGGCGGCGGCGCAGGATGTCGCGGAGAATTTGCGGTCTGCGGCGGCTGCGCATGACGTGGCGCCGCAGCGGCTGGTCTTCGCGCCGCGGCTGGCCCGTCCCGAGGAGCATCTTGCGCGCTACCGGCGCGCCGATCTGTTTCTGGACACGCTGCCGTTCAATGCCCATGCGACGGCGAGCGATGCCCTCTGGGCCGCACTGCCCGTCCTGACCTGCTGGGGCGGCAGTTTTGCGGGCCGGGTCGCCGCGAGCCTGCTCACGGCCCTGGGAATGCCGGAACTCATCACGACGAGCCTCGAGGAATACGAGGCACGAGCCCTCGAACTCGCCTCCCATCCGTTGCAACTGCGCGCCCTGCGAGAGCGCTTGCAGGTGCATCGCCGCACGTCCCCCTTGTTCGCCACCGCGCGTTATTGCCGGCATCTGGAGAAGGCCTACTCGGTAATGTTCGATAAAGCTCAGCGCGGGAAGCCGCCGGCTTCATTCGCCGTGGCGGCGGCTGCCCCGGATGGGACCTGCGCCCCGTCGTGCGACCCCCCTATTTGACATATTGCCTCATTCCGCCCAGGCGCTTGCCCGAAAAGTCAAGGAGGACCGTCCTCTTTTTGGAGGCGGTGTTATGAACACGTCACAGAATCGACATTTTGGCGCCTTGTTCCCCTGCGAGGATGCGCACGCCTAGCAAGTTTTTGGGGATATGCGGTTCGTGCCCAGGTAAAGGGCTTCGAAGCAACGACTGGCGCGCGGCGAATATCGAGTTTTTCTCACCTCAGATGGGAGTCAATCAATGTCTGTAAAATTTAAATTCACAGCCCTTGCCGGTGCCCTGGCATTGGCCATGGGCGGCACGGCGATGGCGAATACCACGCTCACCGCCAGCTCGCCGACTGGCGATGTGTGGATCAACGTCGTCGATGCGACCAACAACACCTCGTTCCTGTATGACACGGGCGTGAGCCTGGCATCGTTCAATGGGGCGGGGTCCTATACCTACAACTTCACGGGGGATGCCAACTATGCGGCCTTCGTGGGGGCCGAAGGTGGTAGCGATGTGATCGATTACTCGGTGCTTGCGGGCACGAAGAGCACCGCCACCCCCGCGGTCGGCACCGTTCTGTTTACCTCCAATCAGAATCCGGGGCCGGTCATTGGGACCTCCATTTCAAATGCGCTGACCAATGCCAATGGGTTCCTGTCCTTGGCGAACGGCGTGACGAGCACGACCACCAACTCGGTGACCTTGGGTTCGTCCAACACCTGGGGCCAGGTCGCGTATGAGCAGACTGTGTCCACCAATCTCGGCGTTCAATGGACCCAGCCGGGCACAGGCGTAGGCGTGCTCGCCGGCACGGCCGCCAGTTTCTACGATGAAGCCAGCAATGCGCTGCGCAGCGGCAGCACCTTCGCCACGATCACCCAACTGGCGGGAACGTGGAATTTTAACGCCGTGACTGGGATCGCGACTTACGGCTCCAGCGCGCCGGTTCCGCTCCCCACGCCGCTTCTGCTGCTCCTGTCGGGCGTCGGCCTGATGGGTGTGGTGGCGCGCCGTAACAAGAGCGAAGCGGCGGTCTGATCGGCTAGCAAGAGAGTCAGAGGGTCGCCGGCGGTCCACCGGCCGGCGACCCCGACAGCGAAATTCGAAGAGTAACCGACCAGGGCAGGCGGGCTGTGCCGCCCCTGGAGAATCGGTCGCGCTGAAATTTTTCCTTTCACCACTTTTTTTGGAGTAACGAACCATGAATTCCTTAGGCAGAAACACCCTGATTGCGTGTGCGGTTGCCTCCGCGCTCGGCACCACCTCGGCATTCGCCGTCAGCAAGGGCACCGCCCCCGGCGGCACCGTCTATGCGGGCGGCGGATCGGCGCAGGCGAACGCGTTCTTCGTGGCTGCGTGCAAACTGTTCACCCCGGGCACCGTCGATATGTACTCCGACGCCGGAGTAGGCACTCTGAGCGGCGACATGTATATCCTGTACGGCACTCTGGCGGCGGCATACGGCGGGGACGCGGCGGGCACGAACGTGGCCATGTTCTACAAGTTCAACGGCGGCAGCTTCACCAACGGCGTTGCGCCGAATACCTCGAGCCCCACACAGCTGCCGTTCCCGACGGATGCGGTGTGGCGCGGCGCCGCGACCGGATCGGGCGGAGGCACCTCGTGCGCCTCGGGACTTCCCACCTATAGCTACGCCGCCGGCGCGACTGCGAATCAATCTACGCTGTTCGGTCTTGCGGATGTCGAAACGGCCATGTTCAAAGGCTACAACAACCCGACCGGCAATGCCGGCGGCTCGGCGCCGAATACCGACGGCGGCCCGGCACCCTCGGTGGTCTTTGCGGACGGCATCTACGACAACCTGTTCGGCATCGCGGTGACGGATTGCGTGTACACGGGCGCCACGCAAACCGGGCAGCCGGCGTGCCCGAATGCCGGTCAGAAGAAGACCAGCTTCACGCGCGCGGAAGTGGAAGGCATTCTCGCCGGCAGCATCTCCGATTGGAGCCAGCTGTACGACGATGCGGGTCACCAGTTGCCGGCGGGCGGCATCACTTTCTCCGATCGCGGTGAAGGATCGGGCACCAAGGCCTCCGGCAACCAGTATTTCCTGGGATACCCCGGTGACGGTGCATCGTCGCAGCTGCCCTACAGCGCAAGTGGCGGATATTGCGGCACTTCGCTGACGGCGTGTGATCCGACCTTCGTCGAGCAGCCGCAGGATATCGCCACCTCCAGCACCAACAATGTGATTGCCGATCTGAAGCTCGCGCAGTCCAAGGGCATTCGCGCCATCGGGATCCTCGGTCTCGAGAATCCGCCGGCGAAGAATCAGGTGGCCGGTGTCAACCAGTATGATTTCGCCAAGATCAACGGCGTTGCCGTCGATCCGAACGGCTCAGGCGGCGACAACATCAACGGCACCGGGAACACGGCCTATGCCAACGTCATCAACGGCAACTACGATTTCTTCTTCCAGAACTCGTTCAATGCCAAGGGGACGCCGGCTGCAGGCAGCTACCAAAACGCGTTTCTGACGTTCATGCAGCAGGCGAGCTTCGTCGGTTGCAGCTCGGGTGGTGCGTTCCCGGCCGCGCTGCCGGGCACATTGATCGACGCGGATAAGGCGGCAGCGCTCGCCAAGGGTGTGACCACGGATAGCCGCCAGAAGATCTCGACTGCTCCGTTGCAGCCGGTCTTCCTGGCGACTGCTGCGGGCATCCCGGCCTGCGCGGATCCGCTGTAATATTTCAAACAAGACGGTCAAGAGGTTCGATTTGAGCTTTGCAGACCCCGTGGAAACACGGGGTCTTTTTATTTATGCGAAACACAATCGTCATGCGCGCCCTATAGCCTCATGGCGACCTGGAAGTTAGCACCAATGACAAAAAATCGACGGGATCCTGGGATGACGGGCGAGACAGCGGCGCAGCGGATGGTCGCATGCGGCCGGACCACACGCCGATTCGGTGCAGCGATGGTTGCCCTGTCCTCGTCCTGGGCAGGCACGGTCTGGGCGGGGGCGCCAAAGTTGCCGACGCCCTGCCTCGCATCCAATTGCGGGGCGTCTGCGCAGAATTTCGTGCAATATGGAAATGCGACCCAGTCGGTACGGGGCTCGACCCTCACCGTCACGCAATCGACCAGCAAAGCCATCCTCAACTGGGCCGATTTCAATATCGCGAACGGCTACACGGTCAACTTCGTGCAGCCGAGCGCCACGGCCGCGGTTCTCAATGAAATCTGGAGCTACAACCCGAGCGTCATCGCCGGGAAGCTCACGGCGAACGGCCAGGTTTTTCTTTACAACCAGAACGGCATCGTCTTCGGCAAGGGCGCGCAGGTCGATACCGCAGGCCTCACGGCGGCGTCGCTCGAGCTGCCGGCGACACTGTTCGAGAATGGCATTTTATCCGGCAACACCCCCGGGCAGTCGCCACCGCCCGCGTTCGTTGCGCCACCCAATGGCGCTCCCGGCGCCGTGTCGGTCAGTCCCGGTGCCACGCTCACGACAACCGACGGCGGCCGCATCATGCTCCTCGGTTCGGCGGTGACCAATCAGGGGTCGATCAGCACACCCGGAGGACAAGCCATCCTCGGCGCCGCCACGCAGGGCGTGTATCTCGCGGCGAGCTCCGACCCATCGCTGAGGGGCCTGCTGATCGAAGTGAACGGCGGAGGGACCAGCGGCACCGTCACCAATGCCGGCCAGATCAGCGCCCAGCGCGGCAACATCACTCTCGCGGGGCTCATCGTCAATCAGCAGGGAACGCTCTCCGCCACGACCTCGGTGGGCGAGAACGGCTCGATCTATCTCGTCGCGGGCGATACCTCGGGCTCGACGCCGTTTTACAACCCGAATCCAACGACGCAAAGCGGGACGCCCGCCGCATTCGGTGGATTGCTGCCGAACAACGGCGGAGCGCTCGTCCTCGCGCCGGGTAGCGTCACGCAAATCACGCCCGATGCGACCGACACCACCACACTCACGGTTCCCCAGCAGGCAGCCTTCATCACCTCGCAGGTCGATCTGGCGGGCCGCAACGTCGTGCTGAGCGGCAATGCGTCAATCGTCGCGCACGGTGGCAGTGTGTCCGTGTATGGCGCCGCCAACCCCTACTTGGCGGTGACCACCCCGACCGTGCCGACCGCCGACGGCGGGAGCATCTACCTCGACAAGTCGAGCGTCATCGACGTGTCCGGACTGACCGACGTCGCGGTGCCGGTGACCCAGAACATCCTGCAGGTGACGCTCGAGACCAACGACCTGCAAAACGATCCCCTGCAGCGCTCGAGCTTTTTGCATGGTACCCAGGTCACGGTGGACGTGCGCACGCCGCCGAGTCTTTTCGACATCACACCGTATGCGAACAACATCGGCTCGGATATCGAGCAGGTACTGACCAAGGGCGGGAACATTCTGCTGAACGGGACGAGCGATGTCATCGCCCGTGCGGGCTCGACGCTCAATGTTTCGGGCGGCAGCATTGCCTACCAGAGCGCCTACGGTCCCGCGACCACCAATCTCGTCGGGGCCAACGGCAAGGTGTACAACATTGCCACCGCGCCCAACACCATCGAGTACGTGGGCATCGCCAACAGCTACTCCTACACCGACCCCACCTGGGGTGTGAAGACGAGCGGCAGCGGTCAGACGTTCTACACGGGGTACACGGAAGGCGAAAACGCCGGCGGACTATCCGTCTTGAGTCCGCTCGTGTATCTGCGCGGCACGATGCTTGCCGATACGGTGAACGGACCCTATCAGCGCAATCCCTCGAGCCTGGCCGCCGGCGGCACCCTTTCGCTCGGCTGCGCGAGCTGCCAGGATCAGTCGAAGCTCCCGAATTACGGTCTCGACGGAGGCCTGAGCTTCAGCAACGATCTTCAGGACACGCTCGATGCCAACGTCATCTACTTCGGCACGGTCGTATCCTCGACGGACATCCCGGCGCTCACGCTGATTTCACCCTCCCAATTGACGGGCGGCGGATTCGATCAGATCAACGTTTCGAGCAACGGCGCGGTGGCGCTGCCCGTCGGGACCAATCTCAATCTCGCTCCGACCGGCGCGCTCTCGCTGCTGTCCAGCCGATCGATCGACATCGACGGAAACATCCACATCGCCGGCGGCCGCGTCGCCCTGCAGACCTCGAGGGGCAACGACGGCCTGGCACATGCCATTACCTTGGGTGCCGGCGCCGTGATCGACGTGCGCGGCGACTGGGTCAACGATTCACCGAGCGTGACTCTCACGCCCGGCACGGCACCAACGGTGATCAACGGCGGCAGCGTGAGTGTCGCGGCCGCGGGCAACTTGAGCCTCGCGTCAGGCTCCCTCATCGACGTATCCGGTGGCGGCTGGATCAACTCGAGCAACGCGCTGACCAGAGGCAGCGGCGGCAATATCTCGCTCGCCGCGGATTACAGCACGCTGCCGGCCAATCCGGCCTCGAATCCGTTCACCGGAACGCTCACCCTCGCGCCGGGTGCCACATTGCTCGGCGCCAGCCTGAATCCCAGCGGCGGCGGCTCGCTCTCGGTGCTTTCGGGCTCGATCACCGTCGGCAGCACTCCGGCCGGCACGCCGGGCGAGCTGTTGATCGCACCCAGCTTCTTCACCCAGGGCGGATTTGCGAACTACAGCCTGGTCGGCCTCAACGATCTCACGATCGGTAATCTCAAGGACTCGAACGACAGCGTCCCGATCACTCTCGCGCCGCTCGAGCAGAGTCTCGTGTTCACCCACAACTCGCTGTTCCAGCCGACGGGCGCGAGCCTCAGCTCATTCTCCGAGCTCACGACGCTCGCACCCGCCTATCGATCCGCCGCCAATGTGAGCTTTGCATCCAACGCGAGCGACCTCGGCGGTGCGGATATCGGCGACGTCACCCTCGCCCGGGATGCCACCATCGCCACCGATCCGGGCGCGACCGTGAGCCTCGCGGTGTTGGGGTTCAACGGAAGCGTCCGCGACTATGGCGCGATCTACGCTCCGGCCGGTACCATCAATCTCTCGGTCGCCACCGCAGCCGAGATTCAAACGGGGCAGGATCCGGGGTTCATTGCCGGCCAGGAGATCCTCCTCGGGCCGCATGCCGTGCTGGCCGCTCCCGGTGTCGCCAAGATCAATACGCTCAACGGTTTGGGCTACCTGCAGGGCAGCGTGCTGCCCGGGGGCACCGTCAACCTCGTGGCTGACAAGGGATTCGTGATCACCGACCCGGGTTCACTGATCTCGGTCAGCGGCACCGCAGGCACGCTCGACGTGGCGAACTCTTCGGGAGTCACGCCAACCATCGTGGCGAGCGATGGGGGCACCATCAACATTGGGGCGCGCGAGGGGATGGTGCTTCAGGGTGGACTGTTCGGGCTGGCCGCTTCCTTGAACGGCGCGGCGGTCCCCGGCGCGGCCGGCGGAACCCTCAATCTCGTGCTCGGACTGGGTTACGATTACGGCGAGTTCGCGCCGCTCAACCAGACTTCCGCCGCCCAATACCCGACCAATCCCCGCGTGCTTACCCTGGTGGGGCAGAGCAACGGTCAGCCGGCTGAACCCCCGACCAACCAATTGCTCACGGGCGTGGCGTTCATCGACGCGAGTACGCTCAACTCCGGAAAATTCGAAAATCTTTCCGTGCGCAGCTCCGATACCATCGCCTTTGCGGGAGCGGTGGAGCTCGCCGGCAATGGCAGCTTGACTCTGGATGCGCCCAGCTTCGTGGCGAGTTCGGGCGATCGGGTGACCTTGAGCGCAAGCTACGTGGCGCTCGGCAACTACTTCAATACGTCTGATTATTTCGGCGGCTCATTCGCGAGTCCGAATGCGCCGGCCGTCCTGAACCCAACGTCAGGCTCGGCGACTCTCGCGGTCACCGCGAATTTGATCGATGTGCGGGGCATCAGTGGGTGGAGCGGATTTGCCTCCGAATCCCTCTCGAGTACCGGCGATATCCGTTTCGTCTCGTCCGCCAACCTGATCGGGGCCCCCCCGCCCGTCAACGTGACCGGGAACACGGACTTCGAAGGCGCCTTCAACACCTCCGCCGCGTTGAGCTTCACCGGCGCGCAGCTCTATCCCACTACAGAGACGGGATTTGCCGTCAACGATGTCCCGGCGAGCGGGGCGGCTTTCGCGGCACTTCCCACCGTCGTCGCCATTCACGCCGACTCCCCGGCAACTCCGCCCACGCCGCTCTCCGCGGGTGGCAGCCTCGGTATTTACGCCACCGAGATCACGCAAGCGGGGGTGCTGCGTGCACCGATGGGAGAGCTCTCGCTCAACGGCGTTTCGCTGACCAATTCGAGCGGTCAGGTGACCACACCCGGCAGCGTGACGCTGGCGAGCGGCAGCCTCACTTCGGTGGCTTCGGATGGTCTGATACTGCCATTCGGTGCAACCGCCAACGGGACTCAATGGACGTACTCCCCGAGTTCGGGTGTGACGGACGTGCTCACGGCGGCGCCTGCCAAGCAGATCACCTTGACCGGCGCCACAGTCACCGTGGCGAGTGGTGCCAAGGCCAATCTTTCCGGCGGGGGCGATCTGTACGGCTACGAGTTCATTGCCGGACAGGGCGGATCGGTGGATGTGCTGAATCCTGCCAATCTACCGGCCGCCGAACACCCCGCGGGCACGACCGTTTACTCCTATGCCATCCTGCCCTCGCTGGGCTCGCTGTACGCGCCGTTCGATCCGCAATACGCGCAGGGACAGATCACGACCGGTCAGCCCAATGCCTCGCTCGGGCAGCTCGTCACCGGCGAGACGATCACCTTGTCCGGGGTCCCAGGTCTGCCCGCGGGCACTTACGCCTTGTTGCCCGCGCGTTATGCGCTGCTGCCCGGCGCCTATGCCATCCAGGTCGAACAGTCGGGCAGCGGACTCGCTGTCGGCTCATCGGTCGCGCAGGCGCCCGGTTCCTATGTGGTGGCGGGGCGCTTTGGCCTGGCCGGTACCAGTAGTGAGGACAGCCTGACCTCGACGGTGCTGGTGGCCTCCGATGCCGTGGTGCGCAGCCAGGCGCAGTACACGGATTCCTACGGAAACGTGTTCTTCAGCGGCCTTGCCGCCAGCACGCATAGCGCACCACCGCCGTTGCCCGCCGACGCCGGCCAGCTGCTGTTGTCGGCAGGCAATGCCTTGACGCTGAATGGTTCGCTCAATCTCACGCCGGGCAGCTTCGTCAGCCAGAACGCGAGCGGCAAATCGGTGACCGAGCAGGGGCTCGGCGGGGATGTGGCGATCACCGCGCAGAATCTATTGGTGGTCGACTCGGTGGGCGACGCAGTCGTTCCCGGAACGGTGCAGCTCGACGTGCATCAGCTGGATAATCTGCACGCGCAGACCCTGATCCTCGGGGCATCGGAGACGGCGACCGCCGCGGGCGAGGAGCTCAATCTGGGCACGACCCAAACCGTCGAGCTCAAGAACACGACGGCGCTGGCCGGCCCGCAGATCATACTTGCCGCGCAGGACAGCGTGGCGGTCGATGCGAACGCGCAACTCAGCGCCACCAACGCGAACGGTGGGTCGAGTCCGGCCGGAGTCACGTTGCTGCTGCCAGAGGGCGGTGCATTACTGCGCGTATCCAGCGGTAACTCCGCCAATCTCAGCGTGGATCCTGCGACCTTGCCAGCCATGCCAACCGGCGCAGTCAGCATCGGCTCCAATGCGCACGTGGAGGCTTCCGGCAGCTTGTTGCTGTACGGCACGAATACCACGACGCTGGCCCCCGACTCCGTGGTGGGTGCGCCCGCCGTGAGCCTGTACTCGAGTTTATTGAGCTTGGGCGACGTGCCGAGCGGAGTGCCCGGCCTCGTCTTGACGCCGGCGCTCCTGGGCAGTTTCAAGGGACTCACGAGCTTGACTCTCGGCAGCTCCTCGACCATCAACTTGTACGGCGCTGTGCAACTGGGCACCCCGGCCTCGGGAGCGACCGAGCTTTCCAGCCTCACGCTGGATGCGGGCGCCATCGGCGGCTTTGGGTCCGGCAACAAGATCTTCGAGGCCGGCAGCGTGACGCTCACCAACACCGCGGGCGTGGCGGGAACTTTTGCAGATGCGCCCGACGGGACAGGGCAGCTCGAGTTCCTCGCGACGGCAAGTGCCGGTGTTCCCACCTCGGGTCAAATAACGCTCGGGCCGAACACCAAGCTCGTGAGTGGCTTCACTGCGCTCACGCTGCATGCGGCCGGTGACATCGAGGCTGAGGGGTCGGGCACGCTCGGGGTGGCCTCGAGTTCCGCGGTCCCGGTCGA
>Ga0181528_10001313_pt1 | contig 15580 bp, 11 predicted proteins | sample PEATcosm2014_Bin_47_FD_119742 | JGI IMG/M metagenome (GOLD analysis project Ga0181528, IMG submission 119742) | Peatland microbial communities from MTU Mesocosm Facility, Houghton, MI, USA - PEATcosm2014_Bin10_10_metaG | ecosystem: Environmental > Terrestrial > Soil > Wetlands > Peat | place...
CGGGCGCTTCCAGAAATCCGTCTTCGCCATCGGTGATCAGCTCCGGGACGCCGCCCACGCGCGTAGCCACTGGCACCACTCCGCATGCCATCGCCTCCAGCGCCACCAGCCCGAACGACTCCAGCTGGCTGGGCATGAGCAGCACGTGCGCCAGCGGAATGAGCCGCTCCACATGGCTCTGTTTGCCTAGAAACGAAATGTGGCGATCCACTTTCAGTTCGCGCGCCAGGTGCTCGGCGGGACTGCGCTCCGGTCCGTCACCGGCCATCAACAGGTGCGCCGGCACACTCTTGCGGACTTCGGCCAGAATGCGGACGCAATCCTGCACGCGCTTCACGGGGCGAAAGTTGGAAAGATGAATGAGCAGCTTTTCTCCCGCCGGGGCGTACGCCGATGCGCCCTTCTTCTCTTCGTCGGGATGGTAAATGTCGCAATTGACGAAGTTCTTGATCACGCGGATTTCGTTCTGCACGCCGAAGACTTCCACGGTCTCATGGCGCAGGTAATCGCTGATGGAGGAGATGCCGTCGGATTTCTCGATGGAAAATTTCGTAATCGGAAAATAAGATGGGTCTACGCCGACCAGGGTGATATCGGTGCCGTGCAGGGTGGTAATGAACGGCAGACGTCTGCTCGGAGCGAGCATTTGTTGGGCCAGCATGGCGGAAATGGAATGCGGGATGGCGTAGTGAACGTGCAGCACATCCAGGGCATAGGACTCGGCCACTTCCGCCATCCGGGACGCCAGCGCCAGGCAATAGGGCGGGTATTGGAACAGCGGATAAGTGGAAACCTCCACCTCGTGGTAGTGGATGCGCGGGACATCCTGATCGAGCCGAATGGGATTGGCGTAGCTGATGAAATGGACTTCGTGCCCGCGCGCCGCCAGTTCCAGGCCGAGCTCGGTGGCGACGATCCCGCTGCCGCCGTACGTAGGGTAACAGGTGATGCCGACTCTCACTTTTGCAGCGTAGCATTAACCGACCGTAAGGTTCCGTAACCGATTTGTCCATGCAGGTTCTCATCCGGCGACGCCACATCGCCGCCGCCGAACCAGACGCGGATGATGTCGCCATCCAGCAGCACTGTGGGATCGCAGATCACCTTGGAGTCCCAGGACTGCGTTCCCTGGACGACGGCCGGGAGCTTGGTCCAATGAACGCCGTCGAGCGAACGTGCCAGTCCGAGGCGGCGATTCTCGGCGATATCGCGGCCGGTGTCGAGCATCCAGTAGAATCCATGAGACTGCCAGACGGCCGGCTCGCCGAGGCCGTTTTCGTCGAACGAACCCGCCGGGGCGCCGGGCGCCAGAATTGGGTTCGTTCGTAACTTTTCCCACCGGACCCCATCGGCCGACCGCGCCACCCCGAGGCGCTGGCGGCGGCCGCGGTCGAGGCCCGTGTAATAGAGGTAAAAATACGGGTCGATGCGGATCACGTAAGGATCGGAGACGCCGATTTCGTCCCAGCTCATGTAGGGTCCGGTGGGCAGCACCACGCGGCCGTTGAGGCCGATTTGCGGGTGTGCCTTCGGGCCGCCGACATACCAGTACCAGACATGCCCTTGCCAATCGAGCGCCGCCCCGTTGGCGGCGATATAGGAGTCTTCCCAGGTGGACGGATTAGGTGAGAGCAGCTTTCCTTGCCTCTGCCAATGAATGCCGTCGGCGGACGTGGCGCGGCCGGTGTGCCAGGTGTGGCCGTCGAAGCCGGAATAGTAATTCATCAGGCCACTCGAGTCGCGGACGACCGAGGGGTTCAGCACATCGCCGGAATCCCAGCCCTCGCCGCGAGCGAGCACGGGCTCGGGCAGAGGATCGAAAGCAAACGTGAGATTCGGGTCGCCCCCAGCGGCCCGAGGAAGAGTGAAATCGGCGTAGTGGGAACAGCCGGAGAGTGCAAGAAGAATTAGCCACGGATGGACGCGGATGGACACGGATAAAAAACTCTTCTTTGATCCGTGTCCATCCGTGTCCATCCGTGGCCTAAATTCTCACTGCAAGGGTATGCGAAACTTGATCCCCGCGCCGCGCCCGGGGCGCGACTCGATTGCCATATCGGCATTCAGCCCGCGGGCGCGGCGTTTGAGACTGGCGGGACCTAGTCGCAGCATCTCCAACTCCTCCAGCGAATAGGTTCCCGCGAAGTTGAACCCGTGCCCGTTGTCATCCACCGATATTTCCAGTCCGTGATCGGTCTTTTCGAGCGACACCGCCACGCGCGTCGCGCTGGCGTGCTTCTGGACATTGTGCAGCGCCTCGCGCAACATCTGCAGGACTTCCATGGTGACCTCCGGCGGCAACCCTAGCGGCGTGGAGGCGCTGACGAAGGCCACCGGAATCCCGCTCTCCTTCTGGAACGATTCCGCCGTGCGGCGCAGCGTCACTACCAGGTTTCCACCATCGATATCCACCGGCCGCATGCTGTGGAGGAAGGTGCGCAGGTCGCGCACCTGGGATTGCGCCAGGGCTTGCAACTCCTTCAGGTCCATCATGCCGGCATCGGTGTCGCGTTCCAGCAGCTTCCGCAGGATTTCGAGCCTCATCTGCAAGCTGATGAAGCTCTGCAACGGCCCGTCGTGGAAATCGGCGGCGATGCGCTGGCTCTCTTCTTCGCGGGCCTTCTCGGCAGCCTTGAGGGCGGCTCCCAGTTTTCCGCTCAGCTCCTCCGTGAGCGCATTCTGTCGACGCGCGTACACCGCGAAGCCGGTTGCCAGGGCGCCCGCCACCACCACCATCGATTCCAAAGCCCGTCCCTGGCGATCAGGCAAAGCGGCGCAGAAGATGGTGCAACCGGCGGCGATGACCATCACCTCCACCGGCCCGGAGAAGACCAGGGCTTCGCTGAGCAAGTAAAAAAAGAAGGCTGCCGCCAGCCACTCGATGCGGTCGCCCCCGAAGTAGACGACGATCAGGAAATAAACCGTATCCGCGAACAGGGCCAACATCCCGAGCAAGCCCCGCTGCCCGGCGCCGCGAATCGCGCCCACCAGGCTGACCACCAGGTACAGCGCCAGCAGCGCCGCCACGGGCGTCAACCCTCCTGCCGCCACGGCCATGATCGCGACGACGGCGGTGAGCAGCACCCGCACCCAGGAAAGATGCCGCTTCCAAGGGAATTCCAGGGAGAAAATCACGTCATTTCCGGTAGAGGTACAGCGTGTGGCTGCGGCCATCGCCGTCGTCGGCGATATTTTGCACCTTGTCGGGTGTCCAATTTTTGAATTCGAAATCGTGAGCTACCACGCGCGCACCCTTCTTCAATTGCTGATCGAGCAGCGGTTGCACCTTGTCGATGAAGCCTGGCAGAAGATAGACGGTGACCAGGTCGGCCGAGCTGTAATTCTGTTTGAGGAGATCGCCATTCACAATATGGGCGTTTTTCTCCAGATGCAGCTTACGGATTCTATCCAGGCTCAGCTTGCAGAGATCTTTGTCCAGCTCAATTCCGATGGCATCGGCGTGGAATTTCTCAGCCGCCATAATCACGATCCGGCCGTCCCCGGAACCCAAATCGTACACCCTCTCGCCGGCCTTCAGCCCGCCTAATTGCAACATCTTGTCGACAATCGTTTGGGGAGTTGGATAATAGGGCGCCAGCTTCTCCGCATCCACAGGCTGCGCGATCAATGGGGCGCAAAACAGAAACAGCAATACCAGCCCCGCCCTGTGGCGGACGATCTGAGCTTTTCCACGAAGCTGTGAAAAAGCCTGTGGAAAAGGATGCCCCTCGCCAGCCAAGGTACGCGGCGTGATGGCTTTGTGATAATCTGCACTCGAATTCAGCAGAATCCTAGTCATGCCTCGTATCTTACTGAGAAAACATCTGTAATAAATCTGAGACATTGATCTTTTTGGTACGACAGGCTATATCCAGACCTTTTCGACCGGTACGCCGCGCTGGCACATCTCACATTGTCGCGCGTCGATAGAGTAGGTGGCGTCCAACTTTGCCAGGTAATAAAGCGGAAGCGACCCGAAATCCACAGTAGTTGGGGTCGGCTGATAAATAATCACCGCCAGGCCGACCACGGTTGCGCCGTAGGACTCCAAGAGAGCCTTGAGTTCGGAGAGTTTGGCGCCGCTGCGCAGAATGTCGTCGACAATCACCACCTGTTCGCCTTTGTGAGGCTCCAGGAATTGCCGGAACCGCAGCGGCTCGTCATGCTCGCGCTCGGCCCAATACACCTGGTTGGCGCGCAGCGCTTCGCAAACCCCGTACGCCACCGGCAGGCCGCCCGTCATCGGGGTGACGATGGAGAGGTCCTTTACGGCCGCGCGAATCTCCGGGTGAGCGCGCAGCAGCCGGCTCAATCCCACGGCTAGCATGCGCTGATACTGCGAATAGCGCAGCGCCAGCGGCACCTGCAGGTATTCGTTGGAATGCAAGCCGGTGGGGTATTCAAAATGGCCATCGCGCAGCGCGCCGGTTTCGCGCAACACGGCGACGACCTCATCCTGGGTGGGAATCAGGTGCATGTCAGTTGGCTCCGTGGCCTGTAATCACACGTGGAATGGTCTGCAGCAGTATCTTCCAATCGAGCGACAGGGACCAATTATCAATGTACTGCATATCCATTTTCATCCAAGTCTCGAAATCGACGTTATCGCGCCCGGAAATCGCCCACAGACAGGTGATCCCCGGCCGCATGCGCAGCCGGCGCCTTTGCCAGCATTTATACTGGTCGACCTCGCTGGGCACCGCCGGACGCGGCCCCACCAGCGACATGTCGCCGCGCAGAACGTTCCACAATTGGGGCCACTCGTCGATGGAAAACTTGCGCAAGACGCCGCCTACCGGCGTAAGCCGCGGATCGCCGGGGATTTTGAACACCACGTTGTCGCGGGTGTTCAGATGCGCCAGTTGCGGTTTGAGGTCTTCAGCGTTTTCCACCATCGAGCGGAACTTATAAAACACGAATCGCCGGCCGTTCAGACCGCAGCGTACCTGCCGGAAAATGGCCGGGCCGGGCGAACTGAGCCGGACCAGCAGCGCAATCAGCCCCATGAGCGGCGAAAGTACCAACAGACCGGCAGCGGCGATGACCACATCGATGGCGCGCTTCACCAGCAACTGCACTTCATCAGACGGAGCGGCCGAGAACGTCAGTAGGGGCGTATCGCCAAAGCGGTCGAGCGAGATTGTGCTGTTCACGTGGGGAAAGAAGTCCACCGCCACGCGGGTGCGCACGCCTTCCTCATCGCAGATGAGGAAGACTTCCTCCAGATTCGCCAGGCTCTCGGTACCCACCGCGAAAATGACTTCGTCCACCACGTGATCGCGCAGGATATCGGTCAGGCCGCTTACGGGCCAGACGCGGTACAACGATTCGAGCGCGATTTCGCCCGGGGGATTGAGCTCCTCGCTCAGGAAGCCGCGCAGCCGCACGTCGTACTCATTCGATCCTTCCAGCGCCCGCGCCAGACGCAGCGCCCGTTCGCCGGTGCCCGCAATCAGCACCTGGTGCGGCGCCACGAATTCGCGCCGCAGAACGCCCACCACGCGCCCGGCGGTCAGCCGGAAAAGCAGCAGCAAGACCCACGTGTAGGTAGCAAACAACAGCAGGAAGGGGCGGCTCAATTCCAGGCGGATGGCGTACTCGAGAACCACCAGGCACAGAGCCGAATATGCCACCTGGCGGAAAGTGTCGCGCAGGATGATTCGAGGGTGCGCGGAATCGAGCTTTTCATAGATTTCGAGCCACCGGGCAACCGCTACTAAAGTCACCAGCGCCGATCCCAGAACCAGCACTTTCTGCTGTGGGGTGAGGAAGAAAAGATTTTCCAACCGCAGAAAGCTGCGCGTCCGGTAGGCTGCCTGAAACCCCACGGTGGCCAGCAAGACGTCCGATAGCCCATACAAAACACGGGCTTTATGCTGCCGAGCAAACATCCGGATTCAGCATAGCACGGGACACCCATGTGGGGTGGTGGCCGGCAGGCGAGGGGACCTCGCCCCGACCCGGCAAGCTGACGCTTGCCCCCACAGTCAGGCTTTTACGTTGTGGGAGGCGCTGTCCCAGTACACCGGCGCCTTGCGAAAATACGATTCGTTGGCCATGTGGCAGGCGATGGCAGCATGGTTTCCGAAGACGGCGTCCTCGGCGACGGCTCCGCGGGTCTTCACGGCCTGGAAGAAATTCCACAGGTGCGGGCGCTCGTCGTCCCAATTGTCCGCCTGGAACACCGCTGTCTGGCGGATCGTCTCCTTACCGGGCTGGACGGTGTGCTCGGCGCGCCATTGCCGCACGTATTGCTCGCGCATTTTCGCCGGGAAGCCGCCGGAGTAGTAACTCGGCGCGGTATCGACGCCCAGTTGCGGCATATGGCGGAGTTCGCCGCCGCTCGCTTCGAGGACTCCTTTGGGTCCGTAGAAACGGGCCGTTTCGGGGCTTTGCGCGCACAAGTCGAGCCGCACGTATACGGGGACGCCGTGATAATCGAACAGCACCAGGTGCACGTCGGGCATATCGCGCCCGTCCTGGAAACGGAAAATGCCGCCGAGAGCGGCGGCGGATTGCGGGGGTTCGTTCCAGCCGAGCGTGTAGAGCATGCCGCTGAGCAGGTGGACCATGAGATCGCCGCCCACGCCGGTGCCGTACTCGCGCCAGCAGCGCCAGCGCGCGAAGCGGACGGGGTCGAAGGGAATTTTGGGCGCGTCGTTCAGCCACGTCCCCCAATCGAGGGTTTGCGGCGTGACGTCGGGTACCGGATATACCCAGGCGCCGTTGGGATCGTTGCGGCCCATAGAGAGCTCGACGAATTCCACATCGCCGATGGCGCCGTCCCGATAGAGCTGGCGGGCTTTGGCGCAGAGCGCCGAGCTGACGCGCTGCGATCCGATTTCGACCACGCGGCGGTTGGCGTGCGCGGCCTCCACCATGGCGAAGCCGTCCGCGATAGTGTGCGACATGGGCTTCTCGCAGTAGATGTCTTTGCCGGCGCGGCAGGCGTCGACCACCACGCGGCGGTGCCAGTGATCGGGGACGGCGGCGACGATGCAGTCGATGTCTTTACGGTCGAGCAGCTCCTGATAGTGGCGGGTGGTGGGAAGGCTCGGGTTGTTGGTAATCTCCTTGGCAAGAGTGTGCCGGCCATCCCAGAGGTCGGCCGCGCCGACGCATTGCACGCCCGGAAGGCCGATGGCGGAGCTCAGCAGGCCGGAGCCCTGCATTCCGATGCCGACGATGCCGAAGCGAACCTGGTCGGATGGCGCCACGGCAGATTGCTCGCTTGGGGCCTCCGATTCGAGCCGGGTGACCAGGAGACTGCCAGCGGCGGCGGTTTGCAGGAATTGGCGGCGGGGAAAAGTCGCGCTCATACGGGGAGACCTCCACGCACCAGTGTAATGCCGGGCAAACAATGTTCACCACGGCACCGAAACACGAAGAAAAGTCAAAGGCAAGACCCGAGGCCACGGAGGCGTAAGGAATGGCGCTGGCCTCGCGCGACTCAATGCTGCTGAAGGACGGTTCGATGGTTGTTTGCCAGGTCGATGCACGTCCATGCCATCGCCAGGGCGCCATCGGTCATTGCTTTGTCGGCGTCGGGAGTGGCGCAGTGGTGGGCGAATTCCGGCTGATGATTGACGGCGGGCAGGGAATTGATGCCGATCATGGGATGAATGGACGGTATGGCGAGCGACACGTTGCCCATATCGGTAGACCCGGTGGGTCTGGTTTCCCACTCGCCGAGATTGGGGAATGTCCGCCCGAGCGCTTCGGAATTCTTGCGGTAGATCGCGGCGATGGCTTCGTGGTGCCGCATTTCGGCATACGGGCTGTCGCCGCCGGCGATCTCGACTTTCGCCCCGGTGGCGAGTCCGCCGGCCTCGAAACAGCGGTAGACTTTCGGCCGCAGTTCCTTGAGCTGTTCCAGCGTTTCGGAGCGGATCATATATTTCGCCGAGGTGTGCGCGGGCACGACGTTGGCGGCGAGGCCGCCGTTGGTGACGATGCCATGGATGCGATCGGTGGAGCGGATATGCTGGCGCAGCAGGCCGATGGCGGTTTGCGCGATGGTGAGCGCGTCGGCGGCGTTCACGCCAAGCTCGGGAAATGCCGAGGCGTGGGATTCCTTGCCGGTGCAGTGAACTTCGAACATGGAAGCGGCGATCATCTTGGCGCGGAGCATATCGAAAGGCGCCGGGTGGACCATCATGGCGGCGTCGATGCCGGCGAACGCGCCGCGTTCGAGCAGGAGAATTTTTCCGCTGGCGTTGCCGACCTCCTCGGCGGGCGTACCGATGACGGTAACGGTGAGGCCGACCTCGTCGGCGACCTTGGCCGCGGCCAGCGCGGCACCCACGGCGGAGGCGGCAATGATGTTGTGACCGCAGGCGTGGCCGATGCCGGGGAGGCAATCGTATTCGGCGCAGATGGCGACGCGCAGGGGTCCGGAGCCGGCTTGGGCGCGGAACGCGGTAGGAAGCTCGCAGATGCCTTTTTCCACGGCGAACCCCGCGTCGGCGAGCGATTCGCAGAGCCACGCGGAGGCTTGTTCTTCCTCAAAGCCCAGTTCGGGGTGAGCGTGAATGCGGTGGCTAAGATCGATCAAACCGTCGCGGGCCGATTGGAAACGTTCTTTGGCGCCGGATTTTGCGTCCATGATATTCCGGAGCATATCACGCGCCGGGTTCATTCACCGCTCGCCGCGCGGGAATCATGGAGGCGGCGAAGGCGTCGGCCAACCCAGGCAATTGCACGGGTTACGGGTTTCCCTTATCATGGGTACATGAACGTGACGCTCTCCCTCGACGATGAACTCGTTAAGACGGTGCGAAAAATAGCCGTCGAGAAGGATACGACTCTGACGGGTATGGTTCGCGAATATCTGGAAAAACTCGCCGCCGAGGAAGCCGCAACCGGCCGGAGGCGGCGGGAACGCGAGACTCTGGAGCGCAGTTTCGAGCGCTTCCAGTTCAGGGTGGGCAAGCGAACCTGGAAACGAGCGGACCTCCATGCCCGCGCCTGATTTCCTCGACACGAATGTACTGGTATACGCGTACGACCCGGGCGATCGACGAAAGAAGCGCATCGCGCAGGAGCTGCTGAAGAGAGCCCTGGAGGGAAGCATGATCGTTTCGACCCAGGTGCTGGCGGAGTTTGCGGCCACCCTTCTGCACAAGATGGCGCCTCCCGCGCGTCCCGAGGAGGTGTTGGCCGTGCTCCATGCGCTGGGTCCGATTCGCGCGATCGTTCCCGACGGAGACACGGTTCGCCGCGCAGTGGATGCTCATGCTCAGTACGGTGTTCACTTCTATGACGGCATGATAGTGGCGGCCGCGGAGCGGGGCGGTTGTGAACGGATCTGGTCGGAGGACCTGAACGCCGGTCAGAAATATTTTGGCATTGCGGTCGAGAATCCCTTTCTCTGACGGGCGCGACTTGACGGGCAAGGTCCTTGGATGACGCGGAAATGCTTGCGGCATCACCGCGTCCGCCGTGATTTCCCTGGCGGTGGGGCCTCGTTTTTCCGCGCTGGCCGCGGAATCCTGGACGTCCACGGTCTGCGGCGGCTATGCTGTGAGGGATTGTTCGGGTGCGGCCTGACCACTGATCTAATCCACTTCACCACCTCGCTGCTGATTACCGCGGTCCTGCTGGTGTTGACCTTGCGGGCCGCGCGGCTTCCGGGAACTCCGGCGGCCAACATTCTCTTTGCGGTTTGTGGAATTCTGTGGAGCGCCGGCGGACTGGTGGGCGTGCTATTGCTGGCGGCAGGAATGGCGCGGGACGCGCGCGATGTGCGGGCGGCGTGGGCCGTGCAGTACTCCGGCGCGGCCATTTTTCCTATCGCGATCCTTGCAGTTTGGAAGCCCTTCGCGGCGCTTCCCTGGCAAAAGACGACGGCTCGCGCCTTGCAGATCTGCGCCGGCATTTCAGCGATGGCCATCGTGGCCGTGCTCTCGACGTTACGGTTTTCGCGGGGGACGCTGACACGGGCGACGGCAATCAACGCCGGAATCGTGCTGGTTTTGGGGGCGGCGGCGACCCTGCGGCGGGGTTCGACGCCGCGCGCCGTCTATCTTCCGTCGATGGCGATCGTGACAGCGCTGGCGATCGCCGTTCTGATGATGCTGCCGGGGTCGGGCGGATGGCTCCAGGGGGTAGCGTCGCACCTGATTCTGCTGATGGTGATGTGCACGTTCCTGCTCTTTGCGCGCTTCCGGCTGGCCGACCGGTTCATTCGGTATGCGGTGCGAATTCTGCTGGCGGCCCTGTGGGCGGGCATGCTGGCGGGGATCACCACGGCGCCAACTACCTGGGAAGTGCTGCATCGCGCGCAGTTCCCGTCGGCGGTCCACGCTTTCCTGCTGGTGTTGAGCGTGAATGCTCTGTTGGTCTCCATCGTATTTGTGGACGAGCGCATCGGCAAGCAGGTCAATCGCTGGCTATTTCGCGCTCCCGACTATCGCGCGGAGACGCGCGCTCTGGGGGCGCGATTGCGCGATCTGCATAACGAGCAGGCGATCGCGGACGCCGTGAAGGACGCGGCGCGACGGGCGCTGGAACTGAGCCAGGCGCGCGTCAAGGCGATCGACGGCGCGGCGCCGGCCGCGCTGCTGGATGGCGAAACGGTGGAGCAGGCGGGCGAGGTGCTGGTCCCCATGTCCAGCGGCGGACGCGTGACCCACCTGCTCCTGGTTGCGCCGGGACCGGCGCGACCCGGGCTGGTGTCGAGCGATGTGGACTACTTGCGGGCGATTGCAGGTTTGTATGGGAATCGCATCGACGCGCTCGCGCGGGAACGCGAGGCCATCGAGCGGCAGAGCCGGGAAGCAGTGCTGTTGCAGCAGGTGACGGAAGCGGAGTTGCGTGCGCTGCGCGCGCAGATCAATCCCCACTTCCTATTTAACTCGCTGAATACCGTGGCGGACCTGATTGTGCGCGATTCGGTGCGCGCCGAAACGATGACGCTACGCCTCGCGAGCGTATTCCGTCACGTGCTGGCGCATTCCAGCCGCCCTCTGACGACGGTTCGCGACGAGATCGAATTTCTGCGCGCATACTTGTACATTGAGGAGGCGCGTTTCGGCGACCGGCTGCGGGTGGAGATTGCGGTAGACGAGGCGGCGTCCGGCGAAGCGGTGCCGTCGCTGATTTTGCAGCCGCTGGTGGAAAATGCGCTCAAGCACGGTCTCGCGCCGAAGCCCGGTCCGGGGCACTTGAGCATCGCGGTAACGGCGGAGGGGAGCGTTTTGCGGCTGCGAGTGGAGGACGACGGCATGGGCCTGGCCGGGCGTCGCGAATCGCATGGGGTCGGCCTGGCCAACGTGGCGGAACGGCTGGCGACGCTCTATCAGGATCGCGCCAGCCTCGCGCTGGAAGTGCGCCAAGGCGGCGGGTGCCGCGTGATGGTGCTGATTCCGCGCGGCCAGGCGGTGACGGAATGAAGTGCCTGATTGTGGATGACGAGGAGCCGGCGCGCGCGCGCATGCGCCGTCTGCTTGCCGCCTTTCCCGATTTGGAAATCGCGGGCGAAGCGCGGGATGGCTTGGAGGCGCTTCGCAAGATCGAAGAACTGCGACCGGATTTGTTGTTTCTGGATATCGAACTGCCTGGACTCGCGGGCTTCGAGGTGCTGCATTCGCTGCCGCGCGAGGTCCCGGCGCCGCTGGTGATTTTCGTGACGGGGTACGATCAACACGCGCTGGCGGCCTTCGAAGCGAATGCGTTGGCGTATCTGCTGAAGCCCGTCGAGCCGGAACGGTTGGCGAAGGCCGTGGACCGCGCGCGCAAGCTGGCATCCGCGAGCGCGGACCGTGCGCGCGAGGGTGAACGGCTGCGGAAGATCGCGGATGAATCGGCGCGGATGCTGCGCCAGGTAGTGTGCCGCAAGCGCGATCGCATGCTGCTCATTCCGCCGGAACAGATTTTGTGGTTTCAGGTGGAAAACGGCATCGTGAAGGCTCACACGGCGGACGACACGTTCTGGGTGAACTCGCAATTGTCGGAACTGGAGAGCGGCTTGCCGGCGGAGATGTTCTTCCGGGCGCGGCGCGAGGTGCTGGTGAACGTCGAGCGGATCAAGGAGATCCGACCGTATTTCAAGAGTGGCTTCTTGCTCATCATGGCGGACGCGGGCGCGACGGAAATCGTGGTGAGCGAACGTCAGGCGCGGCTGTTCCGGCAGAGAATTCCGGGGTTGTAGGGAAGACCCTTATTCACCTCAGAGACACAGAGACGTAGAGGAAAACAAAGTCCAAACCGGAGAGCGCAGAGGTGGTAGAGACCGCTGAGGCGTAAGACTCTCCGGTCTCCGCGTCTCTCAGCTTGCCCTCGAGGCAATTACCGCGGTTTTCGTCTTCGAGCGACTGGCCGAGAAGAGTCTCTGACATCCTGATCTGGAGCCGGTATGGGGCGAGGTGGCGAGGAATGGGAATGAGCCGCTTTCCCCATGCCTTCCAACGACGTACACCGATCGAAACTCAGTCACGGAGCTGAGGAAGGAATTTGCTGGCCGATAAACGCAGATGAACGCCGATAGAACAAGAGCTCTCTTATCAGCGTTCATCGGCGGCTAATTTTCCTTGCCGGCACCTGAGGTCGGCTCATCCTGATTCCATGAGATCAGGAGTTCAGAGTCTAGTCTCGGCGCCGCAGACTGAAGTCCGCGCCACGGCGCGCTCGGCGGGCGAAATTCCGCGTTTGGCGTTTTCTCTGCGCGCGTAGGTGGTTTCCATTGAGGCATCGGGTTCGGGTGGCTTACCTTCGACTCATGAAGAAACTTCTATCGCTGGTCTTTACGATTACGTCGTGTTTTGTCGCCTGCCACGACCATCCCGCTATGCAGGCGGCGACATGGGCGCAGGTTGCCGGCAAGTGGCAGATGACTATGGAATCGCCCCATGGGGTGGTGAAGGGACCATTCAACGTGGAGCAGGATGGCGGCAAACTCACCATCTCGTTCGATGCCGAGGCCTTTGGCAAGTTGTCGGGCACGGGATCGGTGGATGGCAATAAAGTGTCGTTCAGCCTGAGCGTGCCGAACGGGCCGCAGGGATTCTGGTTTTCGGGCATGGTGGATGGCTCGAAGATGAGCGGCAAGACCGAGATGGACGGCGACTGGTCGGCCACTCGCGAAGGCGCTCAGGCGGCCTCCCAAAAGTCGATTCTCGGCACGGTGGCCGATTTCCGCGTGAAGTCGCTCGAACTGGGAGTCAAGGAGGACACGGGCGGCACGGCCTGGGTGAAGTTCGGCGCCGACACCGACGTGCTGCTGGCCGCGCCGGGCGACAAAGATTTGGGGCACGCAACGCCGGCCAGGATTGCCGACGTGGCGCGTGACGATCGCGTGCTGGTCTCGTTCGTGGAGGGGATGACGGAGGCGCGGCGCATCGTGGTGGTTTCCGCCAGTGACATCGCGCGGCGCAATGCGGCCGAGCGGCTCGATTGGGAAAAACGCGGGATCACCGGTGTGGTGGCGGCGCGCGAGGGCGACGAGATCGTGGTGGAGACCCGCACGCCGCAGGGCGCGCTGCGGACCACGCTGGCGGTGAGCGCAAAGACAACTGTGCGCCGCTACGCTCCCGATTCGGTGAAATTCGCCGATGCGGAGCCGGCATCGCTGGCGCAGATCGCCGTGGGCGACCAGGTGCGCGCCCGCGGCGACCGGAGCGAGGACGGCAGCCGGCTCACGGCGCAGGACGTGGTGTTCGGGACATTTCTGACGACCCTGGGGACGGTGGAAACGGTCGACCGCGAAAAGGGTGAAGTGCGGATTGTGGATCTGATTTCGAACACGCCGCTGGTTGTGCGGCTGACTGCCGACACACAGATGAAGAAACTGCCGGATCTGCATCAGATGCCGGCGGGACACGGGGACCATCAGCCTGCCAGCCTGGCGCAGATGCTGCAGCAGTTGCCGGCGGGCACCATCGACGACTTGAAGGTGGGCGCGACGGCGGTAGTGACCAGCACGCGCGGCAGTCATCCGGGGCGAGTCACCGGCATCATGGTGATCGCCAACGTGGACGAGCTGATTCGGATCGCGCAGTCGCAGGCAGAGGGGGCCAGTCCGTTGGAGGCGCTGAATAAGATGCACGGCGGCATGATGAGCGGTCCGGGCGGATTCGGTCTCCCGGCGATCCTGCAATGAGGCTCCTGGTTCTGCTGCTCTGCGCCTCGGCCCTCTGGGCGCAGAGCAGCTTGCACGGGACGGTGAGCGATCCTTCCGGCGCGGCGGTGCCCAACGCTTCGGTCGCGCTCGACGGGCCTGGCGGCGGGAAGCGAGCGCGCACCGATAACATGGGTGAGTACTCCTTTTCGCGGATCGCGGCCGGGCGATATTCGGTGAGAGTGGCGGCCAGGGGATTCGCCGCGGCGCGGAGGGAAGTGGTGGTGGATGGCGCCGCGGTCTTTGATGTGCGGTTGGCGATTCAGACCGCGCCGCAATCCATCCGCGTGGAGGGCCGGACGGGGCGCGTGAACACCGAACCGGAGGGGAACGGCAGCGCGGTGGTGATGGGCGAGCGGCAGATCGCGGCGCTTTCCGACGATCCCGATGAGCTCGCCCTGGAACTGCAGGCGCTGGCCGGTCCCGCGCCCGGTCCGGATGGCGGACAGGTTTACATCGATGGGTTCACGGGCGGCAATCTGCCGCCGAAATCGGCAATTCGCGAGGTGCGCATCAATGCGAACCCATATGCGCCGGAATACGACCGGCCGGGGTTCGCGCGCATCGATATCTTCACCAAAGCAGGCAGCGAATCTCTGCACGGCCAGGCCATGACATCGCAGAACGGCGGCGCGCTCGACACACGAAATCCGCTGGTGGGGCAGAAGCCGCCGTATCGCTCGCAATTATATAGCTTCGACATGGCGGGGCCGCTGCGGAAGAATAAGGCGTCGTTCACCTTCGATCTGCAAGAGCGGAGAATCGCCGACAACGCCGTGATTCTGGCGACCGAACCGAGCGGCGCGATCGATCAGACGTTTCCCGCGCCGCAGTCGCGGCTGGCGGTGAGTCCGCGGGTGGATTACGCCATCGACGGAAGCAACAACCTGACCGTGCGGTATCAGCAGATCTGGAACGGGCTCGACAATCAGGGCGTGGGGAATTTCAATCTGCCGTCGCAAGCGTACCACGAGACGCAGCGCGAGCAGACCGCGCAGCTCACCGAGACCGCGACGCTGAATCCGCGGCTGGTCACGGAAACGCGATTTCAATATTTGCGGTCGACGGATTGGGCCATGGCGGCGAATGGCGCTCCGGCGATCGAGGTTGAGGGCGCTTTCTTCGGCGGCGGCGCGCCCATCGGCAATTCGGGCAGCGTTACGGGGAACTGGGAAGCGTCGAGCCTCACGATTCTTTCGGCGGGCAAGCACACGGTGAAGTGGGGCGGACGCGTGCGCGATGCGCGCCTCACCGACACATCGCGCAACAATTTCGCCGGTACGTACACGTTCTATACCCTGGCGCAATATGAGGCCGGCGTGCCCGCGCAGTTCAGCCGCAACGCCGGCGATCCGACGACGGAGGTGAGGCAGTCGGACCTGGGAGTCTTCGTGGGCGACGATTGGCGGGCGCGATCCAACCTGACGTTGAGCTTCGGACTGCGCTACGAGACACAGAGCAATC
>Ga0181528_10001315_pt1 | contig 15571 bp, 12 predicted proteins | sample PEATcosm2014_Bin_47_FD_119742 | JGI IMG/M metagenome (GOLD analysis project Ga0181528, IMG submission 119742) | Peatland microbial communities from MTU Mesocosm Facility, Houghton, MI, USA - PEATcosm2014_Bin10_10_metaG | ecosystem: Environmental > Terrestrial > Soil > Wetlands > Peat | place...
CTTGATGCGCGCCACATCGGGCTTGCCCATGTTGGTGATGTACTCGTTCTTGTCGCGGACTTCCTTGATGGTGAACGAAATCACTTCGAGCCCCATCTTATTCATGTCATCGGCGCAGGTGGACCGCATGCGGTCACCCACCATTTCGGGCTGCTTTACGATTTCTTCCACCGTGAGCTGGCCGATAATGCCGCGCAGGTGGCCTTCCATCACCAGGCGGATCAGGCCTTCGCGCTCATCCGGCGGCTTGGTCAGAAACTGCTCGGCGGCAGTCAGGATCGACTCCGGGTCGGACTTCACTTTGATCTGCGCTACGGCTTCGACGGTGACCGCGACACCCTGGCGGGTGTAAAGATCCTGCTTCGGCGCGACGTCAAACGACATCAGCTCGAGCGACAATCCGCGGACGGTCTGCACCATGGGATAAATCACGATTCCGCGGCCTTTGATGACGCGCGTTCCGCCGAGCCCGTAGACGATGAGGGCCTCGTGCGGTCCGGCTTTGCGATACAACTTCGCCATCACGGACGTAATGATCAGGAGCACCGCGATACAGATTACGGCGATCACAATGGGAGTGGTTTCAATCATAAAATTGAGCGTTTCTCCTTGGGCTCCGGTTCCCCAAGCACATCTTCAAAGGGCCGCACATACGCGATCCCTTTTTCATAGCGGGTGACAATCACTTCAGCTCCCTTGGGTATGGCGGCGCCATCTTCACTGCGCGCGCCCGCTACATGACGGGTACCGCCTTGCGTGAACACCAACTCGCCGGTGCCGCCGGATCGAATGGACATAGTAGTGCGCCCCAGGACCCCGATCATGTCGTAATCGGCCGGGTCAAGCGGGACGTCGTCGGCCATCAAAACCCTGGCCAGAAACCAGAAGACTACCGCCGCCGCTCCCAGGCCGCTCAGCGCGGCAACGCCCAGCACCACCACGATCCAAACGTGATAAATATGCTCCAGCAAATATCCTGTGCCGCCAAACCAGGCAAGGAAGGCGGCCAGTGTTCCGAAATTAAACCACGGCGTCTGCCCGCGTCCGCCGCCGCCATGCGGAATGTGGACAGGATGCGCGCCGATATGCAGGTGCGGAATGTGCAGATGCACGGATCCCGCCAGAAGCGCCAGCACGCTGAGCGCGAATCCCACGAAAAAACAGACGAGATAGAAGTCAGACCAGGTCATGATCGCCTCTTCGATTTACGGGCCGCGGGCGCCGGTTTCAGCACTTCCAACAGGCGTTCCGCCAGCCCGGGGTTATCCAAAATATTTCCTAAGAGCACCAGGCACATGCGTGAATCGTCGTGCCGCGCAATGGTGAGCAGGGCGTGATGCAGCTCCGGCTCGCGGCTGAAACGCTCCGCGCCGCTCACCAGCCAGAGATCCAGCTTGTCCTCGAGGGCGCCGATATCGGAAATCAGTTCGTTCTGAAAGCCCTCCGGGTCGTCCACCAGATAGCCGGGGTGAACTTTAAAGAACCGCGCCAGCAGCATGCGCGTAGAATTAGTCAGATGCGGTCGCGCACCGCTCTCGATCTGCGAAAGATAGCTTTGGCTGATGGATTTTCCCTGCTCCTTCTGGATCAGCCGGGCGAGCTCCAATTGGGAGAGCTCGCGGTTGAGTCCGCGGAGGGTACCCTCCACCTCCCGCAGATAACGCAACTTTTCACCGAGCGTCATATCGCAATATGTGATTATATTATTGCAAATTGCGATTGGTGTCAATAGGGAAGAAAAGGCCGGCCGGGAGCCGCCGTGACCGGTGAACACTCGCCGCGCCTTTGACAGAGTGGTGCGGCTGGCGCGAGCCCGAAGGCTATTTTCGCCGGGGGGGGCGCTGCAAGTTCCCAAGGGCCTCGATCCCGGCAAGCACCTGCTTCGTGTCGGGCGCCGCAGATAAGCATGCGCCTGGCAGCGCTATCGCCTGGCAGTGGGCCAGGTTGAATTTGCGCTGGATACCGAAACCGCTTTGGATTTGAGCTAAGCTTGTGTCTTGGAACCAGGCTTCATCAGTGGCTCTTTTATCGAATGCAGTACCCATGCGCTGGGTCAGCGGTCCGTTGGAGATCGCCCGGCGCGGCAGGGCTGAGGGCTTCAGCCTCCAAAACAAGCAGATACTGGAACGTTTCCACGATCCGGCCTCTCTGGACATCCTCAAGAACTCAGCCGTCGACTGCCTGGTATTGAGCTGGGCGGCCGGACTGACGGAAGACGCGCTTCAACAGAAGTCCGCCGGGCCGCTTGTCGCCGCCGCGCGCGAGCGCAATCTCGCCGTAGTCGGATGGGTGGAAAATACCGCCGATCCCCAGGCGGCGATCGCCGCCGCCCGCTCCGCCGGCCTGGCGGCCGTGGCGATCGAGAATTTCAAGGGCCGGAGCGATTTCCCGGTGATCCCATGGGGCGACCGCGCCAAGATGCCGTGGGACGCTCCCGGACCCGTTCTGGCAGCGAGCGGCAACGTCTGGCCGGGTGTGAGCATGCCCGGAGGCGGCAGCAGCGCCGGACCCACCGGCGCGCCCTGGGTCGACTCCAACGGCTGGTTTCTGCAAATGGCGCGCGCGCGGGTGAGCCGGCCGCTCTGGCTGATGTTCGACCCGCCGGCCAAGGGCCGCATCTTCGCCGCCGCGGACTACGAGACCACCGTCTGCGACTCCGAAATCGCTGGCGGGCGCTGGGTGATTTCGCTCGACGAGAGCGTGCGCGCGGGCCTGATCGCCGGCAATCCGGCGGCGCGGGAAATATTCGGCCGCATCGGCGCGTCGATCCGCTTCTTCGACATGCACGCGGACTGGCGAACCTTCCGCTCGCTAGGCGTTCTCGGAGTGATCTCCGATTTCACCGGCGACAACTACGAGATGAGCGGCGAAATCCTGAACCTGGCCGCGCGGCGCAATTTGCCGTACCGCGTGATTTGGAAATCGCAGGCCCTGGCGCAGCCTTTCACAGGCCTGAAGGCCCTGCTATATGCCGATCGGCAGGCGCCGGAAGCGCCCCTGCGCAGGAAGATGATGGCATTTGTGGAGCATGGCGGCCTGCTGATCGCCGGGCCGGAATGGGGACCCGAAGGAGCACCCGCCGATCCCGGTTTCGACACGCAGTTCGCCGTGCGCACCTATGGGAAGGGCCGGCTGGCGGTGGCTAAGGACGAGCTGGCCGACGCCTTCCAGGTAGCGGGCGATGCCCAGCTCCTGGTCAGCCACGCCAACGACCTGGTAAAGGTCTACAACGCCGCCAGCGTCGGTTGTACGCTCGTTCTGGGTTCACCGGACGGCCAACGCGATCTGGTGCAGGTGTTGGCGTTTGCCACCGGCTGGAGCTCCGGCGCGCGTACGGTGTGGGTGAGCAAGAAGTATAGCGGCAATACCAGACTATGGTCGATCGGATCGGCGCAGCCCATGCTGATCGAGCCGGCGCCGGCGGATGAGTATTTCGGAGTGGAGTGCCGGATTCCGGCGGGAGTGCCCGGCTATTTCGCCTTGGAATTCGAAGCTTAGGACGGAGAAGATCATGAACGTCACCAGGAGAGGATTCATGGCGGGAGCCGGCGCGGCCGGCTTGGCGCTGCTGCGGCCCGCGCGGTCGTGGGCGAATGCGCCTACCGCCCCCGTGGCGATCGCCCGCTGCCCCGGATACGGACCGGAGTTTCTGTCGGCGAGCGAGAAGCTGTTCGACCAGTTGGGAGGACTGGGGCGGCTGGTAAAAGGCAAGACCGTCACCATCAAGATCAACCTGACGGGCGAGGCCGGCATGCGCCTGGATCATGTTTCCGCCGGGCGGACTACCTGGACTCATCCGCGCTCCGTGGCGACGGTGGTCCACCTGCTCGATAAGGCTGGCGCGCGCCGCATCCGCATCGTGGAGGGCGCCTGGGCCTGGGCCGCTTCGCTCGAGGAGTTCATGTACCTGGCCAACTGGGATGCCCGGCTGGTTTTGAGCGCGGCGCCGCGCGTCGAGCTGGTGAACACCAATCTTCCTTACAAGGGCAAGAAGCCGTACACGCGGTTTCCGGTGGCCAACGGCGGGTACCTGTTTCCGGCTTTCGATCTTAGCACTGCCTATGCCGAGTCCGACGTGCTGATCTCCATGGCCAAGCTCAAGCAGCACCTCACAGCAGGCGTGACGCTGTCGATGAAGAACTGTTTCGGCTGCAGCCCGACCACCATCTACGGAGACAAGCTCCCTCTCGACGAGCCCTCGCCCGTTCCCTATGGCGGCCGCGGAGAAATCGGCCATGCCGGCAGCCGCCAGCCTCCCAAGAGCGCGCCGCCCGAAAAGGATCCGAAAAGCCCGCGCGAGCCGGGATACCGCATCCCGCGATTCGTGTCCGATCTGGCGGCCGCCAATCCCATAAACCTGGCGATCGTCGACGGCGTCGAGACCATCACCGGGGCCGAACTCCCGCGGGAAGGCTATACCAAGCCAGTCAACCCCGGAGTACTGCTGGCGGGAACCAATTGCGTCGCCACGGACGCGGTAGCGATGGCCGTGATGGGGTTCGACCCGATGGCGGAGCGCGGCACAGCGCCGTTCCAGAAATGCGACAGCACCCTGAAGCTGGCCGAAGAGCTGGGTGTCGGTACTCGCGACTTGAAGCAGATCGAAGTGATCGGCGTGCCGATTGAGAGGGCGCTTTTCCGTTTCCTCGATCACGTGGGGCCAGTGCCGCCGATCGAGTAAGAGCGACGCTGAGGCTCCGGGTTCTGGCGGCTCCGTGGCCTCCGCCGTCCCCGCGTGCCCTGGCCGGATACCGGCCGTGATTTCGCGCCTTGAGTCTGACCCACGGCTATCCGCCGCGCCAGCCTCTTTCGAGTCATCCTGACTTGGCTCGCGCGGCCAAAAGTCTTTACCGCACCGGTGGCCGATACACCCGGATCGCCTTGATCGCCGGCGAAGTCTTTCCTCTGGCGGCCATCTCCAAAGTATGTTTCCGGTTCGACAATCCCAGCGCCAGATTCACCGCGTATTCGCGCGAGGGATCGGCGACCCGCGGCGCCCGATAAACATCGCGGAACATGGGCGCCACGCTCCACTTCACCTCGAACCCCACAGGCGTGAGGACGTGCAGCAGATCGAAAGCGCGCTTCACCCCGTAGTCCGCCGGCTCGATCGCCACCCGTCCGGACCGCGAAACGAAACGCTCCGTGCTCACGCCCTCGCCGTCCTTGCCTGTGCGGGAGCCAACCACTTCGAAGCGCCAGCGCGAATCGTCGGCATTGGTTTCCAGAACGCGCAGGCTCCAGTCTTCCACCACGAGCGGCTTTTCGGCGGACACGGCGTTTACCGCAGGCCAATCGACGGCGAAGGTGTCGCTCGGCCGCGTGATGAAATACAGCTCCGGAAATTCCGAGGGCTTCTTGCCGTCGATAAGCACATCGGCTTCCGCGGCATGGTACGGACCGCCGGCGGCCGCGATGACATCGATTCGATTGCCGTCGAACTCCAGCCGCATGCGGCCGTCTGCCCAATGAAGATTGCTCCCCACGGCGTAGTCCCGTACCAGATCCGCATCGGCGGGCGACGCGAGCGAAGCGTCGTAACGAAGATAGCGTTCGGTCAACTCCGCCAGCAGCCAGTTGCCTTGCGGGTTCAAGTGCGTTCCGTCGGAGAGCACATCGGTAGGATGCAGGTGGTTCCCGTTCACGTATTGGATCCAGGGGCGCCGCACGTCCACCAGCCCGCAACCGTAGCGGCGGCACAGCTCCGGGAGCCACTCATAGCAGTGCCGGTCGTGCCACTGCTCGCGTTTCACCTTTGCCGGGTCGCTGGGCTGCCCTTCTATCGGCATCCAGGTCGGGTAGTCGCTTTGGATCAGGATCTCCGCAGTGGTGTGCTGCTCGATCGCGACGATAATCTTCTCGTAGTTTTCTTCCCCGCCGTAGTCGTGGAACACGATCAGATCGGGGTAGAAGGCAAACACATCGTGGCCCACCGTGCGCACCAGGTAATCGGAGCTGTAGCCGCCGATGGCGCGGTTTTCGATCGTCAGGTCGGCATAAGGAAAGCGCGTGCGAAGGTCCTGCGCCACCTGCTGCGTCCACTCCTGCTTGGTGATGGACTGGCCGTAGAACAGAATGCGCACGGGGTTTCGCCGGCCCGCTGAGCTCGCCGCCAGCAGCGACATGGTGCGCTGGATACCTGCGCCGTAGCGTTCGCCGGAACTCTCCGGCGGCGCCGGAGGGTACTGGGACGCTTGAGCCAGCAAGGGCAAGCTGGCAGTAGCAGCGCCCCCATGCCCGTCCCGCGCATATGCAAACAGCCGATAGACGCCCTCCTGGCCGGGAATGCGAACCGAAGCCCGATCGCCCTGCGAGGAAACGATAGCGCCATCGATGGGCCGCGTGGGCTCTTCGCGATCGCCTCCCACATTGGGATTTCCGGAAACGTCCTTGCGCAAATCCCAGGTAATCCGCAGCGCGTCCGAGTTGGGGTTCGAGACATCGAACCGGAAGTCTACCACCGACCCGGGTGCCACCACGGCGGGGCCTTGCGCTCCCTCGCGGCTGATCGCCGTTGGCCCCACATGCGGCGCGCGGTTGGCCGGCCACTTCCCGCTCCACAGGAACGTCATCACATCCACCGATTCCGTGCGGCTGCCGTCTTCGAGAAACATGCCATACCAAGTGTGGGTCTTCTCATGATGCTGGTCCCAGTGGAAAACGAAGGAGCCCAGGCAACTCGGCTGGCCTTCGACGGCATGCTCGTAAGCGCGCCGATAGAAGTCGGCCTTTTGGCTGCTGTTGTCTTCGATAGGCAGATTCCAGGCTGTCTTCTCCACCTGCCAGTGGCCGCGCGGGCCGAACTCCGTTATCCAATACGGCCGCGTCCAGCCCTGTCTGGCAATATCCTCCGGAAGCGTCAGCATATCGGCATAGGAGTTGAGCCCCACGGCGTCGAGGTCGGGACAATAGCGATTCAGTTCGCCCAGCATGCGCTTGTAGGCGTCCCCGACGGGCGTGATGACTGGATGATTGGGATCGATTTGATGAATCATCCGCGCAACCTGATTCACCTCTGTCCAAAGCACCGCGCGCTGTTCCGCCGTGGTATTGATTTCGAGCTCGTTGCCGACGGCCCATGCCAGCAACGCGGGGTGCTCCTTGAACTTCGTTACGATCTGGCGGATTTGCTCGCGCTGGCGTTCCACCGCAGCCTGGTCATCGTAGCGGAAGCCGGCGCGCTGCTTGCCGAACGGCAGGCCGACCAGAACCGTGAGCCCCAAAGCCTGCGCCTGATCGAGCGAATCCGTGCCGGCGCGGATGGCATTGCCGCCGGCCGCCGTCAACTCCTGCAAATGCACAGCGCCAACCGCGCCCTTGGTGAAATACGGCTGGCCGTTTCTCAGCAGCTGATATCCGCTCCCTGTGCTGACGATCTTGACCACTGAAGCTTCTGCCGCCAGGGCACAGCACAAAATACCCAACAGCACCTTGCCGCAACTCCGCGCGCTCGAGCAGGCGCCGTTACCGGGCCGCGGCCGTGAGGGAGCGATCCTAGCCCTCCGGCCCTCGGCGAGTTTGGCTCGCCTGGACAAGCTGAAGCTGATCCCACGTGGGGCATGCTTCAGCTTGCCTGCCGGACGACAGCCCGGCCAGTCCCCACCGGCCACCAAAGGATTCTTCAACCGAATTCGGCTAAACTTCACGACCGCGAGTTTAGCACCCGGTGCGCATGAGGTCCGCTATAATTCGGCCATGCCGCTGAGCCGAAGGTCATTTGTCTCCGCGTGTCTCGCCTCTCCCCTTGCCGGACTATACGCCGCCGCCGCGCAGACCGCCGCGCCCTCGAAGATTACGCGTATCGAAACCGTGTACTGGAAGAGTCGCGACGATGCCCCGTTCTGGCCCCATTGGACCTGGGTCAGGATCGACACCGACGCCGGCGTCTCCGGCATCGGCGAAACCTATCCGCGCAATCCCGCCGAGGCAGCCGTGGTCCACGCCGTGGCCGCGTCACTGATCGGCCGCGACCCGCGCGATATCGAGCGCATATGGGCCGACCTCTACCGCCAATTCGATTTTCAGATCGCCGGCGGCGCCGAAATCCGGGCCTTGAGTGCCATCGACCTGGCCCTGTGGGACTTGCTCGGCAAGCACCTGAACGCTCCCGTATACCGGTTGATCGGCGGCAAAGCCAACCCCCGCGTCCGCCTGTACAACACCTGCTTTCCCTACAAGTACGATTTCAACCGCGAGCCCGAGAAGATCATGCGAGAGCTGATCGACACCCGCGGCATTAAGGCCATCAAGATCTGGCCGTTCGATGGCGCGGCCGCCCGCAACAAGAACCAGTTCATCACCGCGCAAGACATCGACGAGGCGCTCCAACCCGTAAAGAAGCTGCGCGACACTTTCGGCTCCGAGATCGAGATCGCCATCGAGTTCCACTCGCAGTGGAACGTCACATCGGCCATTCGCATCGCCCACGCTCTCGAGCCCTACCGGCCGATGTGGCTGGAAGATATGTTGATGCCGGGTAACTTCCTGCAGTATCGCGAGCTGGCGGCATCCACCAGCCTGCCGCTCATCGCCGGGGAAAGGATGGCGGGCAAGATGCAATTCCAACAACTGCTGGAATCGCGAGCCGTAAAGTACGTCATGTTCGACGTCACCTGGTGCGGCGGGTTGACCGAGGGCCGCAAGATTGCGGCCATGGCGGACGCATTCGAACTACCCATCGCGCCGCATACAGCCGGCGGCCCGCTGCTGTTCTACGCCACCACGCACCTCACCACTGCGGCACCCAACGTGTGGATCCAGGAGAGCTGCCAGCGCTTTTATGAGCGCGATTGGCCGGCCATGCTGGAGAATCCCATCGCCCCGGAGGGTGGATTCATCCGTGTGCCCGAGGAGAGCGGCTTCGGCATGCGGATCAAGCCCGAAGTCTGGAATCACCCCGCCGCCGTACGCCAGGTAAGCGCGTGAGAGTATACTGGATCGGAGTCAGGAGTCCTGAATGAAACTGTTGTCGATTGCCGCTTTCATGTGCTTGAGCCTTGGGACCGCGGCCGCGCAGACCAAGCCGGACGCAGCTCTGCCGGCGCCGTCGTCCGAGGAGCAGGCCAAGCTGCTGGACAGCGTGCGCCATTACGCCCTCAACTATACGCGCGGGCTTCCGGACTTCCTCTGTCTGGAGCAGAACCGCCGCTATGAGGACAACACCGGCATGCGGGCCTGGCATCTGGTGGACGTCCTCACGGCGAGGCTCAGCTTCTTCAACCAGCAGGAAGAGTACGCGCTGATTTCGCAGAACGGCCACACCGTCAAAAATGCGTCGTATGGCTCCGTGGAGGGGGCTGTTTCCATGGGCGATTTCGGCTCCGCCATGTACGACATCTTCGACCCGGCCAGCCATGCCACGTTCGCGTGGAAGCGATGGACCAACTTGCGCGGACGCCTGACGCAGGTCTTCGCCTACCGCATTCCGCTGGAGTCCTCCAAATACGTCATCGAGTGGAGCGAGAAAGGGTCGAACGTGCAGAAAATCAAGGTTGCCTATCGCGGATCGATCTTCGTGGGCAACGAATTGGACACGATCGTGCGAATCGACCAGGAGGCCGTAAACATTCAGCCTTCGTTTCCCATCCGGCAAGCCCAGGAAACGCTGGATTACGACTTCACCAGGGTCGGAGACCGCGAATTCTTTCTGCCCCTGGTAGCCACCTTGGAGATGCACAGCCGCGGCGACATGTGGACCAGGAACGTGAAGGAATTCCGGCTTTACCAGAAGTTCTCGGCCGACGCTGTGATCAAGTTCGACGGCGAGTTGCCCCCGCTCTCCGACGATAAGACCAAGGAACAGGCGCCGCGGAAATCGAAGTGATCAGCCGTTCGCCAGGATCCGGTGCACGATCTCGGCGTTTTCCCGCACTTCGTCCTTGAACTTGGGGAACATCCCGACGTAGATGCCGTCGGTCGGTTTGATGCTTTCGAAGGCCGTTCGGAATGCCTGTTCCACGCCGCGGTCCGGAATGCGGCCCGCCGCCAGAATCTTGAAGGCGAAGCATGGCTTCCTGGTCTGCCGCATCACCCGGTACATGCGCGGCGGATCGCTCTGCATGTAGATATCGCCGGGCATCTCCATGATTTCGCCGTTGAGCGCCCGTTTCCATTCGTCGGGAGTTCGTCGGCGATTGTATACGCAGCCCGAATAAAAATCCACGTCCCAGTTCTCTTCTTCGATCTTGGCGATCACTTCCGGAATGTGCGTTCCCACGCCCACCAGCACCCCCATGTCGCGCACCTTCTTGCACCACTCCTTGACCGGCTTCATGTCGCCGGCCTGCCAGGCGTTGTCCACTACTTCGCCCTGCCGCTGCAGCGCCAGCGGCTTGAGTGTCCTAACGAGGGTCTCGGCGTCCGCACTGGTGGTCACCTGGGGAATCAGGTGCATCTGGCCGCCCTCGGACTGGAAGCGCACCCAGTCCTCCTGCTGCCGGCCGGCGGGGACGTAGTTGAAGGCGTTGATGCCAAAGCGGCAGCACTGGTGCATCACCGCGCAGACGCGATCGGCCGTGTACCACTCCTTCATGCTGTTGCCGAAATTATTGTTGTAATGGGAATACCCGTAGAATGGATTCACGCCCAGGACCAGGCGGCTGATCTCGGCGTGAAAGAACTTCATCTTGGGCACCTGGATCTCGGAGGCCGGTTTCAATGGCTGCGCCGGTGCGCCGGCTTGCCCGGTAGATTGCCCGGTAGATTGGGCCTCTACCGCCGACGCGCCCGCCGTCAAACCCGCCAGTGCCGCGCCCGACTGCAAAAAGTTTCGTCTGCTGGTGGACATCTGCGTCTTCCTCCAATCCATTTTCCGCTATACAGCTTTGAATATCTGATATGGTAGCTCATAGCAGCGCAAAAATGCCGTTTGACGGAGGTTGCCATGGACATTTCGATCAAAGCCCCGCGCCGGAGCTTCCTGCAGGCTGCCGGGGGCGTGCTTCTGCTGAAGCCGCAGACCGTATTCGGATCGCAGGCCAATTCCAGTGTGGAAGTGGGCCTGGTGGGCTGCGGAGGCCGCGGGAACTGGATCGCGCCCTTCTTTCCCGACCATGCGGGCGCCCGCGTCGTGGCCGTCGCGGACGTCATCAAGAGCAGGCTCGATGCCACACGCAAGGAACTCCAGGTGGATCCCGGCCGGGCGTACTGGGGGCCGGAGGCCTATCGGGAACTGGCGGAATCGAAGCTCGACGCGGTGGTGATCGAGACGCCGCCCTATTACCATCCCGCGCACGCCGCCGCGGCCGTGGACGCCGGCAGGCACGTGTTCTGCGCCAAGCCGGTCGCCGTGGACGTTCCCGACAGCCAGAGTTTTCTGACGAGCGGGCGCAAGGCGCAGAGTAAGGGGTTGAGCTTCTGGGTGGATTTCCAGAGCCGCGCGCGCCCGGTCTTTCAGGAAGCCGTGGCCCGCATGCGGCGCGGAGACATCGGGAAGATCGCCATGGCGCAGGTCTATTACTATGCCAACCGGCCGTGGGAGGACCGCTCCACTCCCGATATGGAGCCTGGCCTCAAACGAATGGTCAACTGGTTGAGCGACCGCGTGCTCAGCGGCGACATCATCGTCGAACAGAATGTCCATGTTCTGGATATGGCGAACTGGTACCTCGGGGCACACCCGCTGAGGGCGACCGGGGCCGGCGGGCGGACCAGTTGGGCGGGAACCAAGAGCGATAAGGGCGATGCCTGGGACCATTTCGCAGTCACCTTCTGGTATCCCGATGACGTTCACGCCACCTTCAGTTCGCACCAGCTCACCGGCCGATACTCCGATTTGTGCGTTCGCTGCTTCGGACTGAAAGGCTGCGCGGACACCCATTACGGCGGACTGGTGCGCATCAATTACGACGAGCTCGACGGCGCCTGGACCGGCACGCAGAAAGACGACACCTTCACCGGCGGCTGCATCACCAACGTGCAGAACTTTGTGGAGAGCATCCGGACCGGCCAGCCGATCAACAATGCGGCCGCGGCAGTGGAGAGCAATCTCACCGGCATTTTGGGCCGCACGGCAGCCTATCGTGGAGGCGTGGTGACCTGGGACGAAATGATGTCCTCCCACGAGAAATGGGAAGCCAGCTTGCAACTGAAGTGGTAAGGGCAGACGTGGCGCAGACACCCTTGTGAGAGGCGCCCTCTGGGCCGGAGGCTCTTCTCGGCGCGACGGGTCGAAAAGAGTCTCGACCCAGCAGCCTAAGGCTGCGCCACGTCATTTTGCCGTCACGGTGATGTTAGGAGGCTTGAATGAGAGCGATCACGCGCCGCAAACTAATCCAATCGACGGCGTTCGCCGGGTTTGGCTGGCATCTCAAGGGCGGCACCGGCGGCAAATTGACGATCGGCGTCACCGACTGGAACCTGAAGCTCGCCGCCAACCCGGACGCGCTGCCACTGGCGAAGCGAATCGGCTTCGATGGCGTGCAGGTGTCGTTCGGCAGGAGCATTGTCGACAACAAGATGCCGCTCGACGATCCGCAGATCGTCGCCAGATACCTGAGCGTGAGCAACGAACAGCAGATTCCCATCGACGGGACCTGTGTGGACCGGCTTCACGTGAATGGCCTGAAGAACGACAAGCTGGCGGTCAAGTGGGTACTCGATGCGATCCGCCTCACCAGCGCGTTGCACACTCGCGTGCTGCTGCTGCCGTTCTTCGGCAAATGGGCGATTGAAAATGCGAGCGAACGCGACGCCGTTGGCGATGCCCTCCACGAGCTCGCGCCGGAAGCCGAGAAGGCCGGGGTGATCCTCGGCTTAGAGGATACACTCTCCGCCGAAGATAAAGTCCGCATCATGGACCGCGCGCAGTCCAACTTCGTGAAGGTGTACTACGACGTGGGCAACTCCACACAGGCCGGCTTCGACGTGGTGAAAGAGATTCGCTGGCTGGGCAAGCACCGCATCTGCCAATTTCACCTCAAGGATAATCCGCACTACCTGGGGGAAGGGACCATTCCGTTCCCGCAGGTGATGCAGGCCATTCACGATATCGGATTCAACGGCGCCGCGAACCTGGAAACCGACACCCATGCCGATTCCTCCGTGGAAGCGGACATGCGAAAAAATCTGGCCTACGTTCGCCAGTTCGTGACGTAGCCGGCATCGGCCGCTATGTAACAATTGTCGAGGGGAAAGGCGTTCTTCCTCAACCGCAACCGTGAACGTTACCGAGCCGCGACCGTAAGGGAGCGGTGCTTTGCCATCACTTATGCGAATTTCGCTACGCCGGGCACTCCTTTTTGCCGCCCTCAGCGCCGTCACCGCACTCGCCTGGCAAGACTATCGCCTGCGCGTCACCGGAGAGCTTGTGGAAATCGACGCCACCGTTATCGACGATCACGGAGGGTATCCCGTTTCTTACCTGAAAGCCTCCGACTTCCGCATTCTCCTCGACGGCCAGCCGCAGGAAATCAAGCACTGCAAGTTCGTCTCAACCAACGATGTTCCGCCACCGCCGCCTTCCCCCGATCCGCCGGATGACCCATTGAGCGCCCCCGCCTGGCAGCCGGTCATTCCGCCTCCACCTATCCAGCCGGAGCATGTGAACCGCATCATCGTGCTGTTCGTCGGCGACCTGCTCACTTCCTCCGAAAGCCTCACCGCCATTGGCGACGGACTCAGGAAGTTCGTGTTGGAACAGGTGCGCCCCGGCGATCTCGTCGCCATCCTGCGTTCCAGCGCCGGCATGGGCGCCTTGCAGGATTTCACCACCGACAAAGGAATGCTCCTCGCTGCCGTCGATCAGTTGCGACTTCCCGCTACTGCGCTCGCCGGCATGACCGCCGATCGCGCCAGTCTCGAAACCACCGCCGCACTTCTGCAACTGCTGCGGCGGATGACCGGTCTGCCGGGCCGAAAATCGGTCGTCCTGATTTCCGATTCTCTACGGCTTACCACCCCGGACGAGCCGGATCCCTCCACCGGCCAGCCCGGCGTCCGCGACGGCACGCCCACCGTGGTGGACCAATCCCTGCGCGCCGGTGTGGTGCTGTATGCCATCGACACCCATGGAACTTTCTCGGGGGATGGCGCTTCTCTGACGGCTCGGACTGGCGGATTCACGGTCGCGCAATCCAACCGCATCGACGCCGCGCTCGCGCGCGTGATGGCCGATCGGCGCGGGTACTACCTTCTGCAGTTCCAACCGTCGGCCGACGCCATGCAGCCGAAAATCGCCGGCCCACCCGAGTTTCACCAGCTGAAGGTGGAGACCCTCCGACCCGGTCTCACGGTCCGCTCCCACAGCGGATTTTTCGGCATCGGCGACGAATACCACAACTCCACGCCTACCATGGCCGCCATCCTGTCGAAGGCGATGGAGTCTCCTTTCCCGTTGTCCGACATTCACCTCGATGCCGAGGCCAGTTACCTGGCCGGCAAGAACTCCTACCTCATTCGCGCGACCGTCTATATTGACGGCCATGATGTGGCGTTCACCGGCCCGCCGGCCCACATGACGGGCAGCGTCCACTTATTCGTGCGCGCGTTCAACGCCAATGGAGAAGCGTCGGCGGGAGGCATCGACGATACCCGCCGGATCGACGTCGATGAAAGCGACTACCGGCGCACCCTCAACTACGGTCTGGTCTATACCACCGTCCTCACGGTGCCGAAACCCGGGCCCTATCGGGTTCGGGTCGTCTGCCGCGACGACGGCACCGGCAAGATCGGCACGGGCAGCGACTTCGTCGCCATTCCGTCGACAAAGGGCGCCGGCCTACGCCTGTCGGGCATCGTATTCCAGCACGACCTCGGGATCGAAAATCAATTGGTCCCCGCGTCCGTTCCGGGCGTCTACTCGATTGGCCAGACGGCCCGCTTCAGCTTCCAGATCTCGTGGAACGGAGCCAGGCCGAATCTGGACCGCCTGGAGATCCGCACCCGCCTCTACCGTGGCGGCGCGGAAGTCTGGCACAGCATATCTGCGCCCGTCGCCGCCGACCCGGCCAACTTCGCCGGTGGATCGCTGCGCGTCCCCGCCGGCCTCGACCCCGGCGACTATCTCCTCCGCGTCGACCTCGAAGACAAGTACACGCACGGCCTGCCTGTCGCCTGGCAGTGGGCGAAACTGCGGGTGCGATAAAATACGGCCAAGGATCTATGGCTTATCCGGCCTCACCTTGCGTGCAAGAACCCGACGGCGGTCTGTACCAATCAGGCGCCCGTGTATCCCTCGACTCAATTGTGATTCACTTCCAGGAAAGCGCAGCTCCGGAAAAAATCGCCGATTCCTCCGACTGTTCGGCTAGGGCAGGTGTACGGCGCGATCGGCTATTATCTGGAGCACGAACAGACAGTAAAAGATAATCTCCCTCGCCAACGCGAGCGCGACCTCGCCAACCCGCCGTTGAGCCAAACCAATCCGGAGCTGTTTGCCCTTCTGGAAGCGCGTAAGCAGATGCCCGCCAAACACCCTTGAGCATCCGCTTCCTGGCGGACGAAGACGTCGACGCTAACCTGCGTCGCGGCCTGCAAACTCGCGAACCCGCCATCGATATCCTGGATGTGAACACCGCCGGCCTGCGGCCAACAGCGGATCCCGAATTGCTCGATCTCGCTGCCCAACAGGATC
>Ga0181528_10001317_pt1 | contig 15566 bp, 14 predicted proteins | sample PEATcosm2014_Bin_47_FD_119742 | JGI IMG/M metagenome (GOLD analysis project Ga0181528, IMG submission 119742) | Peatland microbial communities from MTU Mesocosm Facility, Houghton, MI, USA - PEATcosm2014_Bin10_10_metaG | ecosystem: Environmental > Terrestrial > Soil > Wetlands > Peat | place...
CACGGGAATCTCCAATTCGCGATGCAACCGTTCGAGGAAAGGCAGGATCTCGTCTTTGCGCGCCCGGTCAAGTGACGCCAGCGGCTCGTCCAAAAGCAGAAGCCTCGGGCCGGCGAGCAAGGCGCGTGCGATGGCCACGCGCTGACGCTCGCCACCGGAGAGTGTCTCGGGCCGCCGTTCGAGCAACGGGCCGACCGCGACCAAATCGATCAAGTGATCAAAATCAACCGGAGGTGCGACGGCACGGCGGCGGCGGCCGTACTCCAGATTCTTCCGCACGCTCAAATGGGGAAACAGGCTGGCTTCCTGGAAGACGTATCCCAACGCGCGACGATGAGTCGGCCTGAAGATGCCGCGAGAATCGTCCTGCCACACCTCGCGATTAACTTCGAGAAAACCGCCGGGCACCCGTTCGAGTCCGGCGATTGCGCGCAGACAGGTGGTTTTGCCGGCGCCAGAGGGACCGAAAAGCGCTGTCACGCCCCGGCCCGCAAGAGCCAAGTCCAGGTCGAGAACGAACCCGCCACGGTCGAGGCGAAAGCGGATTCGGATCGGCGGAGTTTGTCCGGGACCATCAACACCAGTGAGGTCGGCACTCGTCATTTCGTCCTCCCACGCAGGAGCCGCTCACTCAGCCATACTGCAGCAAATGCAAGCACGACCGAGATCGCCAGCAACTTGAGCGCTTCGGTGTCGCGACCGAGCTGGACCTCCTGATAAATGCCGAGCGCAAGAGTGATGGTCTGTCCGGGAATCATGCCGGCGATCATGACCGTCGCACCGAACTCCCCAAGCGCCCGCGCAAACGCAAGCACGCATCCCGCGAGCAGTCCGCGCGTGCCGAGCGGAAGCGTGATGGTCCAGAAAACATCCCACGGTGCAGCGCCGAGTGTGCACGCCGCCTCCTCGAACCGTGGGTTGATTTCCTCAAAGGCCACGCGCGCGGTTCGCACGAGCAAAGGGAACGACATGACAGCCGTCGCCAGCACCACGGCCTTCCAGGTAAATACAATTTCCACGCCAAGCGTACGTTCCAGAAAATATCCGAACGGCCCCCGGCGGCCGAAGAGTTTCAGCAGGATCAGGCCCGTGGCCACGGGCGGAATAACCAGCGGCAGCGCCACGAACGTCTCGACGACCGCCTTGCCCGGCCAGTCGCGCCGCGCCAGCCACCACCCGAGCGCAATGCCTGGCGGAAGGATCAGCAGCGTGCCGAGCAGGGCAACGCCGAGCGTGAAAAACGTGATCTGGAGAACTTCGCCCACGCCTCAATTCGGCGGAAGAAAGCCAAACTTGGCGAATATCTTTTGCGCTTCAGGCCCGGCGAGAAACCCTGCGAACGTCTTTGCGGCCTCCGGCGCCCTCGTGCTGCGCACAACGGCCACCGGATAGGTGATCTTCGGCCCTTCCGCAAGGGGCACCATCACGGCAACGCGCACCTTCTGTGAGATAAGCGCGTCGGTGCGGTACACGAAGCCGGCATCGGCGTTGCCTGACTCCACCGCCGCCAGCACAGCGCGGACATTTTCGAGCGGAACACATTTTCCGGCTACCTGCGTCCACAGGCCAAGTTTCTCAAGGTGAGCCTTGGTGTAAGTTCCCACCGGCACCGTCGCCGGCTCGCCTATCGCGATCCGCTTCACGCCGACTTTCGCAAGGTCAGCCAGACTCGAAACGGGCGCCGCGTTTTCCGCGGCAACAATGAGGACAAGCTGGTTGGCCAGAATCGTCTGGCGTGTGCCGGGAAGCAGCAAGCCGGCCTTCTCAAGTTGGTCGACGCGCAGTTCATCGGCTGACACGAACAGGTCTGCGGGCGCTCCCTCCTTGATCTGGCGGGCAAGCGTCCCGGAGGCCCCGAAATTGAACCGTACGGTGTCGCCCGTGGCCTTGGCGTAGACCGGAGCAATTACCCGTAGCGAATCGGAAAGGCTGGCCGCAGCGAAGACGGTCAACTCGGTTGCGGAGGCCGCGATTGCGACCAGGGCAATGAATGCGACGATGATTGGACGGCAGGATTTCATTGTTTGACCTGTGGAGATTCGGGAAAACAAGTGTCGAGGGACAGGCGATTCCTGCCTTGAAATCGCGGGCACGCTCGCTTCCTGCCCATCCTGTCAATCCACCCCAACCAGCACCGACGAGGCTTTGATCACGGCATAGGCTGAGCCGCCTTTTTTCAGCTTCAGCTCCTTAACGGCGTTGGCTGTGATGCTGGCGGTAATTTCCACCTTTGGCGCGATCTCGATTGTGACGAGGGCGCTGATGGGTCCCTTTTGGATTGAGGTGATCTTTCCGGCGAGGATGTTGCGGGCGCTGATTTTCATGATTTTGGGATGGAGCAGTTAACAGTCGCGACTATGCGATATGACGCATCCCACACGTAATGGTGATGCAGCCATGTCAACCATGGAGGCAATCCGATTGCGGTCGATTCTCAACACGGCTTCCAACATCGCGAAGCCGGCTGAGGACAAATTGCGAGCAAGTTCGCTTCCTCCATTTTGCATAGAGACGGTTTAGAATGAGATTTGGAAGCGGGTGATGAGAGCTTTCTCATCCTGGCGGAGAAAGGCGGTTGTCGGGACGGCTGGTGCATGCGGCGCGAAGTCGAACTTTGTCTGATAATAGTCAAATTTCACCATGACGACCTTGCTCATATACCAGTTGAAACCGACACCGACAGAGGTCGCTTCGTCTGCATTGGTCGCAGTGGACGCAAACAGCGGAAACGCCGCGTCATCGATCTTCAGGTTGGCGAAGCGGCCGACGACCTCAAAGGCGCCCCAGGTTCCTGCGGCGGGATCAAAGTTCGTCTTTGGAATGACGCCGTTGTAGGACGAGTCCTCTCCGGTCAGCACGTAGCCGCCCGCAAACTGCCAGGCCTTGTTTTGCAGCTCAGCCTTGGCTCCGGTCGCGGTGGGGCGAACATTGACCGTCGAGAGGACGTATTCCCCGATCAATCCGAAGGGGCCGTAGCGATATTCGCCCTGCGGTGAAATGTGCCAGCTCTGACCGTCGGCGATCACAGCCGCGTTGTAGGTGAAGAAAGTCTGCTGGCCGTCGGTCTTGTAGCCGGCGGTGCGCCCGGACGCGGTTTTCTCGCGCCCCATGTCTCCGGAAACACCAAACGAGAGACCTTGGAGCGGAGTGACGTCAGAGGACTTGAACGGCGTCACGTAGACGCGTCCGGCAAGATTCTTGTCGTTGTCAAAAGCCGCGTTGTTGGAAGTTCCGCCATCGGGCACGCCATTGAGGATGCCGACGGAGTAGCTGATGGTGTCGCCGACAAGACTGCCGGAAGCGAGGATGCCGAGGTCTCGGTTGGGAACGAGGTCCGTGACAATGGAACGTTCGTCAAAGAACGTCCACGAATCGGACTGGAGCCATTCCAGACCGACGGGCGACTTGAATTTGCCGAACTTCAGCTGAAACGCCTGGTCCAGCGCCACACCGAGATTCGCGTCGAGAATGCTCGGCGTTCCGGTTCCGGCAAAATCTGTCACGAACTGAAAGGAGTAGATCTTGGAGAAGGTTCCCTCGGAGATAAGGCGGGCGCGGCGCAGCAGAAATCCATTGGTTGACGCTCCCTGATCGCCGAAGAACAGGCGCGAATCCATCTGCGCGAGACCTCGGATCCTGACGGAGTCGGCTCCGTCGGCAGAGGTGAGCGTGAAGCCCTTGTCGGTTACGGCAACCTTGGGCTCGGTCGCAATCACAGCGCCTTGGTTTGCCGCGGCCTTGGCGGCCGCTGCAGCCTGCTGGTCTTTGAGCTGCTGCTCCTGCTGCTGAAGCTGGGTCAGGCGCTCATCGAGCAATCGGATCTGCTCGCGCAGGGCCTTGATATCGTCGCTCGTGTCGGCACGCACAATGGCGGTGCCAGCAATTACTGCGGCTGCAATCAATGCGATCCAGCGGATCGGGTATAACGATTTCATGAGAATGGCGGGGTGTCTTCCTTCCAGATCAATTAGCGTCAGGATCAGATTGAGATTAAACAGAAATCTTCGAATTCTTATTCACTTCACGGCATTTCGACGTTCTTGGGGCACAAAACGGAAGGCAGATGCGGCAAGCACGCGTCATGCCAACATGGCATCATGACAATGCAAGACGGCATGTCCAACCAACAAATTCTATCTGTGTGCGGTAAACTTCACTTCACTGTCCTGATCGACGGTCACTCCAACTTTCCCGTCGTCGCAGCATCATCCGCCAGCCTGCCGTGGCAGACGGTCAAAGGCGCTCAGGTCGCGCTGCCGCCAAGAAGCGTTTCCCAGGGTTCGTCGAGCCTCTCCCCAAGCCGCAGACGTTCACGCATACAGGCGAGGCGGCGGTCGAGCGCCGCCAGCCGAAGGCGATTGGCTTCTTCCTGTGGCGAGGGTTCGATCACCTGTTGCACGGCGCCGTTGCGAATGACAAGCCGGCGCGCACCGGAGAGCGCGAGCAGCGGGTCGTGCGTTGAGAGCAGGACGATTTTCCCCTGGTCAACGAAAAACTCCAATGCGCGGGTGCGGTCCACGCCGGCGTTTTCGATTTCATCGATGAGCACAACTGGCTTGGGGCTCAGAAACGCGGCGTCGGCGATCATGAGCGCTCGCGACTGGCCGCCGCTGAGCTGTGTGAGCGGCGTTTCCGGTCCAAAAGGCTCACCCGCCATGCGTATGGCGGCATCGAGCACGCGCTGCATGGCGGATTCGGGTGCAGCCAGTGCGCGGCTCTCGGCATGCATCCGCAGGAAATCCGCCACGGCAAGATCCATGACAAAGTTCATGTTCTGCGTGATCTGCGCGACGATTTTCCCCTCGCCGGTGAAGCGCGACTCCGGGTCCGGTGCCTGGCCGTCGAGGCGCACGACGCGGCCGGTCGGAGTGTCGCCCTGCGCGAGACACTCGATGTCGGCGAGGAAGCGGCTCTTGCCCGCGCCGGTCGGGCCTACGATGCAGACAACGTCACCGGGTTCAAAGAGCAGGTCGAATTTCTCGGGCTGGCCGCTCTTGTCGAGACCGCGGAGGATTTCGAGCGAGTGCAATGGGGCGCCGTCCGCGACTGCTGCGTGCGCACCGATGAAGGCAGCGAGGCCATCGACCAGGCGCTCGTAATCCCAGCCGCTCTCGGTGCGAAAATCCCACGTCTGGGCCTCCCACCATGCGCGAAGCGTGCGATGCGCGGCGCGGGCAGGCAGTCGGTTGAGCAAAAGGAATTCGTCGCAGCGAGAGTCATTCAGCGGCGGATCAGCAGCGGCCTGGCCAAGGGCGAAAGCATCAGACATGACCAGCCTCCTCGATTTGGATTTTACGCACCGTGCCATGCTGGTGGTCCTCACCGATCTCCGTTTCGCCGAGACAATAGGAGCAGACTGCCGCAGGAACGGAAAAACGCAGGCGTCCGCCCGTGAGCGGCGCGTCGTCCGGTGCGCTGTCCCACAGGCGGCTCACTTCCCACGATCCCTGGCCGGTGATGCCGTTGACGAAAAGCAACCGCGCCTTGACGTTGACTTGGCGTACGCGAAAAGCGAATACCTCGCGCTCAGCCTGGCTAACAATGTCGCCCTTGGTGACGAGCACGAGATCGGCGGTTTTGAGCATCGGTCCGATCTTCCTCGGCGTGTGTACGCCAGAAAGGTGATCGAGCACGCAAACGGCGAGGTGACCGCGGATATGCGGCGCGCAGCGGTTGCAAAGACCAGCACTTTCGCTCACGAGAACGTCGAGCTCCAGGCGACGTCCCCATGCGGCGCAATCCTCGATGTTGGTGATGAAATAATGGTCTGGGCAGAAGTTTCCGGAAAGGCCGGTAAGCGCGGGGATATCGGCTTTTCGAAACAAATCTGCGTCGTGGCTGGAGAGGCAGTCGAACTTCACCACGCCGACGCGGCGGCCTTCGCGCTGAAGGTGAGCGAGCGACTTGAGGATGACCGCAGTTTTGCCGGACGACGGCGGGCCGGCGACCGTGACCAGCTTCATCCGTCGTATCCCCGCACGAAGGCCGCGTTAAGCGGGGCGCGAAGGACTTCGATGTCGTTCTCGCGGACAAAATCCCAGCCGACCCAGCGCAGTTTGCCGGGCAGCGGAAGGGAACCGGCACGGGCCGGCGCAAGGCCGACCTTGGCGAGGTGCGCGGACCACTCAGCGCCACACAGATAGTCGAGCACCAATGCGGAGGCGGGCCTGGCATCGCATTTGCGCATCACATACAACGGCGTGAGGTAGGCGCCTTCGTCGGGCCAGACGATTTGCGTGGCGGTGCGATGCGGACCGCTGCGGGCGAAAAACCCCGGCAGAACATAGAGCGCTGCACCGCGAGGGCTCTGGGAACCCGCCGTTTTTGCCATCTCGGCCGGATGCATGAAATCGCGAACATTGGCTCCAAGGGCAGCCAGACCTGCCTCGCCGTGATCGCGATAAAGTCCAAATAGGAGGGATTCGTGGATGTCGCCAGGCTCGCCGCTGATGACGACGTCGCGCTTGAACCGCGGGTTCAGGATGTCCGCCCAAGAGCGAGGCAGCGGCCGGTCGCCGAGGCGCTTCAAGTCGACGAGAACAATCTCGGGGTTAGCGCCATAGACGCGATGCAGACCGCGCGGATCGACAAGGCCCGCTTCGCGGAATTCAGGGCGCACGTCGTCGTCCGGAATCCGTGCGAAAACGCCCTTGTCGTGCCAGCGAGAGACAAACTCGGGCCGGTTGAAATCGCCGAAGCCGGTTTCCGATATCAGACCCGGCAGATCGGCAGCGTTGGTCGTGCGCCAGAGATCGTCGTACACACTGGACGAATGGCAGCCGGCAGGCATGAACCAGACCGGTTCGGGTCCGCCGCTCCGGCTCGCAGCGAGAAAATGGCGATGCAGTCGCTGGCGCAACTCGGTGCGAATCGGGCAAGGCGCCCAGCCGAGATAGTCGAGCTGGCGGCGCACGCCCGTTTCGTTTTCCGGGAAAACCGGTTCATCATTCAGCAGGTCGAGCAATTCGGTGTTGGTGTTCATGCGGAAGGCTCAAGGTCATCGCAGCTGGAAACGGGCCATTTCACCGGTCGGGGATTGTCAGAAACTCCTCTTCTTTTGCCGCCAAAATGCTCGCTGCGTCCGGCCAGATCACGCGGGGCAGCCGGTAGTCGATGGCATTCCCGTCGTGGATCAGGCGGGCCGTCCACGGCGCTTCGTCGGTCGAGAGGACTGTGTTTGCAAGTGTTCCACGCAACAGGCTGCAACCCGTTGCCATTTCAAATCCGTGCGCAAAAAACGTGCTGCCGGCCAGTTCGGCGCGCAACGCCACCCCGCGTGCAACGCCGAGCCGTTGCAGGGCCGCGACGCCGGCGCGCAGCCCGAGCGCGAAGTCGGTGTTGCTCGTGTCCCAGTGCAGCTCACGGGCGACGCGGGCGGCATCATCGGCACGTTCCATGACCTTGGCCCAATGCAGCGGCACGGCGGCATCGGGGAACGCGTCGAAATGGGGCACGTAGGGTTTCACGTCGATGACAGGCGTGCCGTGCAACGCGTCGAGGCCGCGAACGACAAGCACGTTTTCCTCGCGTCGCACCAGGAACACGACACAGGAGCCGAGTCCCGCTGGCCGGCACGGCGCCCGCGAACTGAACACGCCCTGCCCCGCGCGGTCGTCGTCAGCCGGAAGCACGAGCAGCGGAGCCGCCCCCCAACCGCGAGCCCGCAGCCATTCAGCCGACCGGTGCTGCCGGTAGACGACCCAAAGATGCGAGAAGTACTCGATGCCAACGAGGCCATCGCGCAATCCCGGGAGCAGCACAATCCGTGATTCGCTGCGATAGTCGCAGTCGTCCGCCAACGTCTGAAACGGCGAATCCACCTCGCCAATCGGTGTGAGCGTAAAGGGGGCGAAGGGTGAACCCGCGTGCGTTGTCATGGATTGGTGTGACCAAAGTCGGGCCGCGTTGCGGCAAGAATCTGCCGGGCCTCGTCCTCACCCATGCTGTAATGGTAGAAAAGCCGGTAGAACGTTCGCGTCTCCGCAACCATGTCGATTTTCACGCGATCGGGATACAGCACCCAGGCGACCCACTTGAGGCCGAGCATGCGGTTGACCGACGGCGGCCGGTCGAACCAGTTGAACGGGTCGCCGGGAATGACGAAAATGCGCCCGTTCGCCACCGCGGGCACATGCCGCCAGGCCGGCGCGGACAGCCACTCGGGCGACCACGCCTGTGCCGTATCCGCCTTCTCAGGACAAATGAGCAGCACATCGGGCTGCCAGGCGATCACCTGTTCGAGAGAAATGCCCGCACGGCCAAAGTTCTCCGTTTGCTTGCCCTGAGCGACGTTTTCCCCGCCGACAAGATCAAGAGTTTCGGCGTGAAGCGAACCCCTGGTGTCGGTCTGGAGGCCGCGGGGACCCTCTGCGTAGTAGACCCGCAGGCGCCTTTCCTGAGGAATCGCATCGGCCAGCGCTTTCGCATCTGCCAATGCGCGTCGACAATAGGCAGCAAGCTCTTTCGCGCGCTCCGGTGCGCCGCAAAGTGGGCCGATCAACTCGTAGGTGTCCGCGAAATCCTGAAGCCGGCCGCTCGCGACGATTACGGGTACACCGATCTGAGCCTGGAGTCGCTCGGCGAAGTCAACTGCAGTCGCATCGTTGTAGCCGATCGAGAGGATGATATCGGGCTTGGCTGCCAGCAACGTCTCGCGATTGCCCGTGCCGCTCGGACCAAACCAGCCGCCGAGCGCCGGCAAGTTGCGCACGGACGGCAGAATGAAACGCGCCTCGTTCGGATTCAGCTTATAGTTCCAGCCGACCATTTTCTCAGGTGCCAGCGTGTACAGCAGCACATTGGCGACCGGGCTCGTCGCGTAGATGCGCCTCACCTCGCGCGGCACCTGCAGCACGCGCCCGGCGCCATCAGTGAAAGACACCGTGTCGGCGGCGTGGACGGGGAGCAGAAATGCGGCGAAGAGAACAAAGATCAGCCCAAGCACGGAGCGGCGCAGAAGCGCTTTGGATTTCATAGGATTAGTTCCTTGCCGGATCTCTGCAAGTTGTGGGAAGCGATCGTGCCCCTCGACACCCTCGGGGCCTTGCGCTTGCCGAAACGCCTCGTGATTCCGAGATGAGAATCGCCTGCAGGCAGGCCTTCTGCACCAATCACCTGACGACCGTTTGCCCGGGAGCGAGGCTGGAGAGCATTGAATGATCGCGCTCAATTGAGTTGGGGAACGCATACGCGGAAAGGTTTGGGTTGACCGGCAGAAAGCTCGGCGACGACGAACGGCACACGGTAGACAGCCTCCAGGCTGGCGGCGGTTACGATCTCGTCGGGCGGGCCGGCGCGTTGCAGCCGGCCGTCGCGCATGATCGCGACACGGGAGGCGCAGCGAAGGGCGTGCTCCGGATGGTGCGTGGCCATGAGCACGCCGATGCCGGATTTCACGAGACGTCGCAGCGTCATGAGTACACGCGCCTGATTCCCAAAATCGAGGCTTGAAGCCGGTTCGTCGAGCGCGAGAAAGCGCGCCTCCTGGGCCAGCGCGCGGGCGATCATCGTCATCTGCCGTTCGCCGCCGCTGATCTCGGTGTAAAGCCGGTCGGCAAACGTTTCCATCTGGACGAGCGCGAGCGCGGCCTCGGCCGCGTGCCAGTCGTGGGCGGTGGGACCCGACCAGAGCGGCCACTGGGCAGTCCGTCCCATGACGACAACCTCGCGGACCTTGAAGGAAAACACCGGCGCATGCGCCTGCGGCACATAGGCGAGCAACCGTGCGCGCTCGCGGGCCGGCCATTCCGCCAACGAGCGGCCGTCGATGCGCACCTGTCCGCCAAGCGGCGCGAGCAGCCCGGCGAGTGTTTTCAAAAGCGCAGTCTTGCCGGAACCGTTGGGGCCGAGCAGGCAGACGAGTTCACCGCCGTTGACGGCGAGATCGACGCCGGTCAGCACCGGCCGCCGGCCATAGCCACAGGTGAGGTGATCAATTTCGAGCATCATGCCGCCCAGCTCCGCTGCGAACGCCGCAACATGAACAGGAAAACGGGCACGCCGCACGCGCACGTGACCACCCCGAGCGGAAACTCAACCGCGAACATCCAGCGGGCGAGATTGTCGGCCCATAGGAGAAACAGAGCTCCGAGCAGCGCCGACACGGGCAATAGTTCGCGATGATTGGGTCCGACCCAAAATCTCGTGACATGCGGCACCATCAATCCCACCCAGCCGATCATTCCTCCGACGGCGACGGTTGCGGACGTGACGAGCGTCGCACTCACCAGCACAAGCAGCCGCACGAGACCGGTCGGTACACCGAGCGCGCGGGCTTCCTCGTCGCCCAGCGCCATCGCATTGAGCGGCCAGCGCAACGCGAGCAACGCGGCAATGCCGGCGATCACCGGGATCGCGAGCAATGCCACGTCCGCCCGCGTCACCGACGACAAGCCTCCCATGAGCCAGAACGTGATGGCCGGGAGTTTTGAATACGGATCGGCCAACGTTTTGATCACGGAGACGCCAGCCATGAAGAGGCTGCTCACCACCATGCCTGTGAGCACCAACCGGAGGGTGAAATGTCCTCCTCCCACGGTGCGGCTCAGCACGTAGGTGAGCGTCACCGCGCCCAGACCGCAGGAAAACGCGAGCCCCTGAATGCCGGCGATGCTGAGTGAGAACAGGAGGCCGAGCGCCGCCCCGAGGGCAGCTCCTGCCGACGCGCCAAGAATATCGGGGGAAACAAGGGAATTCCGGAACAGTCCCTGGTACGAGGCACCCGCCACCGACAGACCCGCGCCAACTGCGAGCGCCGCGAGCACGCGCGGCAGCCGGATTTCCCAGAGCAACGAGATCACCGTTGCACGGTCGGTCACAGCTGACGCCGAGGCCGACCGGGACCACACCTGCAACAAGTCGGCCCACGACAACGGATGCGCGCCAAAGCGCAGCGAGACGACGATGCTGCCAGCCAACGCAAAAATCAGGAGCAAGGTCCGCCGCCACGATCTGGTCCGAATGCCATCCAAGGCAGGCGAAGTCATCCGCCGGACGCCCTTTGGCTCCGGCCGAGTTGCAACCTCGTTCACAGTCTTTCCTTCTTCGCGTGACTCGACAAGTCAAGCCGCTCGATTTGCACCATGCGTGTGCCGTGATCGAAGAACGTGTGCTGCCCGCCTTCGTGCACGATTTGCCAAACGGCCGGGACATCGTCGATCAGCAGTCCGGCGATCATATCGGCGCCCAGATCAAACCAGAGCGGACTGAGTGGTGTTGTCGGACCGACAATCACCACAAATGCATTCCTGCACAGCTGGAGCAGGCGAGGCAGCGTCTTGTTGATGAGCGTCGTGGCCGTGATGAAAACGAATTCCGCCTCGGGCAGCACCACCTCGCACGCCGGGTCAGGCGCGTCCCCCGCCTGCGGACGACGTTCGAGAATCGTGAGCCGGCTGACGTCCGCCAGTTTCTCCAAGCCGCGAAAATGCCCGATCACCGCTACGCGGCGGCCGGTGACGCGCGGCAGCATCGTGTCAAAGGCATTGGCGCCGGATTGGAACGAGTAATCCGACGATTTCGCCCAATCGAGCACCCGGGCGGGATCGTTGTAGTACGAGTTGAGTGCGGCGATTCCGAGCGCGGCGTCGGCAAAGTTCCACGACTTGGACAGCGCCGCGACCTCGGACAACGGCTGCCCGGCCACCCGGCCCGCCAGACTCGGCGACGATGGAATTTCCCGAGGCGCCATGGCGAGACCGAGCGCCCGACCGGACTGCACTCCGAACCAATGCAGCCCGCCGGCAAAGGCCCGCACAGCAGCCTCAGCCGGCACCCCTGCATGGAGTTGGTCGTAGATCGCCCAGAAGCTGTTGTAGTCGGGCTTCACCCCGTCGCGCGGTAGTAACATGTCCGGCATGGCGCCTAGAATTCGTAGCGGGCGTTGACGTACCACGTGCGGCCGGGTTCCGGATAACCGTCCTCCAGCTCGTAATTTTTGTCGAAGAGGTTGCCAACGCCGGCGCTGATCGAAACCCCGTTCCCCAAGCGGGCGACCAGCTTGAGGTCCGTGGTCGCATATCCGCCGATCTTCTGGCCGTTGGTGTAGGCATAACGCCACGACGAGAAGGTCTCGCCCGGAACGACGCTCAGCCATTTCAGCAGTTGAATGTCTGCGTAAATGCTTCCGCTGTGCACCGGTGTATCGGTGGCCTTGATCGCGGGGTTGGTGACATTCTCCTGGTGCAGGAAGGTGTAGCTGGCGCCGAGCTTGAGCCAGGTGTCGCAGGCATAGTCCAGGCCCAGGTCAAGGCCGGCGTTGTCAACCGTGCCGACATTCTGGTTCTGCGAGCGTGTCGTGCCGTTGACGTTGCTTACGGTCTCGATGGCGTCCTGGATCCGGCTATAATAAACGCTCGTGTGCAGGGTGAGACGGCGGGCGATCTCACCATCGTAGCCCAGTTCGTAGTGCGTGACGTTCTCGGGCTTCAGCTCGGGATTGGGGAAGGCGGTGTTGAACTTGTAGGAGTAGCGCTCCTTGATCGTCGGGAACCGGCTTTTGTGGGCGATGGTGGCGTGAAACGTGCCGAGTGCACCGAGCTTGTAGAAAAGCCCCACTTCGGGATTGAAGTCATCAAAGGTCGTGAGTGCGACGGGAGTATTGTCAGGATTGACCTGGTCGGCGCGCAGGGCCTTGCGCGAATCGTAGCTGATGCCGGTCTGCAAATCCCACGCCGGGCTGAAATGCCAGGTGTCTTCCAGAGCCACGGAGTCGGTGCGGTCCTCGTCGATATAGTGCGGCTGGCCGACGACCTGTTCGTCGTGGTGGTCGAGCTTGTAGTACACGGCGCCCTTGAGCGTATTGCCGGGGAGCAAGTCGGTGCCGGCCTCGATGGAGGTGCCGTAGGAATGATCATGATACATGCTGGGCGCAAACGAACCCGTGAGCAGCTTCGAGTAAGTGCCGTCGCTGTACTGATCGAGGGTATTCTCATACCAGTCGTAGTAGAGACGCGGCTTGATGTAGCTGGAATCGCCGATCCGGGTATTGGATACATAATAGACGGTCTGTTTGTCCCACTGCGGCCATTGCCAGTAGTGCAAATTGCTCGCGATCGCGCCGGTATAGGGCGGGTTGCCCTTGTCGCCATTCTGGTCGACGAAACCGACGGCGTATTCGTCGGTGGCATTTGGCGTGTAGGCGATCTTGCCGCTCACCTTCCAGTCGGTGTGGGCGGCGTTATTGCGGTCGCCATCGGCCTGAGCCTTGACCGGCACAAAATCGGACGAGAGCGGAAAGGTGTTCTGGTCGACGTACGACGCCCCGAACTGCGCGAACCAAAGATTCTGTTTGGTGCCGAGATTGAGGCTGGTCTCGTAACCGTCTCCGGAAAAAGCGCCGCCGCTGAGCTGTCCTTCGAAGGCGGATTGCGGCTGGCGCGAGACGAGATTAATGGCACCGCCCATCGTGTTCGGACCGTAGAGCACGGAGCTGTAACCCTTGGCCACGCTAATGGTGCCGACATCGTACGTGGTGAACCGGCCTAGGTCGACGTAGCCATCGTACGGCACATAGGCGGGCACGCCGTCGATGAAGATCGGCGTTTCGACCCGGCTGAAGCCCCGCACAAAAACCGTCTCCTCGTTGCGCGCACCGATGCGCGTGAGGGTTACGCCTGGCAATGTGGACAGCGCCTGCGCGACATCATTTTTTTCCAGCAGATTGATAGTCGCGGCATCGATCTGCACAGGCATCAGATCGGCTCCATCCGGCTTGGTACCATATACAGTAACGGTGCCGAGCTCAAAGACCGGATCTGCAACCGGGTCTGTCTTGGGCTTGTCGTCACCAACCGCGTTTGCCATCGTGACAACAAAAAGCAATATTCCGAACATGCCCAAGGATACGATCTTACTCGCACCGGCCAGCAGCTCGGCTCGCGTCTTCAATCGATCATTGGAATCTGAAGTAATGACGTGTAACATTGACTTTAAGACAATAGCACGCGACATGCCTGAAAATGAAAACGCCTGCCGATGACAATTTGCGCGCAGTGAAAAGCAAAATAGGAGCACGCCGCCGCGCGCTCGACCTGCAGCAGGCGGATTTGGCGGCGCGTTGCGGGGTGTCCCGGCAATTTTTGGGCTTGGTCGAATCCGGGCGCGCACAGCCCAACGTTCAGGTTGCCCTGCGGCTGGCAGCGGAACTCGGATGTTCGGTGGAGGACATTTTTGGATCCGTCGAAAAGCAGGGCTCAATGGGGTTGTCGGTGCAGCTCATCCAGCCGCGGCTTGCAGCGGGTGCGCGCCTCGATGTTGCCAACGTTGGGGGGCGTTGGGTGGGCCATGCGGCGGATACTGCTGACTCACTGGGTGGCGGTTTTTCCGCATCCGATGCGGTTCTGGCCTGGGTCAAGGGAAGAGCTGAGGCACAATCCCACCGCCCAATTACGGAACTGGAGAACAACATCACGATCGCCGGTTGCGATCCAGCACTGGGGCTGCTGCGCAGTGGAGGAGGAACCGGCACCTTCGCCATGCCCGGACGTTGCGTATGGATAAACTCCGGCAGCTCCCGGGCCTTGCAGTTGCTCGCGGAGGGGTGGGTTCACGCCGCAGGGCTGCACTATTCGGGTGAGGATCCCGACGAAAACCTACGCCATGTTCGCCGGCTTGATCCAACCGGCCAATGGCAGGTGCTGCATTTCACCCGATGGGAAAACGGATGGATGGTTCGGCCCGAAGCCCGGGGACATTTCAAAGGGACCGCGGACTTGGCCGCGAAAAACATCCGCCTGATCAACCGCGAGGCGGGCTCGGGCAGCAGACACTGGCTGGATCAGGAACTGTCCCGTGCAAAGCTGCGACCGGCTGACGTGCCCGGGTACGGCGATGAAATGTCGAGCCACTGGCAATGTGCACGCGCCCTGCGGGAGGGACGCGCCGATGTCGCCATCGGCCCTCGCGCCATCGCTGCGGCGTTCGGGCTCGACTTTGTTCCAACGGGCGAGGTGGCCTTCGATCTCGTCGTGCCCAAGACGCATTTCGATCATCCGCGCCTCCAGGCGATTCTCCAGCGAATGCGCAGCCGCGCATTTCAGCGCGAGGTTGAAACCCTCGCGGGCTATCACGCCGTCGACGCAGGTTCACGCGTGGGATGAGGGCTCCGTGCCGTTCGCGGCTGAACCACGCATTGCCGTGATCGGCAAGGCCGACCGGCCCGCAGCCATCGCTCAACGAGGCGAAACCATCCGAATCATCGGCGTGCCCAAGCGGTCAGCATGATTCGCGCTTCAGGCGTTCAATGATGATGAGCGCCAGATCCACGACGAAGATCGTGATCACGAAATCGTCCAAAACCGTCACCCAGGCGCTTGGCGGAAGGAACTGCTCACCGCCCCAAAGCACAAACGCCAGACCGAGGAGCATGCCCTTCGCCTTCTCGCCGCGGCATCGCCCCGCTCCCAACTGGAAGGCGACGTAGGCGAGTCCGATCGCGATCAGCGGGAGCGCGCCCAACAGCTGGGGAGTCGATGAGTACTGCAGGTGGCCCCAACCGCCGAAGCACAACACGGCCGCGATACCAAGCAATGCCAGGCCGATGAAGAAAACGCCAACCCGTCGAAGGA
>Ga0181528_10001318_pt1 | contig 15566 bp, 13 predicted proteins | sample PEATcosm2014_Bin_47_FD_119742 | JGI IMG/M metagenome (GOLD analysis project Ga0181528, IMG submission 119742) | Peatland microbial communities from MTU Mesocosm Facility, Houghton, MI, USA - PEATcosm2014_Bin10_10_metaG | ecosystem: Environmental > Terrestrial > Soil > Wetlands > Peat | place...
TCGCCCTGATCGTAAGCGAAAAGCAATTTACGGCGCAAATCATCCCCAAGGGGTTTCCCCATAGCTGTGTTCGTCGCAGAGTCTCGCCAAATATAGTCTACACTATTTACTAATATGCTCTAAGGCGTTTCTGTCAGGAAATCGGCATATTCGACGATTGTTGGTACTCACGCACACTCAGCGCGATGAATATGCAAACCACCAACCTCAGGTCTGAATCATTGGCGACTTTGATCGCGTAGTCGCGTGCATACCATGTTTTTGTGCCCTCGGCGATATCCTGTGATCCATCAGAAATAAAGAACCGGTGCTTGCTACGCTCTGAAAGGCTGAGCAGCCTCCCCTCTCCCTCGCAGGTCCAGGTTCGTTTGGCCTTGGCGTCGCGATCGAATTGATAGAATCCGCCACCGGAAAAGACGATGTAGAAAACCCTGCTGAAAAAAGACTTAACCCCTAACCTGGCAATCTGGTTTCCTGAAGGGTCTGAGATAAGAAACTTATCTGTAAAGGAGAAAATGACCTTCTTCGCGGAAAAGTCACCAACAGGGGTGCTGATGTCATATCCCTCTGACAACACACGCGAGCTGATTTGCACGTTCAACAATTTGAAGGCTCCCACGACATTCTAAGCGTGTCCAACTCCGGTGCCTGGGGTCACCTTGCAGTCAAAGGCTATTGGCCGTTCCATTTATTGGTCCGGGCGGAGGACGGCCATTCAGAAACTGCACCAAATCAGAGTCGGCCTAGGTCGATGCTTAAAGAGTACGCCGAGTTTATGCCCCCCACACCACGTAAAATACTTGGAGGGAGAAGGAATGTCGCAGCCCTCCATCACCGACAAGACAAACTGTACCGGCATTGCTTCGCCGTCGGAAGCCAACCATACCCTCGATCCAAAAGATTGGCCGGCCTTTTGCGTCCAGGCCCACCGGATGCTCGACGACATGCTCGGCTACATCGAAAACATCCGCCAGCGGCCGGTCTGGCAGCCGATTCCAGCCGAGGTGCGCTCGCAATTTCGCTCATCCGTGCCGCGTGAGGGTGAAGAGTTGACCCAGGTCCACGCGGAGTTCATGCAGACGATCCTTCCCTATACCCAGGGCAATGTTCATCCCGGCGTTATGGGCTGGGTCAACGGCGGCGGCACGCCGGTAGGTATGGTCGCCGAGATGCTCGCCGCTGGCTTGAATGCAAATCTCGGAGGCCGCGATCACGTTCCCGTCGAAGTCGAGCGCCAGGTGACGCGCTGGGTGAGCGAACTTTTCGGCTTTCCAGAGACGGCGACAGGCCTCTTCGTCACCGGCACATCGATGGCCAATCTGATCGCAGTTCTGATCGCCCGCGACATCGCGCTGGGCTTCACCGTGCGCGAAAGCGGCGTCGCGGCAGAAACTAAAAGGCTCACCGCCTATACATCGAAGGCGGTCCACGGCTGCGTTCCCAAAGCGATGGATATTGCCGGCCTGGGCAGCGACGCTCTGCGCCAGATTCCCACCGACAGCCGCTTTCACATCGATCTAGCCGCACTCGCTGAAGCCATCCAGCGCGACCGCGCCAACGGCTTCACGCCCTTCCTCGTCGTTGGCACCGCCGGAACCGTCAACACCGGAGCACTGGACGATCTGGCCGCCCTCGCCGAATTATGCCAGCGCGAAAAGCTCTGGTTTCATGTCGATGGAGCCTTCGGCGCACTGGCGAAGATGGCCCCCGATCTCGCGCCCAAACTCGACGGCATCGAGCGTGCAGATTCCGTGGCCTTCGACTTTCACAAATGGGGGCAAGCGCCTTACGACGCGGGCTTCATTCTGGTGCGGGATGCGGAGGCTCACAAAAACGCCTTCGCGCTGCCGGCCGCTTATCTGCAACGCGCCGAACGCGGCCTGGCTGCTGGATCGCCCTGGCCCTGCGACTTCGGGCCTGATCTTTCACGGGGCTTTCGCGCCCTGAAGGTCTGGTTCACGCTGAAGGTTCTCGGCACCCAAGCCATTGGAGAGACAATCTCCCGCTGCTGCGCGCTGGCCCGGTATCTCGAAGAGCGCGTCAACGCCACGCCCGAGTTGGAATTGATGGCTCCGGTCGAACTGAATATCGTCTGCTTTCGCTATCGCACCAACAGCTCGGAGCCGGCGGAGTCCAATCGCATCAACGATGAGATTGTCGTGCGCTTGCAGGAGTCGGGCATTGTGGCTCCTTCCACAACCCGCATCGCGGGCCGCACCGCGATTCGCGCCGCCATCGTCAATCACCGCACCAGCCGCACGGAGATCGATGCCCTGCTGGAAGCCACGCTGACACAGGGGCGCGCGCTATAGACCGACTATTCCACCCGCCCCATACGGGCATCCGGCATTCCCATCTTTCGCTTGGCGAGCAGAAGTTCGTCGATCTTTGCGTCGGGGAGAAAATTGAGTGGACGGCCAATGTGCTGGGCAATGAGGTAGGTCTTGCAGTAAGTCTCGAAGGTCTCCACCAGCCACTCGGCGTGCGTCACCGTGTCTGACCAGCAGACGATGCCGTGATTGCTCAATAGAATCGTGTTGTGCTCAGCAACAAAGGGCAGCACCGTCTCGGCAAAGGCCTGCGTGCCGGGGGTCTCGTAGGGCGCGAGTGCGGCCGGCCCGATCGAGGTTTCGTACTCGGAGATCAATCCGATCGGCGGCAGCGTGCCGGTCATCGCAAAGGCAGTCGAATGCGGGGGGTGGCAATGAACCACGGCGCGCGCCCTGGCGTTGGCCTTGTAAATCGCCAGATGCAGCAGCACCTCGCTGGTCCGCATACGGTCGCCTGCCAGAATCGTGCCGTCCATATCCGAAAGGCAGATGTCGGCTGGCGCCATATCCCGCTTGCTCATCATCGTCGGCGTACAGAGCAGATACTTTTCACCCAGCCGGACGCTGATGTTGCCGCCGTTGCCATCCACATACTCCCGCTCCCAGAGTTTGCGGCCAACCAGAATGATCTCTTCGCGGAGAACCTCGGCCTCAAAGAGCAGCGCAGCCTCCAGCGGCGAGTTCTTCACCGGCAGCGGAGCGTGAGCGTTCTCCGCCACAGCCTCCGCCTCTTCCCTCCGCTCTTCCTCAACCGTACCCCGACTCTTCTCCATGAATGACCTCGCGCGGGAACTGCTGGACCGGCCTCCGGAAATTGCGGCCTTCTCACAAATTATATCCAGCGCGTGCACGTTCGGCTTTTTAAGCAAAATACACGGCGCGCCGATGAGTTGGATAGGTATAATCAGATGCTCCGGGATGGGTGAAGAATGGCTGGCCTTTTACCGCAGGCGTTTGCGCCGGAGTGCCGCGCAGCCTTCGCCGATGCGATTGGCAGCGTTCCGTGGGCTGGATTCACCCCGCGAACAAGGAGACTCGAAATGATCGACACTTTGCGCAGAACGTTTGTGCGTTGCGCGGCTGTTTCCGCCGTAGCGCTTTCCTTTTCCGTCATGCTGCCGGCGCAGACCGCTGCCGCAACCAGCGCACCGGCTGTGGCACCGGCACCGGAATGGAAGACTTACTCTTATCCGGAAGATGGATTCAGCGCCGTTTATCCCAACGCGCCAGAGTTGCAGAAGAGTAATGTTCCCACCGATGCGGGCACCTTCGAGTTGCGCGCATATCTTGCGATGGATGGTGAAGCAGCGGTTTTCGTGGGGGTTTGCGATTACGGTTCGGCAGTCGCAGGCAGAAGCTCCGACACCGTGCTGGAAGGAGCCCAGGGCGGGGCCGTATCCAACACCAAATCGCATCTGATCAGCACCAAGAGGATCACCCTCGGCACCTATCCCGGCATCACATTTGAAGCGGAAAACGACTCGACGCACTTCTCGGCCCGCATCTATCTGGTAGGAACCACGCTCTACCAAACCCTGACGGCCGCGCCCCTCGGCAAGCCGTACAGAGACACCACGCGCTTCTTCGACTCGTTCCAGTTGATCGCGCGCGTCAAGAACTAGCTCTTTTCCTCGCTCGCACCGGCCGGCGTCACTGCCAGAATGCGGCAGCGATGCTTGCCGGCTGCGCTCCACGCCAGCGCCATCTCGCTCTCCATGCAGGCGCAGTCGCCGGCCTCCAGCATCTCGTGCATTCCCCCCGCATCTATTTGCAGCTTCCCCTCCAGCACGTACACCAGACTGCTGGCCGCGCGGCTACTCTCCGCGGCGCATGAGGCTCCGCCGGCTGGAAATTCAATCATCTGCGCCACTAGCTGGCTTCCATCCCCGATCGCATTGAGTGGCGTCGACTTCACCGACTCCACGCCCCGGCTGTTGCTCTGCAGATGGGCCTTGCGCGTAATCGAGAGCGTATGCTTGGCTGGCTCGGAGAAGAAATAGCTCAAGCCGACACCGTAGACACGGCAGATGGTCGCCAGAGTCGGCAGCGTGGGAATCATCCGGTCGGTCTCCAGCTTGGAGAGCAGCGCCGTGGACAGCTTCGTCTCCGCCGCCAGGCGCGCCAGCGTCAGCCGCTTCCGGGTGCGCAGCATGCGCAGCTTCATCCCGATGCAATAGGGTTCCAGAGCCCACTGGGCATAAGATACGGTCTTGGTCATCTCCAACTTCCCTTCCGTAGAGAATCTCTCAACAACTTGCTGGATCGCAGGTCACAGCGTCGCCGGGCCAAACAAGAGGCAGTTCGCGCGCCAGTTTGTGATTCTTTCTCCTAGTGTCCTGAGTCAGAGGTTCGCAGCATAACATCACTGTCATCCTGAGCGAACGGGGCCCCAGGCGTTCTCTTCAGCCTGGGGGGGTGAGTCGAAGGATCTGAGGTTTGTAGATGAATGACGAAAAGCAACCGCAGGTCCTTCGACTCCCTTCGCTATGCTACGGTCGCTCAGGATGACAGTTTTTTGTTGAACGGATTTTGGACTCAGGACACTAGTGTGCCAGACAACTTGAATCCCACTCCTGATCGATTTCTGAAGTTTTCCTGAAGACCGCTGGATCTCTCCCGACAGTGGCTGGCAGCCACTCTGCGAATCGTATCGGATCGCCGCGTGGAGATGACTATGTGGTTACTTTATTTTCCGTATCGAATTACTTCACGCATAAAAAATTCTAATCTGTCTGCCGCTTTCTTCCCCCACCGCGTTGAAAGCGGGTAGTCTATAGGTCACTGAAGATATTGGGCTCCATGAAGTACAGAGTTTCGCTGGAACAGCTGCTTCACTTCTCCCCCTGGGTTGTCCAACCCGCAGTTTCCCGCGACCACTGTTCGCAGTTGCCATTCTCCCTGCCCGTCAGGCGGAGGAGCGGCAGGCCTGTAGCCCTGGAATTTGAGAAAGCGCGGTGGTTGCGACGATTAAGCCCATTTCAGTTCCGCACAGTGCTTCGGAGGCCGCATCGCAGACGGAAGACGTCGGTCGCGGCCAACAGGAACGAGCCTGCTCCTTTGCCGGACTGCGGCTGGAGGCCGATGGTACGCTCTGGCGCGGCGCGGAGGTCGTTCATCTTCCCCCCAGGGAGCTGGCCGCGTTGCGGCTACTCGTCGCTCATGCCGGACAGGTGGTTTCACCCCTGCAACTGAAGCAGGTGCTCTGGGGCGATGTTCATGTTACCGCCGACAGCGTACTCAAGTGCCTCTCTTCGCTGCGCGCGCGGCTTGAACCGGAGTCCTGCATTCAGACTGTCTACAAGCGCGGCTACCGCTTTTCCGCCGAGGTGCGCTGGCAGAATCCCACACCGGCCGGCACACCGCTCCGGCTGGCCATTCTGCCCTTCGCAACTCTCCATTTTGTTCCCAAGCATCTGGGAACAGCCATCGCAGAAGAGGCCATTGTGCGCCTCACCAATCTGCGCCTCCCATCTCTCGCCGTGCTGGCGCGGGATTCTGTCTTTACCCTGGTCGGGCGCGGCTCTTCCGCCCTGCAGATCGGCCAAGCTCTCAAAGCCGATCTGGTCCTGACCGGAAGCCTCTGCGCACTTTCCTCGCAATTCCGCTTGCGCGCCGAGATGATCCGCGTTCAGGATGGCACGCAAGTCTGGGTGGAGGATATGCTGGTCGAACAGAGCCGCATCGCCGGCTTGGAATTGGAGCTGTTGCGGCGCCTGGCCTGGCGCATCGGCGTAGTTCTTCCCCTCAGCTATTCGCCCCCGGAGCAGGAAAATGGCAGCCTCGACCTCACCGCAGCGGCCGCGCCGGCCGTCGAGCACGAGGAGATGACGCGCCGGCGCGAAGCCTACGACCATTTCCTGCGCGGACGCCATGAGTGGCAAACCCTCCATCGCCATCGTATGCAGGACGGACTGCGCCATCTGCAACGCGCCATCGAAGTCGATCCCTCGCTGATCTCCGCCAAAATCGATCTCGTCCACCTTTGCATTACCCAGGCCTTCTACGGCTTCATGTCTCCGGCCGTTGCCGCGGAGATGGTGCATCAAACGGCGCAATCGATTCCCGATCTTCCGCATCGCGCGCCCTCCATCCTGCCCGCGCTGGGCTGGGTCAACTTTCACTTCGATCACGACTTGCCCGCCGCCATCCGCGCCTATTCCCTCAGCTCCCATCTGCCTCACGGTCTGTCAACCACGCGCGCGCGCGTCATGTTCGCCCTCAGCAGACGCCGCTTTGCCGAAGCTATCGCCACGTTGCGCGCTGCCATTCACACCGACCCCTATTCGCCCTGGCTTCACGACCGTCTCGCCTGGGCACTCCATCTTAATGGTCAGGCCACCGAGAGCCTCCAGCATATCCAGTCTGCGCTCAGCCTCTTCCCCGAGCATGAGTTCACCAACTTCTACGGATCGCTGATTCTCGCCTGCAACGGCCAGGCCGCGCGCGCCTCCGAAATCGCCCAGAATCTTGTCCAGCGCGTACCCTTCTTCGATCTGGCCAACGCCGCGCACGCCTACGCCCTGGCCTGCGAAGGCCGCCGGGACGAAGCCCGCTCCATCCTCGAACGATTGCAGTGGTTGAGCCGGGAGCGTTTTCTTCTCAGCTCCTTCACTCCCGCCGTCCATCTCGCGCTTGGCGATCCCAACGCCGCCATTGAGGAGTTGCAATCGGCCTATAAAGCCCGCTGCCCCTGGTTCTTCCAGATGCTCGCCGATCCCCGCCTCAAGCCCCTTCATGCCAATCCGGAGTTTCGGCGGATGGAAAACGTTCTCTCCGCAATGGAAGACGAGGCGGCGGTCGCGGCGGCGGATTGAGCCTTGAATACGGCAATCCGAATTAGCGGCGAAAACCGCCAAAAGTAAAATTAAGTGGTCAGACCTCTTAAAATATCGTAGACTTGATTCATGTACAAAATTGTCGATGCCCGCACCGTCGGCCTCAATATCAAGCAGTTTGTGATTGAGGCGCCGCGCATTGCGCGCAAGCAGAAGCCGGGACAATTCATCATCCTCCGCCTCCACGACAGAGGTGAGCGCATTCCGCTCACCATCAAGTGCTCTGACCCCGTAGCCGGCACAGTGACCATCGTCGTGCAAGCCATCGGCAAGACCACCTCCCTGTTGAACTCCCTCGAAACCGGCGACTCTATCCTGGACATCGTTGGCCCGCTCGGCAAACCCTCCGAGATTGAGAACTTCGGCACCGTCGTCATCCTGGCCGGCAGCGTGGGCACTGCGATGGCGCTGCCCACGGCCAACGCGCTCAAGGCCGCCGGCAATCATGTCGTCTTCATCGAAGGCGCGCGCAATACGGAGATGGTGGTCTTTGAAGAAGAAGTCCGTACGGCCAGCAGCGAAACCTACGTGATGACCGACGATGGCAGCTACGGCGAACAAGGCCTGGTGACAAAGAAGCTCAATGAGTTGCTCGCCGCCGGACGCAAGATCGACTTTGTCCTCGCCGTCGGCCCAGTACCCATGATGCGCGCCGTTTCTCAGCTCACCGCGCCGCTTGGAATCAAAACCATGGTCAGCCTCAACTCCATCATGGTGGATGGCACTGGAATGTGCGGCGGTTGCCGCGTCCTGCTGGGCACGAAGAGCCAGTTCGCCTGCGTCGACGGCCCCGAATTCGATGCCTCCCTGGTCAACTTCGAGGTCCTCATGCAGCGCAATGCCATGTACCGCGAAAAGGAGTGCGAGTCCCTGAAACAATTCCAGGAAAACAAAGAAGCAGAGTTAGCGGAGCTACGCGATGAACTGGCTGCGGGGGAGCAACACTATGTCTGAAAAAAATACTCTTCCGCTGAAGGAACGCATGAAGATTGCGCGCATCCACATGCCAGAGCTGGATCCGACAGTGCGCAGCCGCAACTTCGAGGAAGTCAATCTCGGCCTCAATGTCTTGGATGCCGTCACCGAGGCCTCGCGCTGCATTGAATGCGCCAAGCCGGGCTGCGTCGTCGATTGCCCGGTGGGCGTCAAGATCAAGGAAGTCGTCGCGCTGATCCATGCCGGCGATTACCTGGCCGCCGCCGCCAAACTGCGCGAAGACAACGCGCTGCCCGCCATCACCGGCCGCGTTTGTCCGCAGGAGAATCAATGCGAGGGCGGCTGCATCCTCGGCAAGAAGGGCGCGCCCGTTGCCATCGGCAATCTGGAGCGCTTCGTCGCCGACTTCGAGCGCAACAGCGGCCAGCTTGGACTGCCCGCCATCGCGCCCCCGACCGGAAAGAGCGTGGCTATCGTCGGCAGCGGCCCAGCCGGCCTCAGCGCCGCCGGAGACCTTATTCAGAAGGGCCATCGCGTGCGCGTCTTCGAGGCGCTGCACGAACTGGGCGGTGTGCTCGTTTACGGCATTCCGGAGTTCCGCCTGCCCAAATCCATCGTCAAAGAAGATGTAAACAATCTCCGCCGCATGGGAGTCGAATTCGAGACCAACGTGGTCGTCGGCAAAAGCGTCACCATCGATGAGCTGATGAACGACGAAAGCTTCGATGCGGTCTTCGTGGCTACCGGCGCTGGCCTGCCGGTCTTTCTCGGCATTCCCGGCGAGCACTTCAACGGCGTCTACTCCGCCAATGAATTTTTGACGCGCGTGAATCTGATGCGCGCCTACAACTCCGACTTCGACGAGCCGGTCTACGATTGCCGCGATAAAGATGTGATCGTTGTCGGTGGCGGCAACACCGCAATGGACGCGGTGCGCACCGCAAGGCGTCTTGGCGCGCGCAATGCCACACTGGTTTATCGCCGCTCAGAAGCTGAGATGCCGGCCCGCGCCGAAGAGGTCAAGCACGCCCGTGAGGAAGGCGTCGAGTTTCAAATGCTGACCAATCCCGTCGAATTCCTCGGCGATGAAAAAGGCTGGCTGACGGGAGCGAAATGTGTCCGCATGGAGCTGAGCGAGCCGGACGAGAGCGGCCGCCGCAAACCGGTCGTCATCCAGGGAAGCGAGTTTGTGATCCCCGCCAATGTGGTCATCATCGGCGTCGGCACCACCGCCAATCCGATGATCCAGAGCACCACGCCCGATCTGGCCACCAATAAGTGGAATTACATCGTTGCCGATGAAGCGACCATGCGCACCTCGAAGCGCGGCGTCTTCGCTGGCGGCGACATTGTTACCGGCGGCGCCACGGTCATTCTCGCCATGGGCGCAGGCCGCAAGGCAGCCGCGTCGATTCACGAGTATCTGACCAGCGGAAACTGGTGAAGGCAGGGGATGGGAATTTTGAGAGCCCCATGAAATTTTGGATCACGAAGAATCGCAAGCCGCTCGTTCCCATCGGGCAGATAGAAACTGCCGACATGCTGGGTCGAGCCGAAGATGTCTATCGCAAAATTGCATCCATAGTGCCAGCAGAATGCGACCGGATCGAACACCTGGATGAAGATAACAACAAGCGGATCATCTTCAACCGCTCTCCCAACTGGATCAGCCTCTATTATCTGAAGCATGAGCGCGCCCCGAAGTTGAAGGAGGGATATTGGATTCGAGATGAGAATGGGGCATTTCGTGCTGAGATCTTTCAAGGCACTGGACCAGATAGAAAAAGTATCTGGGAATCAGTCGAGAATCACCCGGAGCAGTCAAAGAGCTTTGAAAATATTCTGAACTGGGGGCTTTCAGTCATTCCCGAAGAGGCCGCAAAATTCCTCGCGCAACACAATATCGAGATCGAGAAACGGAAGAAATGCCCGGTTGAACTTACACGGGGGCTGAGGAAATTGGATTTTCAGGATCTCAGGGACTTGCTTGAATTGATCGTCCCACCCTCTCTGGCTCAGGATACTGCCTTCTGGTCGAAACTTGCAGAGGACTTTTACAATCCAGAATCTTATCGTGACGATACGATCAAGACATATCGCATGGAAGAGTTCTTCGACTTCGCCATGAGAGCGCTCGTCCGTCGGCGATCTGCCGCATGGACGGACTGGAAAGATACGGAGACTTGGGATTCCATGGTTGAAGGCATGCTGGAGAGTTATTCCCTCCCTGCGCCAACCGGCCTATTCGCCACATCGGATGACATCGCGAAGCGAATTCAGAAGCTCGCGGGATTCCTTCGGGAATCGCAGTATCGGATCGCTGAGGTTGATAGAGAGAGCGACGATTATTTGATCTTTTTGGTGAGAGCCGAAGAGGAGCAGGGATTGAATCGGGCGCTGGCCAGGTTGAAGAAGATCAAGTTGATGCCTGAGCAGTACAAGTTGAAGCCGGTGACTGATTGAGAATTCGCCGGATCGCCACGTGGCTCATACGTTTCACAGTTTAATCGCGGCGGGGGGGGCGCTTGGCCCATTTTCTGACCCCCGACACAAAAAAATGGGCGGCAGGTTTGATCCTGCCGCCGCCCGTCCCTGGGTTGTCTTGAAGATGCTGCAATGAAACGTTTACTGCTCAAACCTTATTGCAAGAGCTTGGTCACTTCCTGCTGCACACTGTTAGCTTGCGCTAATGCGGCGATACCGGTCTGGCTCAGAATCTCGTACTTCGACATATTCGATGTCGCCGAGGCATAATCGGTTGCCTGAATCGCATTCTGAGCTGAAACCACATTCTCCTGCTGTGTGCTCATCACCGAACTGATCGAGTTCAGGGTGTTGATCTGACCGCCGACGTATCCGTCCAGTGCTGCCGAGGCGCTGATGGCCATGTTGATCGCTGTCAGAGCTTCCTCTGCATCAGATTGGTCGGTCAGGTCGGTGCTGCTCAGATTCGTTCCGGCGCTGTCCGAGTAGCTGATGGTAGTGATTCCGCTCTTTCCGTTTGTGTCGGTGGTCATGCCTGTAACCAGGGTCCCACCGCCCGTGCTGGTATCCGTGACGGTGCCCGATACTCCAGTGCTGTAATAGGCTACCGGCGGTGTAATCGTATTGGCGACTGCAAAGGTAGCTGCTGGAGTGGTTACGTCCGTGACGCCTGCAGCGTCCGCCGCGTTGAAGGAGGCCGTAGAGTCCTGAGAAATCGAAGCAAGGGTCAGTGTCGAGCCGCCCAGTGTGGCTGTAACTCCGATGTTCTGCGCGTTGATGTACGTGGCCAGAGTGGCAAGAGTATTGTTGGCGTTTCCAGCCGATATGGTGATCGCGTCGAGGATGCCGTTGGCTCCCATGATGTCCATCGTGCCGCCAAGCGTGTCGCCTGGGGCGCCGCCACCTCCAATCGTCATGGTGCCGATGGAACCCGGAAGAGTGGTCATATGTGTAACAGACGTGGGAATGTTGGCCAGGCTCAGCGTCCCCGTCGCGGGATGTGTGGCATCGGCGAGACTGATGCCGGAGATAGAGACAGAGGAGTTGCTCGATGTAAACGTCAGCGTCGATCCGACGACCTTGGCAGTGATTCCGTAACCGCCGGAGTTGATTGTGTCGGCCAGATCGGTAAGTGTGTCGGTAGAGAGCGGCGCACCGAGAGCAATCGTACTGTTCTGGCCGTTGGCGCCCTCAATGTTGAGCGATCCACTCAAATCGTCGGTTGACACGCCTCCTAATCCACCGATGTTCAGAGTGCCGACCAGGCCAGGCGCAGTACCTGTCCCCACGCCAACCCCCGATATCTGAATGCCGGTTTCGGTGCCTTGGCCGATGGCGCTGGCGACGGCCGCCGTGCCGCCCTGCGTGGCAGTGGCGAAGGTAGCGCTCAAGCCCAGGCCGCAGTTATTGATGGCATCGATCAATCCCTGGGCGGTGTTGGCATACGTGGTGCCCGCGCCGACGGTAATCTGCGCCGATCCCGAAGTCGCCGAGCCGCTGGCGCCGCTTGTCATATAGTCCACGGTGATGGTGGTCGAGGCGCCGCCCAGACTGTCGGTCACGGCCGCGTTTATGCCGCCATGCGACAGATTGATGAAGACGTTGTTCGCGCCGCTGCTGTACGATATCTTGCCCGCCGAGTCCCCGACATTCGCCGAGGAGAGCGGACGAATGTACAAATTGTCGATCGACGAGCCGGTCGTCGAGGAGTCGCCGGTGTAGATGGCGATTGTGTTGCCGGCAAAGACCTGCTCCTGGTTGTAGGTCGTGGTCGATCCAATGTTATTGATTTCCGAGAGGATGGACTGATACTCCTGGTTGGCCGCCGACTCCTGGGTACTGTTCAGTGTGCCGTTCGAGGCTTCCGTGGCCAGTGTCACGGCGCGGTCCAGCAGACTCGTCACCTGCAACAGTGCTCCATCGGCAACCTGGAGCAGCCCAACGCCTTCCGTGGCGTTGGTCTCCGACTGCGTCAGGGCGGTCTGGTTGGCCTGCAGGCCGTTGACCAGCGAGAGACCCGCTGCGTCGTCCGCCCCGGAGTTGATCTTCGAACCCGACGACAACTGCTGTAGTACAGTCTGCAAGCTGTTGTTGGTGTTGTTCAGGTTGTTCTCTGCATAAATCGCTGAAAGATTGTTCAAAACACCGAGGGCCATGGAAGGTACTCCTTCTTGATGCCTTGTCTCGCGCCCTGCCTGCCGGTCTCTCTTCCGTTCCGTCAGGCCCTCCGCTTCAACCGGATGGGCGTTCCTGCATCCACCCCTTTCATCGGTCCACTCCAAAATAACTTTAGTCATAAATTTCAAGACCGCATTTTTCTTCTCTGTCGCAGGCTCGTTCAAGCTGTCCGGCTTTCGTCCAGCCACTGTCCTGAAGCAATGCAACCGCTGTCTCGTTGCGCTCCACCAATTTGTATCGCTCTGCGACAGCGCCGGCCGGACGCAGCCTCCGGATCCACCGCCCGCAATGCCGCATTGATGGCAGCAAAACCCCGATTCAGCGCGGCTTTCACGCAAAAAAGCGGCGGCAAGAGGATCGCCTCCCGCCGCCGCGCACTTGACTGAAATCTACATTTGAATGCCGTTCGATTTACTGCCCGGCTCCCGCGCCTGGAGCTGAATTGGGATCTGGAGCCGCTTCAGGCTCCGAAGCCGGCGGAGGAGGAGGAGGCGCATGGCGGAATTGGCCGTCCGGCCGCTGTCCATCCCGCTTCCAGCCCGCTCCATTGCCGCGCTCCTGCCAGCGACGCTCCTGTGCGCCGCGATTGGCGCGTCTGGCCTGCAAGAACTTCCACTGCTCCGGCGTCAGCTTGTTACGAATCGCCAGCAAAAAGCGCGCATTGCCCTTTTCCAGCTCGGCGCGGGCCTGCGCCACCTTGTCAATTTGAGCCAGAATTGCGGCCTCGTTGGGCTGATCGGCGCTCATCAGCGGCTCCATCTCCAGCTCCGCCTTCTCCACGTTGGCCCGCAGGTCGATCAGATTCTTCCGGTGTTCCAGAAGAATGCCGTCAAAGGCCTTCCGCTGCTCATCGGTCAGCTTCAACCGCTCGATCACTCCAGGATTGTTCCACCAGCGCCCATGATCCCCCTGGCCGCCGAAGGCCCGCTCCATCGGCGGCCGATGCTGCCCAAATCCCGGTCCGGCCCCCATCTCAGGCCCCATACCGCCGCCCGGAGCCTGCGCCAGCGCCGTTCCCGCCAGTAGCATTGCGGCCATCGCCCATCCCAACCGCATTCTCCCTGTTCCCATCATCGTTCTCTCCTTTTTCAACTCTCTCGACACTTTTACTTGTTGCTACAATCCACTCTTACCGGCCTTCGTCCCCATCCATCAGTTGAGCCAGCGGCTCCATCGCGCTCGGAACCTCCCGCGCAATGTCGCTATCCACTTTGGCCAGTAAATCCTCATCCGATTGACGCACTTGCTGATTGCGCGCCTCGGCCATCAGCCGCGCGTTTTCGGCTGCTCGGGCCGCAGTCATCCTCGCCTGCTGCTGATGATGATGCTCCCAGATTCCCGCCGAAACTCCGGCTGCAATCAAAACACTGCCCAGCGCCCATCCCGCCATCAGACGCCACGCCGTTCTACGCGCCGCAGAGGCTGCACTCCTCGGCCGGTTCAAGGCTGCCTCGCTCCATGCGTGAACACTCACGCGAAACTCCCTGAGCGCTTCGCCCAGCTCGTTCTCTATCTCTCCGCCTGCATCTTGCTGCAATCTCATCGCCTTCCCCCCAGCTCCGCGCGCACCTTCACCAAGGCCCGCGAGAGATGCGCCTTCACCGTGCCCTCGTTCAACCCGGTCGAACGCGCGATCTCGCTCAACTCCATCTCTTCCACATAGCGCAACAGAAAGACCGTTCGCTGCCGCTCACTCAAGCCCTCGACTGCCTTCGACACCTGGCTCACCCGTTCTTTGGCCAGCAACTGCTGCTCCACCGTCCGTTCCCCGCTGGGCAGCCACTCGCTGGCCTCGCTCAGATCCACCGTGTTGCTCTGCGTCTTCCGCCAGAACTGCATCCGCCGGTTGCGCCAGTGGTCCTTCTGCAAGTTGATGGCAATGCGCATCAGCCAGGTCATCGCGCTCGATTCGCCGCGAAAGCTCCGCCAGTTCCGGTGCGCCTTCAGAAAACACTCCTGCGTCAGCGTCTCGGCCAGATCCACATCGCGCGTCGACGAGAGCAGAAACCGGAAGATCTGCGGGCGGTGCTTCGTCACCACAGCCGAGAACTCCTCGGCTGCGATCTGCTCTGCCGTAGCCATGCTCATCGCTTCCACTGCTGTGCTGGCTGCCATCACTCAGGTAGACGCCCGCACCGGCTGCAAGTTTACAGCATTCTCTGCAATTGTTGCCAAGATTGCCGCTTGCGCCGGGAATACGCCGCTCGCGTCGCGCCGCTCTGGGCGCGTTTCGCCATTATGCAGTTGTGTTTGGAGGATGAGCAGTCCGCAGCCTGCGGGGACGATCTGCAAAGGTTGCTGCCCTAGAGCTTATCGGGCGCTTACCAGGCCAGAAGCTCGTCGCCTGAAGTCGGCGATAGAAAGGCCACCGGCGCGGCGCTCGGTTGCGGGCAGTCGCCGGCGCACTCGATCGACTCCGGACCGGAGGCCTTGGCCACCAGTAGGGCCTGTTCGGCCTCGCGCAGGACCACCACCGGCGAGCGGCCCATGCTGCTGGCAATGCTGAAGCAGGCCGAAAGACGGATCGAGTCGCCGTTCACATGGAAGGGAGCGGAAAAGACATCCATGCGCAGCCGCTCCGCCATCATCACGGCGTTTGAGCTGGTACATCCCGGCAGCGCGATCAGGAACTCATCCTTGCCCGCACGGCCCAGAAGATCGTAGCTGCGCAGCAGGCGTGCCGTGCGCGCCACCACCTGGCAGAGCAGGTCGTCGCAGGCATCGGTGCCCAGCCGCGTGTTCCAATGGCCAAAATCATCGATGTCGAAGAGAATCATGCACAGCGTGCTGTTCATCCGCTGCA
>Ga0181528_10001319_pt1 | contig 15560 bp, 9 predicted proteins | sample PEATcosm2014_Bin_47_FD_119742 | JGI IMG/M metagenome (GOLD analysis project Ga0181528, IMG submission 119742) | Peatland microbial communities from MTU Mesocosm Facility, Houghton, MI, USA - PEATcosm2014_Bin10_10_metaG | ecosystem: Environmental > Terrestrial > Soil > Wetlands > Peat | place...
GCACTGAACCTACGCACCGCCTGCGATGGCCTGCGCGATCGCCGGCGGAGAGCTCTCGATCGCCTCCAGCGCCACGACCGCGATCCGCCCGCCGGTGCGGGTCTGCTCGATCGCGCGGCTCAGAGCCGGACGGACCGGGGCGCCGGCCAGGTAGAGGACCCCTGCAAGGTGACGGGCCCGCCCCCAGGCCAGACAGATCTCCGCCAGCCGCCGAGGCGACTTGACCGTCAGCTCGACCTCCACGGCAACGACCCCGGCCGCGGCGTCGAGCGGGAGCAGAGCCAGGTCGGGGCGATGCCGGGCCGCTCGCCCACCGGGGACCTCGGCGCTCGCGAGCAGCACCTCGCCGCCGCGCTCTTCGCGGCGCAGCTCGGCCTCCCCGATCACCCGATGGCACGGATAGCCGTGGCGCAGCCGAGCGGCGACGAGCGAGCAAGCCACGGCATGGCGCGCTCCGCCGGGGGAAACCCGGCCCGGCTCGATCCCGAGGACACCCGAGACCCGCAGCCCCGCGCGGGTGACCGTGTATAGAGCCGGCTGATCGCGCAGCGGACGCCAGGCCTTGACCAGCCCCCGGCGCTCGGCCAACGAGAGCCGGGCGCGGGCCGACGGGACACTCGACCCCCGATCCCGGGCGAGCGCCTCGGCCGTCGCTGCGCCGAGGCCGGCGACCCACGCAAGCATCTCCGAGAGCTCCTGCGGACAGGCCGGGGCACTTCGCCGATCGCCCATCATCGAACATCCTCGCGAGGCATGATCCGGGCGATCCGTGCACCCTCGGCCCCGCCCAGGGCGATCACGACGCAGCGGCCCGGCTCGAGGCGCAACAGCTCCTCGGGCTGGAGGACGTGTTCGCTGGTCCTGGTTCGGGTGCTGCGGCCGTCACTGGCGAATGTTGTCCGCCATGCCCCGTGCACGCCCCCCATCGACGCGATCAGCTCCGCCGAGCGGGGCACCACCTGGCGGTGGGCGAGCAGCGCGGAGAGGTTCCCGAGCACCTGCTCCAGCAGTCGCTCGCGGCCGGGGAGCCTCAGATCGGACAGCTCCTGGGTCCCGAGCAGCAGGCTGAAGCCGGCGGAGCGAGCCCGGCCGAACAGCGCGACGACCTGCTCGGCCGCCACGGCGGAGAACTCGTCGATCACGACGAGCGTCGGTGCCGGCTCACCCTGCAGCGCGGCGATCGTGCTCTGGAGGTCCTGGATCACCGCGGCCCCGAGCATCTGTGCGAGCAGCGGCCGGCTGTCGGACTCAAGGGCGAAGTAGACCACCGCCCTCGACCGGGCGGCCTCGAGCAGGTCGATCCGGGGCCCCGTCTCCCGCGCGGGATCCAGCCAGCGGCCAACGTCGGACTCGGTCAGGATCGCCAACCGGTCGCGGACCCCAGCCAGGTCGCGAAGCTGGCGCGGGGTCAGCGAGTCGAGGTAGCCGTGGCTGGCGCTCGCCTCGGCGTCGGGCAGGCGCCGCAGCAGCTCCTCGAGCGCGGGGGGATCGAGCTGGACGACGATCTCCGCGAGCGTCACCTCGGCGCCGTCGGCCCGCAGGGCGCGGACGACATGACCGAGGTAGCGCTGTGCCTGTCGGAGATAGTGAGGCTCGGTGAAGCGCTCGCCGGCGAGCAGCCGGTCGGCGATCTCGGTCTCCCCGCCGCGTGCGTAGGGGTTGTAGAGGGAGGGCCCCGACGGTGTCCACTCGAGGAACTCCCGGCCGTGCGCGGCGGCCGCCCCGCTCAATGCGGCGCGCATCGACCGGTCCCCCTTGGGGTCGAGGACGATCGCGGCCAGGCCACGCTCGATGGCAGCCAGGGCGATGGCCGTCTGTGTGACGGTCTTGCCCGAGCCGGTGGCCCCGACGACGAGGGTGTGGCGCCCCGCGGCGTCGCCGAAGGGGATCGAGACCGGGCTGCCGTCGGCCTCGCGGCCGAGCATCAGCTCGCCTTGAGCGGGGCTCGAGACTGCACCTGCGAGCGACCTCGTGCTCCGGGCCAGCGACCTCGCCGCGGCGGACGGAGCCCGGCGGGCTCTGGCGAGCCGGGCGAGATCCCCGCCGGCGTCGAGGTCCTGGCGGTGGGAGCGACGAGCGCGCAGAGTCGCTGCGAGACCGCCGATCAGGATCACCGGTGCCAGCGCGCCGAGGAGCGGCCTCAGTACGAGCGCGCCGACCGCGATCGCGCCGGGCCAGCCCCAATGTACGCCCCGGCGGCGCATGATGCCTGCGGCCGCCAGCCCAAGGGCGATCGCGATCGTCAGCCGGGCTCCCGTGCCGAGCAGGTGCGCTGCGAGCGCTCCCAGCTGGGCAGGGCCTTGCGTCCCCGGTTGAGGGGATGTTTCGAGAGTCGGCATGATGCCGCTCCTTTCGTTTGCGCCCGCCCCGATCGGACAGGCTCTTTTTTCGTGCCCTCCAACGGGCACGCAGATGTGGACAGCAGCCCGCGGGCCACTGCCGAGACGGCGCTCAGACCAGGCCTCAGGCCTGCCGAGCGCGCGGCCGAAGCCTCAGATCAGCCGGTAGCCGATTCCCCTGACGCCGGCGATCCAGCGTTCGCCGGACGCCACGGCGAGCTTTCGCCGCAGGGTGCTCGCGTGGGTGTCGAGCGTCCGCGTGACGGCGCCGGGCGGGTGACCCCAGACCGCTCGCAGCAGCTCCTCTCTGGTGAAGGCCCGCTGCGGATCGCCGGCGAGGCACGCCAGCAGGTCGAACTCCATCCGGCAGAGCTCGAGCTCCTGCCCGCACCATTCGGCGCGCCGGGCGCTGCGGTCGATGTGCAGCCGGCCGGCCTCCAGGACGTGGTGCGCGGGTGTGATGGGCGCCCGGCGGAGGATCGCTCTGACCCTCGCTCGCAGTTCCAGGTAGGCGACCGTTCGGGCGACGAAGTCGTCCGCACCCCGTTCGAGCGCGCGCAGCGACTCGAGTCCGCCGGCCTCGAGACCGATCACGAGCACCGGCAGAGCGCCGTCCCAGGGACGCGCGTCCTGCGAGCATCCGCGGATCTCCTCGAGCAGTGCCACGGCGGATCCGGCCGGGTCGAGGGGGCCGAGCAGTGCGAGACGGGGTGGCCGGCGCTTGGCCAGACAGCGCGCGTGTTCGGCGCTGTGGGCAAGCTCGACGGCGAAGCCGTCGGCGCCGAGCTCGCCTGCCAGATCTCCGGCGAGACGCCGATCGCTCGTCACGAGCAGGATCGGCGGCTTGAGGCTCACCCCAGTTCAACCTCTCGCGGGCCGATGCCGAGGCCCTCGCGGGCAATCAGCGCGAGCACGTCGCTGTGGACCCAGACCGTCGGCCGGCTCTGCCCGCCCTCGGGGAGGATGCCGATGCGCCGCGCCAGCCAGCTCGTCTCCCCGCTCTCGCTGCCCCGGCTGTCCCGCTTTGTCCGCCCGCAGCGGATCGCGATCTCACTGAGACTCGAGCGGTCGTGTTCGACCCGCTCGCGGACCGCTTCGCGCAGGCCCCTGTTGAGCACGATCGGGCTCTCCATGACGCGGGCCAGCTCGGAGCGGACCGTGCTCGTCGAGACGGATCCCCGGCCGTCCGCGGCGGCGATCGCAGTCAGGGTGATCGAGCACATCGGCTCGTAATCCTCGAGCGCCGCAATCACATCGCGCAGGCTGACCGTCCGCACCGGCGAGCCGTCGCGGGCAGCTTCCGTCCAGCGCAGCTCGGGGATCGACATCCGCGAGGGCAGCGGCTCGAGCCTGAAACTCGCCTCCGGGGTCTCGATGAGCAACGGCAGGTCGCCGGCTGCGGATCGGCCGGCGTCGTCGGTGGGAGGGGCGGCGAGTTCGTCGTTCCCGGTCACCGGGCGGCAGCGGCGCAGGGCCGGCGGCGAGTCGGCGTAGAGCGTGCAGATCAGCGCAGCATTGCCGCGCGGCTCATCCGCGGGGAGATGGGCGAGCAGGCGCTCGTCACCGGCCGTTGCCGCATCGCGGTCGATGACCAGCGTGCTCCCGCAGGCCCCGCTGCGCGCGATCAGCTCGCGGGCAGCAGCGCCCGGGACATCCAGGCGGCGGATCACTCGGCAGCGCTTGACCGGGGCAGGCGGGGCGCTGCGTGTGGCGGAGGAAGAGGCGCTCCGGCGTCGGCGTGTCGCTGTCGTGGGTGGGGCTGCTGTGGTCATTGGCTGTCTCCGTGCCGTCGGTTGTCGCGATCTCGGGTCGGTCGCGGCGCTTCTACGAATCCGACGACCGATCGTCAAGCCGCCCCATGGCGCGACAGGCAGAGTGGGTGCTCATCGAGATCCCCCGTAGGGGGTCTCGGGGTGGGGATCCGGCGCAGCGAGCTGGCGCAAAAACGCAGACGGCGAGGTCGGCGGGAGTGCCGCGGCGAAGTCCGTGTGCTGCTTGCTGGCGGCCGCGAGGCGGTCGTTGTGAGGCGTGAGGCTGGCGGGAGGGATCTGGGAGGAAGGACGAGGCTAGCGACCGCCGGGTCGGGATCCCGGACTGGCGTGCAGTCAGCCACCCGGGCCGAGATCCTCGGCCCGCCGCGGCGCGCGCACCCCGCTACTCGAGGCGCTTTTGCCCCCGCCGGCCGCCGTCGGGGCCTCCCCGAATGGCGGGGCGACTGCAGCCACGAGCGCCCTTCCCCGGGCGCGACTGCACGGACGCCCGGGGCGCCTCGCCGCGGAGCCCGGGCGACTGCACTGTCGTCCCTGCGCCTTTACGACAGGGGCGAGCCGCGCCGGCGCCCTCTTGGGGCCGGCGCGGCTCGCCGGAGCTGCCTAGGGTGCGCTGACCGGTTCGGATGTCGCGAGAACTTCCCCTTTGGCGCCGAGCGCCTGGACCTCGAAGGTGCTCGCCGAGCCGGGGACGTTGATCGTCGTCTCGAAGCCGCTCCAGGGAGCCGTCGAGACGGGCGTCAGCGATGTCGGGCTTTCCCCGGCCAGGACCTTCCAGGCGACCACCGTCGTCGCCCCGTTCCAGCTGGCGTAGACGTTGACGGCCGTCGGCGATTCGCGGACAGCCGCGATCTTGGGAAGCGTGTTCGGCGTGGCGCTCCAGGGGAATCGCTGGACGCGGTAGGTCCCGTCGCCTAGCGGGAGCTGGGCTTCGAAGATCTGCGTCCCTTTCTTGCGATTGGAGCCTTCGACCCTGCCGTTGAACTCAGACATGTACTGGGTTGCGCCCCAGCCGACCATCACGTCGCCGTGCTTGAGCTGCTGGACGCTTCCCTCGGAGGCGGCAAGCGTTTTTTCGGGTCGCTTGTCTTCCCTCAGGAGCGTGACCTTTTTGGCTGCCACGTTGAGCTTCATGACGAGCGCTCGCGCGAGGCCGTGGACCGGGGGCCCGGCTTCGTTGGCGAAGACCGTCAGCTTGTTGCCTTCGAGCCTCGGGTCGTGCTGGAAGTAGAACTGCGTGCCGAAGCCCTGCTTGAACTGGTTTTTCTTGCCGCCCAGCGCCCAGACGATCGCTCCGGTCTTCTGGTCGATCTCGTAGATCGTCGAGGTGTCGCGCATCGAGACCAGGAGCTTTTCTTCCGGGAGCACCTGTACGGAGTTGAGGTGGTAGGCGTCCCAGACGCCGGCCGCGGCCGGGACTTCGCTGTCGGTCGGGGGGACGACGCTCATCGCGTGCCACTCCCACATGACCAGGCCCGTGCGGATGTCGATCTCCTGGATCACGCCCTCCTGTACGGGCGGGTCCGCTTCCGAGCAGGTCGGCGTGCAGACCCCGGTGTAGGCGTCGATGTAGGCCGTGCCTTCAGGCGTCACATCGAACTCGTGGATGTCGGAGCGGTAGCCGTTGCCGGCCTTGACGGTCGCGACCTGTTCGTAGGCGTCGTTTGTGATGATGCCTTCGCCTTCGCCGTTGGCCACTTCGGTCACGCGGCCCTGCCACCAGTCCAGCGCCGGCTTGCCTTCCCAGCTCGTCAGCTGGAGCGCGCCGGCGGCCTCGTTTTCAGACAGCTGGTGCCACCAGAGCAGTTGGCCGGCCGGGTTCATGATCATCAGCCCGTCGGGGCCGATCCGCACGAATTCGAGCAGTTTCGCTCCGCCGGGGTGGATGATCGGCGCGGGCAGCGGGTCGAGGAAGATGTCGCCCGCAAGGGACGGGTCCGGCTGGGTGACCCTGACCTTGGGCGGTGCGATGCCCGGTTCGCTGAGGAAGTGCTGCTGTTCTTCGGGCTCTTCGCCCGTCAGGGTCAGATAGGGCTGGGGCGCCGCGGTGTGGGCGACCTTGAAGGAGTCGGTCAGGGGGCCGCCTTCGTTCAGCTGGACCGTCACGTTGACTTCCTCGCCTTCCAGGAAGGGGACGTTGGGCAGGAAGCTCGCGCCGGGCGCGGCGCTGTAGTCCGCCAGGTGGCCTTCGTGGACACCGCTTTCGCTGCCGGTCACGGTGACCGAGGCGATGTTCGAGGCGGGCGTGCCAAGGATGCTGATCTGCGTGCTGGGCGAGGCGTCGGGGGTGCCCTGCAACGGGGAGATCGTGACGGCGCCGGCGAGCGCCGGAGCGAGTGCGAACGCGCCCAGTGCGACGATGGTGGCGGCAAACACAGACCGCCAGCGCCTCGGCCTCGTCGCTGGCTGGAACTGCGAATCTAGCTCCGGCCGCCCATTGGACAGCCGTTCCTTGGCGTGCAACATCTGAGTCCCCTCCCCGGGTGGTTTACCTGAAGCGTACCGGTCGTCACAGGGGATGCACAACCCGCCGCCCGCGTCAACAACGCGAACACGCGAGGCGATACGTGTGTACAGCCCGGTCTTTCTGGGTAACGAGCGTAGATAGGATCGATACACGGGTCAGAATTCTGCATGTCCGGATCACGCGTGAAGGGTTACCCGGTATGAAACGGAAGTTGGAGCGGGCGGGCACCCCCGCCGCCGAGGCACCGACCCGGATCGCAGATTCGCTGGAGCGATCGGAAAGACCGGCTGCGCGGCGGCACATATCCGCCGAGCGGGGGACCGTTCGGGACGGGCAGGATGGAAAGCGAAACATGACTACCAGGCGGCAGATGGCACCCAGGCGCAAAGCAGGTTCGGGCGGTTCCCGGCTGAGGCCAGGGCCCAGCGCCCTTCCCCGGGGCCAGGTGGCGGAGATCCAGCGCCGGCGCATGCTGACGGCAGCGGTGGATGCGGTCGAGGAGGTCGGCTACGCGCGGATGACGGTCGCGCAGGTGATCAGCCGGGCACGGGTCTCGCGCAAGACCTTCTACGACGTCTTCGCCGACCGCGAGGACTGCTTCCTGGCGGCTTTCGAGCAGGCCGTCGAACAGGGCCGGGAGCTCGTCAGCGCCGCCTATGCCCGTGAGTCGAGCTGGCGCGAGGCGACCCGCGCGGCGCTGGCGGCGCTGCTTGGCGGGATGGACGAGGAGCCCGGACTGACGAAGCTCTGCGTCGTGGAGGCCCAGGGTGCCGGCCCCCGGGTGCTGGAGCGCCGGGCGGAGGCGTTTGCAGAGCTCGCACGGGCTCTCGACCGTGGCCGCGAGGCTCCGGGTGCCGGCGGAGATCCGCCGGAGGTGACTGCCGAAGGGCTCGTCGGTGCCGTGTTCACGGTCATCCACACACGTGTGCTCGAGCGTGACGAGCGTCCCCTGCTGGAGCTGCTGGGACCACTGATGAGCATGATCGTGCTGCCCTTCCTGGGCTCCCGGGCCGCAGCGCGCGAGCTGAAGCTCGCCCCGCCGAGCCGGCCGCCCGATACCTCCGCGCCCCGGCTCGCGACCGACCCGCTGGACGGGCTGAACATGCGCCTGACCTACCGCACGGTCAGGGTCCTGATGGTGATCGCCGCGCAGCCCGGTGCGAGCAATCGCGAGATCGCCGTGGGATCGGGGGTGACCGACCAGGGGCAGATCTCCAAGCTCCTGAACCGCCTGGCGCGGCTCGAGCTGATCGAGAACCTCGGCGACGGGCAGGAGCGCGGCGCCGCGAACGCCTGGCGGCTGACCGAGCGAGGCGCGGCCGTCGAGCGGGCGACCAGACCGCGCTGAGCTGCCGGCGCTCGCCCGAGTCCGGGCGCTGAGCTGCCGGCTGGGGGTCACTTTCGCCATCCCCCGTCGGAGCCGGGAGCGGTGCTTCGCTTCCTGTTCTGGCGGCTGCTCGGCCTGGGCTTCGCCCTGCTGGCCTTCGGGCTGGTCGGCTGGTTTCTGAGCGGAGGCGCCGGCCGGGCGCTTCGCGGAGCGGGCGCATCCCACGCCCACCTGACTCTCGCACCCACCACGCTGCTGGCCCTGATCGGCAGCGGCGCCGGGACGCTCGCCGGAGTTGCGGGAGGCGCCCTTCTGCTGGCAGGCTGGCGGGCTTCGGCGTTCGCGATCCTGGTCGGTGCGGCGCTCGCCCTGACGCGGCTGCGGGCGCGGCGAGGACGCAACTACGTGAGGCTCATCGTGGTCCCCTATCGGACGGATGTCGCTGACACGCATGCCCTGGCGAGGATGTTCGCGGCCCTCCAGGCCCGGATGCTGGTCCGGTGGTGGCAGCGGCTGCTGCGCGGCCAGCCGTCGGTCGGCCTGGAGGTGCACCATCGGCCCACGGGCTCCTCGGGCGCCGCCCGGGTGTGGCTCGCTGTGACGTGCCCGGCCGGTGAGGAGCGAAGCGTCGAGGCGGCCCTGCAGGTCGCCTACCCCAACCTTCGGCTCGAGCCCTGCGCCGACCGGCTCGGCTCGCCGCCGCACATGGTCCGGCTCAAGAAGCACCGCTCATTCATCGAGCGGGCCGCCGGCGCGGCGGACCGTCTCGAGCGCGACCCTGAGCCGCTGATGGACCGGCTGATGACCGGGATCGCGGCCACCGGCGAGCCCTCGATCCTCCAGCTCGCGCTGACGCCGGCGCCGATCGTCCTCGAGGGGCTGGCGCGATCGCTCTACAAACACCAGGAGGCTCATCTGGGCCGCTCGCGCGGCGACCTCTCAGGACGGCGTGAGCGCTCGCTGCTCGAGGATGTAGAGCTGCGGGGAGGCCTCGAGCTGCAGCACAGGCCGCTCTTCTTCGCGGACATCCGCGTGGTCTCTGAGACCCGGCGTGCATGCGAGCAGATCGCGGCGATCGTGCGTGCCCAGCGCGCGGAGAACCGCCTCGTTGAACGCAGGACGGCGCTGCGCCATGGCAGGCTCGGCGGGTACGCCCGCCGGATCGGCCGCGGCGAGGGCAACCCGCTGCCGGGCCTGAGCCGGAGCATCTTCGCGACGACGGAGCTGGCCGGGCTGTGGCAGCTCCCGTCGGTGGGCTACAGCCGGGTCCCGTTCTCCCGTACGGGAGTCCCGCTGGCACCTGCACCGCCGGAGATCTTCCGGCCGACCGACGGGCCCGGGACGCTGCGCGACGCACTCGGACCCGTCTCGATCCACGTCGAGATGCGCCGCCAGAACACGGCGGTGCCCGGGACGGTCGAGCAGGGGAAGTCCAGCTTCCTCGTCGCCAGCATCGCCGAGGATCTACGCCGGGAACGCTGCGCGATCATCCTGCTCGACCCCAAGGGAGACGCCGCGGACGCTGCGCTCAGCGCTGTACCGGTGGGGCGAGAATGCACGCTGCTTGACTTCGCGCACCCGACATGCGGCTTCAACCCGCTCGCTGTCGACGCACCGGCGGACGTCATCGCCGACTACGTCGTCGGTGCACTGAAGAACCTGTTCACCGATGCGGACATCCGCGCCTCCTCGGACCGCTATCTGCGCAACGCGATAATCGCCGTCCTCGCCTACGACCGTCGCTGCTCGCTGTGGGACGCGGCCCGGCTGCTGTCGGTCGGCGAGGAGGGATATGCCTACCGCCGGGCGGTCGGGTCGGCTGTGCGAGCCCTTCCGGAGCTCAAGGAGATCAGCCAGTTCTTCACATCCGAGCTCTCTGCCCAGCTGGCCGACGCGAGGAGCGCCACGACCTCGAAGCTGGACGCCCCGGTGAACAAGCTCGCCCGCCTGCTGAACTCCGCCTCGATCAAGCGGGTCCTCCTCAACGAGTCTCTCGTCGTCGACCTGGACCGCGTGATCGCGGGCGGCGAGGTCCTGGTCGTCAAGGGGGCGCTCGGGTCGATGGGCGCCGGCAACACCTCGGTGCTGATGCAACTGCTCGTCGGGATGCTCGACGCCGCCCTGGCCCGCCAGCAGGATCTCGTGCCGGCCGGCGAGCGGGTCTCGGTGGCGTTGAAGATCGACGAGGCGCCGCTGGTGCTCAATCGAGGCTTCGCCGAGACGATGGCGCTCAAGCGCTCGGCCGGCCTGGAGACGGTCGCCTGCTGGCAGACCGACGGACAGTGGTCGGAGCCCGAGGTCCGAGAACAGCTGGACGGGCTGTTCGCCCACCGCGTCTATTTCGCGACGGCCTCCGCCGCCGACGCGCGCGCGGCTGCGGCGCTGACGATGGCCGAGTTCTCAGACACGGTCCGGCCCGAGACGGGCCGTCTGTCAACGCTCGGTCGCCCCGACGTAAGGCTGCGCCTGCCCAAGCACCATGCGATCGCCAGCTGGAGCACCCCCGAGGGCCGTCAGGCGGCCTTCATCGCCGAGACGATGCCGATGCGGGTGGACCGCTCACAGATTGCGCATCACGCACGCGTCCAGGGCGAGCGGGGCGCCCGCCACCTGAGCGACCTCCGCCAACCCCACTGGGAGACCGGACGGCCCACCGAGGAGCGCCCGGCGGACAGCCCGGCGCACCCCTCTCCCCCCTCCCCGCCCGCTGCGCATCCTCCGGGATCGAGCACTTCCGAGCCGGCCGCGGCGTTGCCGGCCAAGGCGGCTGAGAGCTACGCGGAGCTCGCCGCGCTGGACGAGGCCAACAGCGTCAGGCGGGTGGCGCGGAGCTCGCGAGGGGCAGAGCTCGAGCCTGAGCCGCTTGACATCGAGATCCTCCTGCTCGTGGCAGAACTGGGCCACCTGCTGAGCAGCCAGATCCATCGTCGCTTCAACGCGGGCCGGGCGGCGACAACCACACAGCGGCGCCTGAAGCGCCTGGCGGATGCCGGCCTGGTCGAGCGCCTGCAGTTCCACCGCGCCGACGGCGGCGGAGTGCCGATGTCCTACGCGATCTCGACGATCGGCTGTCGTGTGCTGGCCGAGCACGGGCATGAGGTCGGGCACCTGCGCCCTGAGGGCGCCTCCTTCGCGTCGACTGCAGAGGAGCGGACCGCGGTCGGCCTGAACGGAGTCCGCCAGGAGATCCACGTCGCCGGCTGGGTGCTGGCGCTGGGCTCGCTGGCCGAGACCGGAAAGCTGCGCGGATCGGCCGGGTCGACAATTCAGCCACCCCGCTCGGCGGGGCCGATGCGGGGACCGCTCTCACCCTCGGAGCTGACACTCCCCGGGGGCCGGGTGCCCCACGAATTCCTGCGACGCCTGCGCTCGGGGGAGCTCGTAGAGGCGGTGCACTTCGACACGCTGCGCCCGGATGCGATTGCCGGGCTCCGCGGCGGGCGGGGGACCCGGGAGCTGGACCTCCTGATCGAGCGCGATGACCGCCTCTCGAGCGAGAGCTGGACCTCGAAGCTGGAGCGCTACGACCACTTCCTCGCGGGCTGGTCGCTGCACACGAGCCGCTACGGGGCCGGCGGACGGGCGGCTGCGATGGTCATCTTCATCTGCCGCGACAGGCCACGGGCACGCGCGGCGGCGCGGCAAGCCGACTCGTTGCTGAGGGCCTCGCGGGCCTACCCGGGCGAGTACCCCTGGGCCTGGGAATACCCGGGCCGGCGACTGATCCGCTTCGTCGCCGAGCGAGACGTGCACGAGGGTCTGCTCGACGCCTATGGCGTGCCCGACCTCCCGCCCGATGCGCGGACCGGCGCGGCCCGGGGCGACCCCTCGGCGGGCGAGGCGGTGGCGCTCCTACGCCCGATCGAGCTGCCCACCGGGCGCCTGCGAGCGGGTGATCGAGCCGGGGCGCCCCGTGTGGAGGCGCCCCGGGACTCCTCACCCGCCTAGGTGGCGCAGGCCGTCCCTTCGGCCGTGAACCCGCTTTCGAGGCAGGGCAGAACCGTCGGCGGCTGCCAGTGCCCAGGACCGCCTTCGAGGATGCCCGCGATCGATTCGGGGTGCACGCCGTAGAGGCGCATGATCATCTGGAACCCGCCCGCGGGAGCCGGCAGCCAGTTGTCCCGCTGCATTTCATTTTCCGGCTCGGCCGTCTGAACGTAGATGTTCAGCGAGCCGTCTTCGTTGTACTGCAGGTTCGAGCGGTCCCCTAGCGTGAAACGTTCAAGGGGGTTGGCGACGAAGAAGCCGCTCGATTCATACATCGTCAACGACCAGAACGCCTGCACCGGCATCGGGAAGTCGCTGGCCGGGAAGTGGACGACGTAGCGGCTGTTTGCGCCGTTCAGTTTCACGCCGTTGCGGTCGGTCAGCGCGAGCGGGTAGATCGACAGGTTCGGTGTCGGCGCGCCGACCCCGAGCTTGTCCGTCTCGGCCCGCTGAACGTAGTTGGTGCCGTAGTTGCCCAGCCCTGCGACAAGCCAGCCGTTGTGTGCCGCGAAGCCGGCTTCGATGTTGGCTTTGACATCGAGGAGCACCTGGTCGGGACCGCGGTTGACCGCTTCGCCGAGGCCCTGGAGGGTCGCGGCGCTGACGTTCGACTTCGTCGGGTGCATGCCCGGCCCGATGTGGTCGGCCGCGAGCGCTTCGAGCGTCGGGTCGTCGGCGGCCGGCGGGGGAAACTTCTTCAGTGCCCGCCCGAGGGCCTTCCAGTACAGGAGGTGATTTTCGCCCGTCTGGGTGCCGGGCACGTGCCCGCAGACGGCCGTCGTTTTTTCTGCCGAGCTCGGCGGAACGTAACCGGTCCCTTCCTTGAGCCAGCTCTTCAGCGGGACGAGCTTCTCTTCGGCCTGAATCGCACGGGCGGTGGCGACGTCTTCAGGGCTTTTCACGACGGTCCTGGCGATCAGCCATACCTGGTTGTAGGGGGAATGGATGACCTTCAGCCCGTCGACTTCTTCCGCCGAGGCGTATTTGCCGGGACCGGCGATGAGGTAGTCGCCGGGCGCGATCAGGCCGGAGGCGTCCTGGCCGATCGTCGCGAAGTTCTCGGTGTAGGGCGAGAGCATCTCGACGACGTTGAGCCGTTCGGGTTCGACCTTCGGGAAGTGGATGACGATCGGCTGGGGCGTGAGCTTGAGCTCCGCGATCGAGTAGAGCGTGTCGGCGTTCGGCGCCACGACGCAGCCCTCTTTGACCGTCGAGAGCGTCTGCAGATGCGAGAACTGGTTTGCCGGCGCGTCGCCTTGGGTGTCGGGCTCGGTCACGCTCGTGATCGTGTCGTAGATCCGCTGGGTGTCGAGCAGGGGCTGCCCGTAGATGTAGCCCTGGAGACCCAGGAGGAAGGCCGCGTGGCGTTCTTTTTCGAACTGTTCGCTTTCCCCGCCGAAGGCGGCAGAGGCCGCGAGCCCCGAAACCGCGCAGACCAGTACAGCGACAGCTGCGATCCGCGACAGCTTCCCCGACATCCATTTCCTCATCGTGGCTCCCTCCATCTCACCGTTTTGTGGCGGGAGCGGGAGGGATACCGACACGTCGGACGCGCCCCGCGGCGCACCGACCATCTCCGGCTTGCCCCTCCTACAAGACCCGCCGACCTGCGGGGAATCGTAGCGGACGACACATGGCTCCGGTGTCCGAGCCGCCGACACGGGACGGCCTGCCCGTCAAGGGGTGACGATCGCGAAGCCCGGGTCGCCGTCGTCGAGCAGACCGAACAGCTCGCCGAGCTTCATCCCGTTCCCCTCGATCACGATCGCGCCGGATGCGAACAGCTCGCCCAGGTCCCCCTCTTTCAGGACCATCGCATCGAGCGCCGTCCGTGTCAGCGTGACCCTCGCATCGGCGTCGGGGTCGAGCTCGCCGGGCGAGGCCGACAGAGCTCCGTTTTGCACACGGAGAGTCCACCGCTCGGCTGTGTCGGTGAAGTCCCAGGCGATCGCGATCTCGCTGTCCCATGCCCGGGGCCCGTCAAGGCGCGCGCCGATCGCATCCCAGACCTGTTCCAGCGGCAGGCTCCTGGCGACGTCGGCACTGGCCAGGGGCCGGGAGCCCTCTCGCTGCGGCGTGTCCTCGCGCAGCTCCTTGGCTCCGACCAGGTAGAAGTTCCGCCAGATCGGGCTCTCGGCCTGGTAGCCCAGCTGCTCGAGGGCCTCGGCCAGCTGCTCGCGCGCGGCGCTCGAGTCGGGCTCGGCAAAGACGCCGTGGGAGGCCAGCTCGGCGGCCCAGCGGTACTCGCCGCGGGCGGCCGCCGCCGCCGCCTGCTCCAGCAGCGCCGCCATGCCCCCGGCAAGCTCCACGTAGCGCGTCCCGGCCGCCTGCGGGGTCAGCGGATCAAGGTGCGCGGGATTCGCATCGAAGCACCCCAGGTAGCGCTGATAGACGGCCCTGACGTTGAAGCTCGTCGTCCCATAGCCCTCGCGGCAGGCCCATGTGCCTTTCAACGAAGGCGGCAGCGTGACCTCGGCGGCGATCTCTGTCGCCGTCAGCCCGCGGTTGGCCAGGCGCAGGGTCTGGTCATGCAGGTAGCGGTACATGTCCCGGTGGCTCGCCAGGAATGAGGCGATTCGCTCGCCGCCCCAGGTCGGCCAGTGATGCTGTGCGAACAGGACATCGGAGTCGGCGGCGAACATGTCGATCGTCTGCCCCAGGTACTTGGACCAGTTGAGCGCGTCCCGGACCTGCGCGCCGCGCGGCGTCAGCAGGTTGTGCTGGCAGTGGGTCGCGTTCTCGGGCACCCCGAGCGCCCGCAGCTCGGGGAAGTGGAAGTTCATCTCCGCCGGCGCCTCGGTGTCGGGGACGAGCTGGAAGACGATCCTGACGCCGTCGATCCGCACGTCCAGGCCGGTCTCGCCCACCTCGTTGGTCGGGGCGATCAGCGTCACCGTGCCGGAGGACGTCGTCTTGCCGATCCCCGCATCGATCTGCCCGCGCTCGCCACGGGGCAGGCGTGGAGCCATCATGTACTCGGCTCGCCTGAGCATCGCGGTGCCCGACAGGACGTTCTCGCTGATTGCGAAGTCCATGAACCCCTCCGGGGCCCAGATCGGCACCTCCCCGGCGGCGACCTGCTCGGAGCTGACGACGCCCTTGACCCCGCCCCAGTGGTCGACGTGACTGTGGCTGTAGATGACGGCGCTGACGGGCCGATCACCGCGGTGGCGGCGGTAGAGCGCAAGTGCCGCCGCAGCGCACTCCCTGGAGACCAGCGGGTCGATCACGATCACACCCTCGCCGCCCTCGACGAAGGTGACGTTCGAGAGGTCATAGCCTCGTACCTGGTAGATCCCGGGGCAGACCTCGAACAGCCCGTGGTTCATGTTCAGCCGCGCCAAACGCCAGAGCGCAGGGTGAACCGTATCCGGGGCCTCGGGGCCTGCCTCGAGGAAGCGATAGGCCTCCAGGTCCCAGACGACCCGCCCATCGTCGCCGTGCAGGACGAGGCTCGGCTCGCTTGCGAGGAGCCCGCGAGCAGCGTCCTCGAAGTCCCTGAGGTCCTCCTCCGGCAGGCCCGCCACGGCGGCCGCGTTCAGGGCACGCGTGTGATCTGAGGCTGGCTGCGGAGCGCTCACGAGCGCCATCCTTCCAGATACCACCTGCCGCCCACACCGCGCGCCGCGCCGCGCTCAGGACGTCTAGCGGGCTGGGACGGGCGCCACAGC
>Ga0181528_10001320_pt1 | contig 15548 bp, 12 predicted proteins | sample PEATcosm2014_Bin_47_FD_119742 | JGI IMG/M metagenome (GOLD analysis project Ga0181528, IMG submission 119742) | Peatland microbial communities from MTU Mesocosm Facility, Houghton, MI, USA - PEATcosm2014_Bin10_10_metaG | ecosystem: Environmental > Terrestrial > Soil > Wetlands > Peat | place...
ATGTCCAGCGATCTGGAGCGGCGTCAGGAGGGCGAGCAGTTCAGCGTGATGGATGCTCCCGACTTTCCCGACCACCCCAGCTTTCCTGATCGCCTGAAGTTCGGCCTGGGAGGCCTGGGTGGAGGACTTGCCCTGGGAGTGGCGCTGGCCCTGTTCTTTGAGAGGCGCGAACAGTTTATCCGGAGTGCGGACGATGTGGTCCAAATCCTAAACCTGCCGCTTCTGGTGGCAATTCCCGATGTCAGCGCGGCCAGAGCCCTGGCGGAGAAGGAAAAGACGTTACAGCGTCGGCAGTCCGGACGCAGGGAGTCTGAGGTTAAGGCCTGATCCATGTACGAAAAGCATTTTCATCTCACTCTCGCTCCATTCACGTTGAATCCGGACGTGCGCTTCCTGTACGTCACGCCGACGCTCAAGGAGGCCCTCGCCACCCTGGCGTATGGCGTTACCAAGCAGAAGGGCTTCGTCCTGCTCACCGGTGACGTTGGCACCGGCAAGACGACGCTGCTCAACGTCTTTGTACAATGGCTGGAAAAGCACGAGGCGGCGACCGCGTTTGTCTTTAATCCCCGGCTGGGCCCGGACGATTTCATTGACTTTATGATGAACGACTTCGGCATCCCTTGCGAATCAACCACCAAGAGCCGGCGGCTGATCGTACTCAACCAATGGCTTCTCGAGCGTCTGAAGACCGGAAAGCCTGCGGTTCTCATCGTGGACGAAGCCCAGCAACTCCCCGAGGAGACGCTGGAGGAACTCCGCCTGCTCACCAACCTGGAGACTCCCACGCAGAAGCTGCTGCAGATCGTGCTCTCCGGCCAGAGCGAGCTGGAGGGGCTCCTCGAGAAGCCTTCGCTGCGCCAGCTCAAGCAACGCATCAGCCTGCGCTGCAAAACCCTTCCACTGTCTTATCCGCAGACGACGGAGTACATTGCCCACCGGTTGCTGGTGGCGGGCGGCCACTGCAACGAAATGTTTCGCCCGGAGGCCATCGGGCTGGTGCATCAATATTCGCGCGGCGTGGTGCGCCTGATTAACCAGCTCTGCGAGAACGCGCTGATGAACGCATTCTGCGACGATGAAATGCAGGTCTGTGCAAAGCATGTCGAGGCCGCGGCGCGCGACCTGGAACTCGCTCCACTTCCCGACGCCAGCATGGCGCCAGCGGAAGCGCAGGAAGCCCATGCGGCCGCTGCGTTGAGTTCACTGCCACAAAAAGGAACACACGAATGAGCCGAATCCACGAAGCGCTGAAGAAAGCAAGCCAGTCTCCCGCAGGTTCTCACGGGCTATTGCCGGATGTTGACGAGATCATCACCACTGGCGCCGAGATGCAGAACATGGAGGTGAGCACTCCTGCCACTTCGGCGGAAACCCTCATGCCCAGCGACATGCTGCCGTCGTCCGATGCTGCTCTGGCCCATGCGCTTTTTGCAAACTGCGTCCGTGGCACCTGGCCGCAGGGGCGCGAAGCCCTGGTCTTCCTTTCGGAAGATTCGGTGTTGGCTGGCAAGGAACAATTCCGCACGCTGCGCTCGCGCCTCTACCAGATGCGCTCTGAAGGAGAGCTGAAGATCATTGCTGTCTCCAGCGCAATTCCCGGCGAAGGCAAAAGCTTTGTCTCCACCAATCTGGCCCACGCTTTCGCCATGCAGAGCGGCCGTAAGGTGTTGTTGATTGATGCGGACCTGCGCCGGATCGGCGGATTGTCCGGAGTGCTCCAGTCACCCAGCTCTCCCGGCCTTGTGCAATACCTACAGGGAAAACATGGGTTGGAGGGGCTGATCCATACCGGCTCCATCGAGCGCCTATATTTCATTCCCTCAGGAGAGCGTGTGGCGCAGACCGGCGAGCTTGTCGGCGACCCGAAGTTCGTCACCCTGTTGGAGAAAGTCCGGCCGCTCTTCGACTGGATCATCATTGACACGCCTCCCGTGCTGCCGACGGCGGATGCGCGCGTCATCGCCGATATGAGCGACGGCGTCCTGCTGGTGGTGAACTCCAGTGGCACGCCTTCGTTTCTGGCCAAGAGAGCGGCTCAGGAGTTTCGCCGGGAGAGCCTGCTGGGGGTGGTTCTGAATCGTGCCGCCGATCCTACGGCTGCGCGCTATCCCGGATATGGCTACGGTTACGGATATGGTTACGGTGCAGAGACGGCCCTCGAACCGGAGGACCGCAGCACAGTGGTACGGGAGAAGTAGATTCATATTTCAAAGATCGAGGGTTAATATGTCCGTTCAATCATTGGTTATGCAGCAGTTTGCGAGTGTAGCGAAGCAGCAGAGCATTGAGTTGGCGCCGCTGTCCAATGAGGTGGTACTTCTCGATTCCGGACTGGATTCGCTGTGCCTGGCTGTCGTGGTGGCCCGCCTGGAAGATGAACTGGGCGTCGATCCGTTTGCCTCCGCCGCGGAGTCCCAGCTCCCGGTCACCGTCGGCGAATTCGTGCGACTGTACGAAGATGCAGTGAACAAGCAGCTGAAGTAGCGGCCGCCGGCCGAGGATGATGGTCATGCAACCTTACGAACGCGAGTCGTTGTGGGATGCAATCTGCGCGGCGGGAAACCTCTCGGAGCGCTTCCTCTGTGGAGTGGAGAGAGTCGTAACGCTGGCCAAACTGGAGCGATGCACCAGCCTGAATGGAAGAGCGGAATCCTTACGTGGACGCTCGGTCCTGCTCCGCACCAAAGACCAACTTGCCTCGGCCCTGGCGATGATCGAACTGGATGGCATCGTGCGCCGCATGGTGCTCTGCACTCCGGACCTCAAGACCGAGGACTTTCTCTACGTTGCCGCTGCCGTGCAGGCCGACGCCATCCTCTGTGATGGGACGATCGCCGAGGATCTCCATGGCGTCGCGGAACTGGTGCCGTGCGGGACCGACCTGGAGGAGCATGCGTTTCATAGGGGAGCGCAGCAACCCACCGAGTGGATTCTGCTGACCTCCGGCACCACGGGCACGCCCAAAATGGTGGTGCACACCTTGAAGACCTTGGGCATGACCGTGGAGTCCAGCGTCTCGCTGACCCAGCGCCCGGTCTGGGCCACGTTCTACGATATCCGCCGCTATGGCGGACTCTGCATCTTCCTGCGGGCATTGCTCGGCGGCGATTCCATGGTGCTCTCCAGCTCCGGCGAGACCACGGCCGAGTTTCTCCAGCGCGCAGGCGCACACGGCGTCACACACATGACCGGCACGCCGTCGCACTGGCGGCGGGCCATCATGAGTCCCGCGGCGCGGTCTGTCTCGCCTCCTTACCTGCGCATGTCCGGCGAGATCGCCGACCAAAGCATCCTCGACCGCACGCGCGACTTTTACCAGGCGAATGTGGCCCACGCCTTTGCCTCCACCGAGGCGGGTGTCGGATTCGTAGTGAATGACGGGCTGGCCGGTTTTCCCGCGGCTTGGGCTGGAACCCGGCACGTTGAGGTTGACATCAAGGTTGAGGATGGAGCGCTGTGCCTGCGCTCGCGGCGAAATGCGATCTGCTACCTCGGCAACCAGCCGGCCGTGGCCGGGGCCGATGGCTTCGTCAACACCGGCGACATGGTCGAGCAGCGCGGAGACCGTTACTACTTCGTGGGCCGTCGCGATGGAATGATCAACGTCGGCGGGCTCAAAATTCATCCCGAGGAAGTAGAAGCCGTACTCCAACTTCATCCCATGGTGCGCATGGCGCTGGCCCGCGCGCGGAAAAGTTCCATCACCGGCTCCCTGGTAACGGCTGAGGTGGTGCTGGACGGCGACCCCGGCGAAGGGGAGCGTGCGAAGGTCGCGGAAGAACTTCTTCAGCTCTGCCGCAACCGGCTCCCGGCGCACAAAGTCCCGGCCACCATTCGCATCGTTACCGAGTTGGCGGTGGGTGTGACCGGGAAGATTGCGAGGCGCGGTGCATAACGTCATCGTCACAGGTGGAAGTCGTGGATTGGGGCTGGCCATCGCCCAGAAGCTGGTCGCCACAGGATATTGCGTCGTCGCCATTGCTAGAAACGAGACCGAGGAGCTTCGGCAGGTTATGGCGGAAAGCGAAAGCCAGCGTCCTGGAGCGTTTCATTTCATCTCCTTTGATCTGTCGCAGGTGGACCGCATTCCCGGCCTGGTACGCACGCTGCGCGAGCGCTTTGGCGGAATCTACGGCCTGGTGAACAACGCCGCGATTGCCGCTGAAGGCGTCCTGGCACTCATGCCGGAGGCACAGATGGAGCAACTCCTGCGCGTGAATGTTCTGGCCCCCATGGTGCTGACCAAGTACGTGGTGCGCGGCATGATCGCCGACGGCGGCGGACGCATCGTGAACCTGGGCTCGATCATCGGCCTCACCGGATACAGCGGCCTATCGGTGTACGGCGCCACCAAATCGGCACTCATGGGCTTTACCCGCTCGCTGGCGCGCGAGGTCGGCAGGATGGGCGTGAACGTCAACGCCGTCGCTCCCGGCTTCGTTGAGACGGAGATGACCCACGGCCTCAACCCGCGCCAGCGCGAACAGATCGCCCGTCGCAGCGCCCTGCGTCATCTGGCGGGCCGCGATGATATCGCCGAGGCTGTTGAGTTCCTGCTGAGTGAACGCTCGAAGAGCATCACCGGGACCGTGATGACGGTGGATGCCGGAAACACAGCATGAACCCGGCGGAAGCACTGCCGAAGAGCGGAAGCAAGGTCACGGCGGCCTGGGTGTCTGCCTTGCAGCGAACCGCTCCCATCGCCCGCCAGCCGAGCCGCATCTTTCCGCAGGTGATCGCCGAGCGTGCGGCGGAGCTGGGCGATGCGCCGGCTTTGCTGTCAGATGGTGAGTGCTTCTCCTACCGCGAACTCGATCGGCGCATCCATCAATACTCGCGCTGGGCTCTGGCGCAGCAGATCACGCGCGGCCAGTGCGTTGGCCTGCTGATGCCGAACCGTCCGGAATACCTGGCTGCCTGGCTGGGCATCAGCGCCGTCGGCGGTGTGGTGGCCTTGCTCAATACTTCGCTCGTCGGACCCTCCCTTGCGCATTGCATCAATCTCGCCGCGCCCGGGCACATCATCGTGGATGCGGAACTCAGCGAACAACTCTCTACCGCGCTGCCGCTGCTTGCATGCCCGCCCACGGTTTGGCTCCATGGCGGAACCGCGCAGGCCCGGCGCATTGACCTTGAAGTTGATCGCCAATCGCCGGAGCCCCTCGCCGAAGACGAACAGCGGCCCGTCACCATCGAAGATTGCGCGCTTTACATCTACACCTCCGGCACAACCGGCTTGCCCAACGCCGCCCGCATCACCCACGGACGCGTGATGCAATGGAGCCACTGGTTCGCCGGCCTGATGGACGTTCAGTCCGCGGACTGTCTCTACACCTGCCTGCCCATGTACCACAGCGTCGGCGGAATCGTTGCCCCGGGCGCCACCTTGGCCGGCGGCGGCAGCGTCGCCATTGCCAGGCGTTTTTCGGCGTCCCAGTTCTGGGATGACATCGAGCGTTGGCGCTGCACTCTCTTCCAGTACATCGGCGAACTCTGCCGCTATCTGCTGAACGCCCCGCCTGCGCCCAATGAGGCCACACACAACCTCCGCATGGTGTGCGGCAACGGACTGTGCCAGGAGGTGTGGGAGCCTTTCAAGCGGCGTTTCGCCATTCCGCGCATCTTTGAGTTCTACGCCGCCACCGAAGGCGCCGTCTCGCTGTTCAATGTGGAAGGCGAAGCCGGTTCCATCGGCAGGACGCCGCCGTATCTTGCAGCGCGCTTTCCCGCCAAGATCATTAGCTATGACCCAGAGACGGACGCGCCCGTCCGCGACGAGCAGGGATTCTGCGTCCCCTGTGCAGCGGACGAGGCAGGCGAGCTGATCGGCCCTCTGCTCCAGGGGCCGGAGCATGTCGGCAACCGCTTTGAGGGATATGTGGACGAGCGTTCTTCTGCGCGGAAGGTGCTGCGCGACGTCTTCCGTCCGGGCGATGCCTGGTTCCGCACCGGCGACCTGGTGCGCAAGGACGCGCGGGGCTTCTACTATTTTGTGGACCGCGTCGGCGAGACCTTTCGCTGGAAGGGCGAGAACGTCTCCTGCGCCCAGGTCGCCAGTTCCATCGCCGCGCTCGACGCGGTGCGCGAGGCTGTCGTGTACGGCGTGCGCGTCCCGGGCGCGGATGGCCGGGCCGGCATGGCAACAATCGTCGCCGAGGGCGAACTGGATTTGCAGGCATTGCGCGCCCACCTGCTGGAGCGATTGCCGACGCACGCGTGTCCTGTGTTTCTAAGGGTGCGCAGCGAGATCGAAGTGACCGGCACCTTCAAGTACAACAAGGTCAGTCTGGCACGCCAGGGCTTCGACCCCGAGTCCACGGACGATCCCATCTTCTTCTTTCACCCTGAGTTCCAGGAATACATCGGCTTGGATCGCGTGCAGTACCAGCGAATCCAAAGCGGACAGGTACGCATCTGAATGTCTCTTCTAAATCATAATCGCTTTGAGAAGCGCGAAAGCCTGCTGCGTGGCATTGTCAACCGCATCCTGCAGCAGTTGGCGTTGTGCATGCCGGGTGCCAGCACTCTGCGGATATGGCTGCACCGCGCGCGTGGCGTCAAAATCGGCAAGAATGTGCTGATCGGCTACGGCACGTTGATCGACTCGTCCAGTCCAGAGCTTGTCTCCATCGGCGACCGCTGCTTCATCGGCATGCGGGTCACGATCATCGCGCACTTCAAGGAGGCGCAAGGTGTCCACATTGAGCCCGAGGCGTTCATCGGTCCCGGTTCGATGATTCTCCCCAACGTCGTGATCGGACGAGGCGCCGTGGTGACTGCCGGAAGTGTGGTGACGCGCTCCGTGCCTCCGATGACCGTGGTGCAGGGCAATCCTGCCACTCCGATTGCGAGGTGCGGCGTAGCGTTTCTCGCCGATATCTCGCTGCGCGAGTTCTCGCTTCGTCTGCGCCCGCTGGAGCGCGAGACAAGGGCCACGGAAAAAGCGGGACAGAATCGCTAGCCCGCATCCCTTGCAATTGAGGAGTACAGGAAAGGAGTTTGTAAGATGGCCGAAGCAGTTCTTACTGCAGTGCCGGTTCAAAGCCAAACGTGGACGCCTAGCCTGAAGAAGATTGGCGGCGCCACCCTGGCCATCGTGTTCGGCGTCTACGTGGCGCTGCACGCACCGCCCCAGGGACTAACGGTGCCTGCCATGCGCGCCGCTGGCGTGATGGCATGGGCGATATTGTTCTGGATCTTCGAGGTGATCCCCGAGTACGTCACCAGTGTGCTGATGTGCACGCTCTGGGTCACCACCGGAGCTGTGCCCTTCGGGAAAGCTTTTTCCAGCTTCTCTGACTCCAACTGGTGGATTCTGGTAGGCGCCTTCGGCATGGGCGTGGTCGCAGCCAAAACGGGGCTCCTGCGTCGCGTTGCGCTACTCATCCTCAACATCTTTCCCGCCACATTTACTGGACAGAGCTGGGCCCTCCTCGGTGTCGGCACTCTTTTATCGCCATTGATTCCCAGCAGCAGTGCCAAGGCGGCCATCGCCTCGCCGCTCGCCCTCGCCATTAGTGACTCACTACAATGCGAGCGTAAATCGCGCGCCGCCTGCGGCATCTTTGGAGCCATGTGGCTCGGTTTTTGCGGCATCGGAACTCCGGGCTTCATGAGCGGCACTTTTATCAACTATGCAACCGCATCGCGCTTTCCGGAAAAATTTCACGTCACCTGGGTTGCATGGATGCTGTATGCCGCTCCGTGGACGCTAGTGATGTTCTTCGGGGCCGGCATTGCGATTTACCTTCTGTACCGTCCTCTGGAGAAACTCCCGCTGCCCAGCGGAACCCTGCCGGAGGAACTGGCTCGCCTCGGTCCCATGAGCAGGGCGGAAATAATCACGGCTGTTGTGCTGGTGCTCACCTTGGTGATGTGGGTACTTGAGCCTCTGCATAAGATCTCTTCCGGTGAAATCGCTCTCTTCAGCATTTGTATTCTGCTCGGCTTCTCTATCCTTGGCCGCGATGATTTCCGCAAGGGTGTGGACTGGCCGGCCATCATCTACATCGGCTGCCTCATCAACATCGGAGTGGTCTTTCAGACGCTCAAAATCGACCTCTGGCTGGGCCAGGCGCTCGGTCCGGTGATCGCGCGCTCCGTGGCGAATCCTTATTTGTTTGTGGTAGCCATGGCGCTGGCCGTGTATGCCTTCCGCTTTGTCATGATCTCCATCACCTCCAGCGTCATCATCATCAGCGTCGTCCTCGGACCGCTGGTCATGATGCATGGTATGCATCCCTGGATTGTGGCGTTCATCGCCATGGCCTGCGTCAACATATGGTTTTTCTTTTTTATGAACGCGTGGTTTGTGCTGGCGTTCTACGGCGCCGGCGGAGAGATGGTAGCGCATCGCCAGATGGTCAAGCTGTCAACCGCCTATGCGATTCTCAACATTATCGGCTTCCTCGTCTGCGTTCCGTACTGGAGATATCTGCATCTCATTCGCTGAGCGAAGGCCGCTGCCCGGCCCGGTGAAGACCAAGACGCGGCACAGCCAGTAAAGCATTGCGCCGGAGATCAGCACGAGCGGCATCGCAAGAAGATAAGGCTTGCGTAGCATCTCCGGAAACACCTTCGCCTGTCCGATGAACAAGGTCTTTGCCGCCAGCAGCAGGACCATGCTCATCCGCCACAGGTGCCGCGCCATACGGCTCACCTGTCCGGGCGCGGTCATGGCGCGCAAGTCTGCAGCGATGCAGAAGATCGCCATCAGCAGGTAGGGTAGAGCACCCCTGATTGAAATGGCGTCGCGGGCGAGTCCCGCCGTGGCAAGCGCGACGAGCGCAACGGGCATCAATGTCAGCACGCCGTCCGGCCAGGACCACGCAGGAATCCTCTTGCGTGCGCTGCGCCAACCTGTCGCGGCAAGGTAGAAGGCCAGCAGGCCGAGCAGTATGTTCTTGAATTGCGAACTGCCGATCGCCAGCCACGCTCCGGTGGCGGATGTGATCAGCATTACGATGGCGAAGACGCGTCCGCCGGCGCGGTGCAAACGCGAGCCTTTGCGTGTACTCAGCGCGATTGCGCCGGAGAGAATCGCCAGCGTTCCGGTGAAAAGGTGGAGAACCAGGTTGGGTGACAGGGACACTTGCATCTCCCTTCCGGTGACCGCTCGGTCCCGAGTATAAGTCCGCTTCGTCCAGCGCGAACAACTCCGCCATCAAAATCAGAGCCGCAAGCGAATCCATCGCTTGCGGCTTTTTGTTTGTCGAAACCTCAAGCGGCGCGGTTCCTAGTGGGCACCCACTCCGTTCAGCACGGCCAGCGGCGTCTGGAGAAGAATTTTCAGGTCCAGCCAAAGCGACCAGTTGCGCGCATATTCCAGGTCCAGGCGGACCATATCGTCGAAGCATGTCTTGCTGCGTCCCCGCACCTGCCACAGGCCGGTGATGCCGGGCTTCACTTCCAACACGCGCCGCTGGTGCCACAGTGCGTAGCACTCCACCTCGTAGGGGATCGGTGGCCGCGGGCCAACCAGCGACATGTCTCCCACCAGCACATTCCAGAACTGTGGGAGTTCATCCAGGCTCGTGCGCCGAAGAAAGTCGCCGATGGGAGTGATGCGCGGGTCGTTCACCAGCTTGAATACCGCGTCACCGTTGTTGTTGACCTTCTTGCTGGCCGTTCCGTTGATGAACTGCTTGACGTAATTCTCATGCAAACTGTGGTCATTCACCACTTGCATGGAGCGGAACTTGAGCATGGTGAAGCATCTTCCGCCGCTGCCTACGCGGGCCTGGCGGAACAATACTGGTCCCCGCGATGTCAGCTTGATCGCCAAGGCCACCAGTAAAAGGGTTGGCGACAGCAGGGTCAGCAGCAGGGCAGAGCCCACAATGTCAATCGCCCGCTTGATTCCGTTGTGGGCGGGCCTTGGCACCGGCTGAAGCAGCGGTTCGACCCTTAGCGGAGTGCCGCCGCTGTCGTTGGCCTCATTCAGGTTGTGCGGCAGCGCAAAGGCCGAGACCGCCAATTTTTCGGCAACTCCGGAGCCATGCAGCGCCACACGTATCTTCTCCACAATCGTCCGCCGCGCCTCCGCCGGGTCCGTCTTCCCCAGCTCGGAGAAGAGGATGCCGAGGGTGTACCCGTCTTCATACCATCCCCACGCGTCGGTTTCCCTAGTGGCGGGCGCCAAGGGAGCGATGATCAGCGGCAACCACTCCTGGATTCTCTCGGTGCCTTCCAGCAGGACCAGCACGAAGCGCTGCCCGGAACGTTCCGCTCTGCGGCATTCCTGGGCAATGCGGGCGAGGAAGTTCCGCTCGGCTTCGATGTGCTTCCCGGCGATCAACGTTGGTGCGTCAGCTCGAAGAGGATTCGTCGTCATTTTCGCCTGGACCTCGAAGATATAGACCAGCCCACCGTTCTTCAGAGCAACTGCCGTACCATTGCTGCCGGCACAGCCAGCCGATTCTGCACCGTCTCGCAGGGACCGCGGTAACCACCTCAAAGCAGATGATTCCAAAGAAGATGACGAATCTCAGCACTGCAAGGGTCCATCGCCAGTTGAATCAAAATTCACGCATGGACCAACACTATCGGGGCCATCGCGTAAGTTACCTATCCGGTAAAAGTCCTCCCGGGGAATTTGTTGGATAAAACTTTTCCAACTCCGTAATTTTCTTCCTACTTTTCCCTATCACTGCGGTCAGTTTTGTTCCTACCGAGCATTCCGCCCCGGAAACGCCGTGACCTGGTTTTGCCCCGCCAATTCACTTATGCAAACAATTGCACTATCCATCGGAAGTTGGGTGCACAGTACACCTTTGCGCCATGCTTCACCTACGATTCCTGGGCGCTTTCCGCAGCCGGATTTTTCCGGTTCAAAGCCCGAATTCGCGGGATTCCGTTGTCGCGAATCTTGTACATCAGGGCGCGGTAGCTGATCTTGAGCGCGCGTGCCGCCGTCGTTCGATTGCCGCGGTGTTCCAGCAGCACCCGGGAGATGACCTTGTACTCCAACTCCCGCACCGCGCGCCGCGTAATCTGCTTCAGGGAGATGTCGCCATCCAGTGCAATCTCAGGCACATAGGTCAGTGAGTCGCGCCGCTTGATGTCGGCCAGTGAAGCCTCTTCCTGCCCAAAGACAACGTATCTGCGAACTACATTTTCCAGCTCGCGTACATTGCCGTGCCACTGGCAGTCCATCAGCCTCTTAATGCCCTGCTCGGAGAAGTTCGGAGTTCGCCGGCTGAATGCTTCGTTATAGAACTGCACAAAATACTCGGCCAGCAGCGGGATATCTTCGATCCGCTCCGCCAGCGTGGGCAGCGTGATTGAGATCCCATCCAGGCGATAGTACAAATCCGGGCGGAAATGGCCGCTTCCCATGTCTTCTTCCAACAAATGGTTTGTAGCGGAGATGATGCGCGGCTCAGCGGCTTCCTCGGTCTGGCCTCCAATGCGGAAGAACGTTCCATCCTGAAGAACCTGCAGGAGCTTTGCCTGCAGCGCAGGATCAAGGTCGCCGATCTCGTCTAGGAAAAGAGTGCCTTTATCCGCCGCCGCGAAGCGTCCGGCCTTACGCGCATAGGCGCCGGTAAACGCTCCTCTTTCATGGCCAAAGAGCTCGCTTTCGATCAGCGTGCCGGGAATGGCCGGGCAGTTGACCTTTACGAACGGTCCGCCTCCCCACGGAGAATTCCGGTGGATCAGCTTAGCAATGATCTCCTTGCCGGTGCCGCTGGCGCCACGAATGAGCACGGGGATGTTCGTGCCTGCCGCGCGTGCCAACTGCAGACGCACCGTCTGCATGGCTGCGGAGGAGCCAAAGACCACCTCCAGCGGTGGAAGGTCACCTGTGGACCGAATTTCGCGTTCCATCTGATACGTTCCAGTCATGGCTTCTCACGTGCCCGTCCCTGTTTACAGCACGTTCCTGACCATAACCGGCGTCCAGAAGCCTGCGGACAAACAAAACTCCCCGGTCTTGCCGGGGAGTTGTTTGCCAATTCAGCCTAAAAGTCTTGTTTGTAAACGTTTACGGCACGGTTGCCGCAGCCTGGTTGGAGTAGCCGCTTTCAACGTTGCTGGTGCTGACGGCCGTAACGACGTAATAGTAGGTATTTCCGGACTGCACCGTCAGATCGGTATACGAGCTGGGAGCCTCTGGCGACGAGTTCAGCTTGGTGTATGGGCCGCCGGAGACGGTCGAGCGGTAGGTGTTGTACCCGTTTATGGACACGGTGACCGCACTCCAGCTCAACAGCACCTCAGGAACGCTGGTTCCGGTCAAAGTCACACTCTGCGGACTGCCAGTGGCGTTGTCGGCCACCGCCAGCGTTCCGCTGCTGCTGCCCTGGGTGGTGGGGGTATAGGTGACTTCGATAGTGCAGCTGGAGCCGGCGGCCACAGTCGATCCGCAGTTGTTGGTCTCGGCAAAGCTGCCGGAGGCGCTGATGCTGCTGATTGCCAGGGAAGCGGTTCCACCGTTCGTCAGGGTCACCGACTGGGCAGCGCTGGTGGTGTTTACTCCCTGGCTGGGGAAGTTGAGCGAAGTGGGCGACAGGCTGATGCTGGCAACCGCCACGCCGGTTCCGGTCACAGGAACCTCAAAGCTGGCGGTGGAACTGGTGTTCGCCAGATAGACTCCGCCGTTGACGCTCCCCGCACTGGTGGGTGCGAAGGTAACGGTAAAGGATGTGTATCCGCTGGCTGCCAGGGTCAGGGGCGTAGTCAATCCAGTGACCGTGACGCCGCTGCCGCTGAGGCTGAGCGAGTTGATCGTGACCGGGGATCCGCCGTTGTTGGACAGAGTCACGGTCTGCGAACTGGACTGGCCTGTAGTGACGTTCCCGAATGCGATGCTGCCCGGGCTCGCCACCAGTGCGGCTGCGGTTGCACCGGTACCAGTGAGGGCAACCGTCTGCGTGCCGGCACCGTCAACCACAGAGAGAGTTCCACTCAGCGTACCGCTTGCGGTCGGAGTGAAGGTCACTTCGATAGCGCAGTTGGCGCCGGCGGCCAGGCTTGTGCCGCAGTTGTTGGTCTCGGCAAAGTTGCCAGAAGCGCCGATGCTGGTCAGCGAAAGTGCTGCGCCGCCGCTATTGGTCAGCGTCACGGACATGGACGCGCTGGTTGTGTTGATGATCTGACTGCTGAAAGCAAGTGAGCTGACCGAGAGCGTGGCTGTGGCTCCGCCGGTTCCGGTTCCGGAGAGGGCGACCGTCTGCGTGCCGACGCTGTCAGCAACTGAGAGAGTTCCGCTCAGTGATCCGGTTGTGGTCGGGGTGAAAGTAACGGAGATGGTGCAGCTGGCGCCGGCGGTCAAAGTGGAGCCGCAGGTGTTGGTCTCGGCAAAGCTGCCCGAGGCACTGATGCCACTCACGCTGAGTGTCGCATTGCCGTTGTTGGTCAGGGTCAGGGACTTGGAGGAACTCGCTGTGTTCAGCTCCTGCGCAGCGAAACTAATGGCTGAAGGCGACAGGACGGCGTTCGGGGCAGATGACGAGCCCGTAGAAGCTCCGCCGCCACCGCCGCATGCCATCATGGATGCCAATAGGAGGACGCATATTCCGTAGAGAGTGAGTTTTCGCCAGTCCAATTGTGCCATCACCTTGGTTCCGTTCCACTGCCTCACGGCAGCTATGGAGAGTTAACGGTTGACCCAGCGAAATCATGCGCGACAGGCGATTTATTGACAACTTACGGAAGGTCGCATCCAAAGTAATGTGAAAACCTTTGCATAATAACAACTCAAAACCATCGTTAAGTAGTCAATAACATTAGGCCAGTAACCAACACCTGCCGATCCGCACATGCGCACTGTCGCTCCAGTGCGCTCATTAATAAGAGGTTACAAGGTGAAGCAGCCCATCTATGTACAGTTTTCCCGGGGTCTACAACTGTGGAGCAATTCTTGCTGGGATGTACTCCTACCTTACATGTTCGGCCACAGTATACGCAACGGGATGTTCTTATCCTCCATTAGGTATGTCCCTTAGGTAATACCTTTTTAGGTTCGCCCCCAGCCTTTGTTACGGCACCGTCGCCACGGCCTGGTTGGAGTAGCCGCTCTCGACGTTGCTGGTGCTGACCGCGGTGACGACGTAGTAGTAAGTACTTCCGCACGACACCGTGAGATCGGTGTAGGCGTTAGCCGCCTGCGGCGTCGAGTTCAGCTTCGTGTAGGGTCCACCGGAGACCGTCGAACGGTAAGTGTTGTAGCCGTTCAGCGACCCCGTATCCGCGGTCCAACTCAACTGCAACTGGGGAACGCCGCTTCCGGCCAGGGTTACACTCTGCGGACTTCCGGTGGCGTTGTCGGCCACCGCCAGCGTCCCGCTGGTGGCGCCCTGGGTGGTGGGGGTCAGAGTGACTTCGATGGTGCAGCTACCGCCGGCGGCCACAGTAGATCCGCAGTTGTTGGTTTCGGCAAAGCTGCCGGAGGCGCTGATGCTGCTGAGCGTCAGGCTTGCGCTTCCGCTGTTCGTCAGTGTGACCGACTGGGCCGCGCTCGTGGTGCCTACGCCCTGGTTGGCAAAGCTCAGCGAAGTGGGAGACAGACTGATACTGGCAACCGCCACGCCGGTTCCGGTCACAGGAAGCTCGAAGCTTGGGGTGGAACCGTTGTTGGTCAGATAGACTCCACCGCTTACGCTGCCTGCGCTCGTGGGGTCGAAGGTGACGGTAAAGGATGTGTAGCCGCTCGCCCCCAGGGTCAGGGGCGTGGTGAGGCCGGAGGTCGTGACTCCGCTGCCGCTGAGGCTGAGCGAGCTGATCGTGACCGGCGTTCCGCCGTTGTTGGTGAGGGTCACAGTCTGCGAACTGGCTTGGCCGGTGGTGACGTTGCCGAAGGCGACGCTCGCCGGGCTGGTCACCAGGTTGCCGGCCGTTGCTCCGGTACCGGAGAGAGCAACCGTCTGGGTGCCGACCGTGTCTACCACCGAGAGGGTTCCACTCAACGCTCCGGTTGAGGTCGGAGTGAAGGTAACAGAGATCGTGCAGTTGCCACCCGCCGCGACACTCGATCCGCAGGTGTTGGTCTCGGCGAAGTTGCCAGAGGAGCTGATGCTGGTCACTGCCAATGCCGCGCTGCCGCTGTTGGTCAGCGTCACCGACATCGCCGAGCTGGTGGAATTGAGGATCTGGCTGCTGAAGGTCAGCGAACTGACCGAGAGGGTGGCCGCTGCCACACCGGTTCCTGTCCCAGAGAGAGTGACCGTCTGCGTGCCAACCGCGTCAACCACTGAGAGGGTTCCGCTCAGCGCTCCGGTTGAGGTCGGAGTGAAGGTAACCGAGATCGTGCAGTTGCCTCCGGCGGCGACGCTCGATCCGCAGGTGTTTGTCTCAGCGAAGTTGCCGGAGGCACTGATGCCGGTCACGGCCAGTGCCGCGCTGCCGCTATTGGTCAGCGTCACCGTCTGAGCTGCGCTCGTGGTGTTGATCGTCCGGCTGCTGAAGGTAAGCGACGTGGGTGAAAGTGCTGCCGCGGCCACACCGGTTCCTGTTCCAGTGAGGGCGACCGTCTGCGTGCCGACCGTGTCAACCACTGAGAGGGTTCCGCTGAGCGCTCCGGTTGAGGTCGGAGTGAAGGTCAC
>Ga0181528_10001321_pt1 | contig 15547 bp, 19 predicted proteins | sample PEATcosm2014_Bin_47_FD_119742 | JGI IMG/M metagenome (GOLD analysis project Ga0181528, IMG submission 119742) | Peatland microbial communities from MTU Mesocosm Facility, Houghton, MI, USA - PEATcosm2014_Bin10_10_metaG | ecosystem: Environmental > Terrestrial > Soil > Wetlands > Peat | place...
CAGCTCCAACGTGCTGGCAAGATGACGTCAGCGGCCCGCGTCGAGCTTACCGCTTTGGCGTTTGAGCGGCAGCTGGCGTTTGCGGTACTCGCGATAGGTCCGCCGTTTTTGATCGCCCCAAGCGCAATGCGCTCGGAGCCCCCCGCGGCTATCGTAAAGGGAGAGTTTGGCGCCCCCCGAATCGCAAACGCTTTGATCGACGCTAAATTTTCAGAGGAGACTGTCACTGTGTCAAGCGGCAAACGACGAAATTTTGGCGGGTCCTGAATTGCTGCTGCGCTACCCCGTCGAAAGGCGGCTGCGCACGCGGGGACGTACTAGACGCTGTTGTTTCTCTTGGGCTCGGGACGCCGAGCGCCGGCGCCGTCTCGACGACGCGCGCGAGCGCCTTGGCGCCGGCGCGGTGCCCCGCCGCCCGCGGCAGGCCGCGCCGTGTAGCCCAGCGCCCGTTCCCGTCCATGATGATCGCGACGTGCATCGAACACTCCCCCCAAGCTTTGCATTACAAAGTATCCAGACAAACGAATGCGGTCAGGCCTTGGATGGGCTCCCCTCCTTGGACAGGCGGTTCGCCGTCTTCACAGCCTCGCCGGCGTCCCGCACGACCTGCTCAAGGACGCCCAGATATTCGAGGTATCGGCGGCGTCCGCGCGGCGTGATCCGGCACAGCGTCTGCGCGCGGTTGTTAGGGAAGCTCTTGACCAGTTCGATGATGCCTTCCTCCCCGAGCACGGCGAGATGCCGGCTGAGGTTGCCGTCAGTCAGCCCGCAGAGTTGCTTGAGGTCGCCGAACACGACCCCCTTCGGGTGTGCGACGAGCGACGTCAGGATGCCGAGGCGCGCGCGCTCATGGAGGACGCGATCGAGCCCTTCGTAAGCGAACGGGGCGTCTTCAGGCTTCGTCATGGTCGCCTCGATAACTCCACCACAACAGGGCCGCGGCGAGACCCTCGCCGTCGGCGAATGGCAGTCCCATCGCCCAGGGCGAGAGCGCATACGGCCCCTGCGCGAAGGCGAGGCACGCCAGCCCGGTCGCCATGTACCAACCGGCGACTAGCCTCAGGCCGGGCGGAAGATTGCGGCACGCCGCGAAGACGCCGACTCCGAGGATCACCTGCCAGAGGCCGGGCAGCATCCAAAGCGCCTCCGGCGCGCGCGCCAACAATACGAAGGTCAGGAGGACGCCGGCGAAGGCCGACGGCAGGAACTGCTCCGCGGCGGCGACGAGCATGTCGTCGGCGAGTCCAGAATGGGCCTTGCGCGACCTGCGGACCGCCTCCGCGGCGACCGCCGCGACCGAAAGGACCGCCGCGCCCGACCAGAGGCTGAGGTAGGATCGGATGTCCGGGACGGGATCGGGCGCCAAGAAACCCTGCGCCGCGGCGGCGACGATCGCGACCAGGCCCGCCGCGAGCGCTCCCGGCCCGAATCCCCGGAATTCCGTGCTGCGCGCCATTTGCAGGCGGAGCGCCGATATCTCGGACAGCGCCTCGTCGACTCCCATCTCACCCATGTCGTCGCGTATCGCCCGAATTACTTTGCAACGCAAAGTGTACTCCGGTGCAAAGCGTATCGTCGCTACCGACTTTAGTAAGGTCGTGGGCCGCGTGGGCGGGCGGCGATCGGCTACCGCTCCCAGCGCAAGAACGTCTGGACGGAATTGGGACTGGGACGCGCACGCGCGCGCTAGACCAGCGGTCGAAGATATAGCGCGCCGCAGCGCCGGGTCGCCAAGGCGATGGGATCGGGCGTCGTTGTCTGCTCGGCAAGCCCGAGCGCCTTCCGATGCGCACGGAAGGCCGTCGCATCGGCGAACTCTGTCTGCCCGGCGTGCTCAAGCGCGGCGAGCGTCGCCTCCGGCAGGCCGGGCGTATTGTTGTTGCCTTAGGCGAGTTGGAGCGCATCGAGCGGCGCCTACCGTCGCCCACGTCGGTCGGGTCCATCAAGCCATCAGCGTGTGGCACCGATGGCGGCGGCGCGCCTTTGAGCGCCCTCGATATGCGCTTGATCCGACGCCGCGCGACAGGCCGGGTCCATCAAGCCAACAGCATGCGGCGCCGATGGCGGCGGCGCTCCTTTGAGCGCCCTCGATGTGCGCTTGATCCGACGCCGCGCGACAGGCCGGGTCCATCAGCAAACAGCGTGCGGCGCCAATAGCGGCGGCGCTCCTTTGAGCGCCCTCGATACGCGCTTGATCCGACGCCACGCGACAGGCCGGGTCCATCAAGCCAACAGCGTGTGGCGCCAATGGCGGTGGCGGGCCTTTGAGCGCTCTCGATACGCGCTTGATCTGACGCCGCGCGACGGACCGGGTCTATCAAGCCAACAGCGTGTGGCGCCGATGGCGGCGGCGCGCCTTTGAGCGCTCTCGATATGCGCTTGATCCGACGCCGCGCGACGGGCCGGGTCTATTAAGCCAACAGCGTGTGGCGCCGATGGCGGTGGCGCGCCTTTGAGCGCTCTCGATATGTGCTTGATCCGACGCCGCGCGACGGGCCGGGTCTATCAAGCCAACTGCGTGTGGCACCGATGGCGGCGGCGCGCTTTTGAGCGCCCTTGAGGCGACCGCGGACCAGGAGGCGGCCCAGGCGATCCGGTCATGTCTATTGCCACGCCAACGTGACGACCAGCAGTCCATTCCGCGTGGCGACGACCGTGTGCTCATATTGCACCGTGAAGGCCCCGGGCCGTCCATACAGCGTCCAAGGATCGTGGCCTTCCTCGGCGAATTCGGCGCCGACGGACAGGAACGGCTCGACGGTTAACACCAGCCCGTTTTCCATGACCCGACATTCGGAGGCGTTTGGCCACGTCGCGATCTCCGTCGGCTGTTCGTGCAGGGGACGGCCCACGCCGTGCCTGGCGAGGTTGCGGACCAAGGTGTAGCCGTTCTTGCGCGCGAAGGCGCCGACGGCCCGACCAATGCTGGCCAGCGGCTCGCCGGCGCCGACCTCGCGCAGTCCCGCCCACATCTCCCGTCGCCCGTCCCGACAAAGCCGCTCGACTTTGCGCGCCACGGGCGGCACGGCGAATGACGCGCGGTGTCGGCGAAATAGCCGTCCATCTCCGCGGAGACGTTCGACGTTGACGAGGTCGCCCGGCGGGATCGCGCGGTCGTTGGGGATGCCGTGCACGACTTCCTCGTTGACGCTTAATGCAGGTCGCGCCGGTAAATCCGTATGCCAGTTCCGGCGCGGGACGAGCGCCGGCGTCCTCCAGGAGCTTGCGCACGATCTGGTCGAGTTCGAAGGTCGTCACGCCGCGCTCGATCGCTCTGCCCATCGACTCCAGCGCACCGGCGAGGGTCCGCCCGATCCGCTTCAGCGCCGCCAGATCGTTGTCGCTCGATTACGTCATTCGATTTCCCTTCGCTGGCCCTGATCTGGCCCAATCGTGTGCATCCAGCCATCGGACGGCTGGACCGCCAAGGCGCGTCTCCCCGCCCGCGCGATCGCGAAGACGGCGACATGCGCGGCGGCGAATCCCGACGCGCGCCGACGCCCAGCGCCCAGCGCCCAGCGCGGCCCGCAATGGTCGGCCACCCAGCCGACGATCGGCGCGCCGACCGGCGTCCCTCCCAAGGCGACGCCGATGCGCAGCGCCATCACGCGCCCGCGCATGGTCGGCTCGGTCGAGAGTTGCATCAGGCTGTTCGTCGCGTTGGTGAAAATCAACGTCGCCAAGCCGATCACGACGAGCGCGGCTGCGAACGACCAGTATCCGGGGGCGACGGCGGCGAGCGTGAAGCCGCCCCCGATGGCAGCCGCCGCCAACCCGAGCCAGGAAAACCTCGGCTTGGCGCAGGCGCCCGCCAACGCGCCCGCGACGGCGCCGATCGCCATCAGCGACGAAAGCACGCCCTAGCCCCGGGCATCGGCGTGGAAGACCGTCACCGACATGGCCGATATGAAGATCGGGAAGTTCAGGCCGAAGGTCCCAACCAGGAAGAGCATGGCGAGGATCGCCATGAGGTCGGGCCGGCGGCGGACGTAGGCGAGCCGCTCGATGAAACCGCACCGCGCGCGGACGGCCCTCGCGCTGTGGCGAAGCGCGGAAACGCGGACCAGGGCGAGGGACAGCAGTACCGCAACGAAGGATGCGCCGTTGATCAGGAACGCCGAGCCGGTACCGATCGACGCTATGACCACGCCGGACAAGGCGGGGCCGATCAACCGCGCGGCGTTGAACGACGTCGAGTTGAGCGCCACCGCGTTGTGCAAGTCGTCGTCGCCCACAAGCTCGGCGACGAAGGTCTGGCGCACCGGCGCGTCGAACGCCGCCGCGACGCCGAACAGGAAGGCGAAGATGCAGACGTGCCAGAGCCGGACCGCGCCGGCGAGCGTAAGGGCCCCGAGCACCAGCGCCAGGACGCCCATCGTCGCCTGTGTGGCCATGAGGAGCCTGCGCTGATCAAGACGGTCGGCGGCGAGGCCGGTCCAGGGCAGGAACAGAAATTGCGGCGCGAACTGCAAGGCCATGACCCAGCCCATAGCCGAGGCGTCGTGGCGGGTGAGTTCGGCGCACACCAGCCAGTCCTGCGCGGTCCCCTGCACCCAGGTCCCGACGTTGGAGACGAAGGCGCCACCGGCCCAAAGTCTGTAATTGTAGACGCGCAGCGACCGGAAGGCGCCGCGGAGCTTCACGGACGCTCAGGTTGGTCGCCGCCGTTGAAGCGCCCGAAATGCCTCGCGGAAAACAGCGAGATGACCAGTGCGCCGGTGCCGAGCGCCCCGGCATCGCCGACGTCGTTAAGAGCGAAATCGCCGACGCGGGAGACCAGCAGGTAGCCCACGATGACGTTGAGGAAGCCCCAGAGCATGTTGACCGTCGAGGAGGACAGACCTTCGCCTGGCGGCTTCGCGAACGGGCTCTGGAATGGCTTCCCAATCGCGCCGGCGACCACATGGGGAACGGCGTTCGACAGGAACAGGCCGCGGAAGACATAGGAAACCAAGGGAAGCCAGGAAATTCGCGCGCTCCTTGCCGGCGAAAACTCGATAGGTGGGCCTCGAATGTGGGCCCGCCGGCCTCAGTCGTCGACGAGCCGTTTGAGCAGTTCGACGGCTTTCGCGACTTCGTCGTTCGACTACCGCTCGCTGTTCTGGCCCTGCTCGGCGGCGAGCCTGCTCGGCCTTGCCTGTCTCGTAGTCGGGCGTCGCCGCTGACGCATTGGGTCGGCGCCCCTCGCGCGTAAGCCAAGCCGGCGCGGGAAGTTCGCCGCGCCGGCTGAATGTCTTTCAGACGGCGCCGCCGGCCAACCGCCGCAGGCCGCCGCGGGCGTCGACGTGGATCGGACAAGGCGGAATTCCGGCCCTCGCCGGCGTCGGGGGCGGGTCGTCGTCGTCCAAATCCTTGCGACGCGCGACGCGGGTCGGAAGCCGCACGACGACTCCGCCCGATGGGTCGAGGGCGCGCAGCGCTTCGAGGACGGCTTCGACCTCGACGACGGCTCCGCTGTCGAGACGGCGCAGCGTCGGCTCGTCCTCGACCGCCCGGCCTTCCGACACCGACGTTGCCAGGATCGCCTTCTTATTGGCGGTCGTCAGGTTCGGATCGCCCACCACGTCTTCGGGACCGGTGTAGATCGCGGCGTCTGACCGCTCGGGCGCCGCGGCCCGGAAAAGGATAAGGTTTTGGCTCATCTACGTTCTCCGCAATCCGCCTCCTGACTGGGCCGGAGGCGGGAGGGCAGCTTCAGAATTCGGCGATCAGGCGGCCTTGGCGCCGTCGATCCGCTTCGGCTCGTTGTCCCGCGTGACGGACGCGCCGGAGGCGATCTCGATGCGCCGTGGCTTCAAGGGCTCCGGCACTTCGCGGACGAGATCGATCGTGAGCAGGCCGTTCTCTAGCGTAGCGCCGGCGACCTTTACGTGGGCAGCGAGATTGAAGTTGAGCTTGAAGCTGGTGTTCGGAATGCCCCGGTGCAGCGCGGGCTGGTTCTTTTGCTCGCCCCTCTGGCCGGCTGCCAGGAGCGTGCCGCCCTGCTGGACAAGTTCGACCTCGTTCGGGGCGAAGCCGGCGATCGCGAGGGTGATCCGGTATTGGTCATCGCCCTTGTTTTCGATGTCGTAGGGCGGCCAATCGGGCGCGACGCTGTTTTCGAGCAGGTCGAACAGGCGATCGAAGCCGACAGTGGCGCGATAGTAGGGGGTAAAGTCGAAGGTTCGCATAGCCACATTCTCCGTGAAGCAACATGGGTATGACAGCCGGCGCTGCCGGCCTGGCGCCGAGCCGATGAGGCCTCGACGCGCGACGATTTGGTTGGCGAAAAAACGGCTTCAAGAGGGGCGGAAGAGATTTTTTTGCGGGATCGCGAAAGTCGCGCTCGACGCGGTTTCCCGAATTTCCGCTTCCGTCCCCTGGCGCCATATAGCGGCGGAACGCCGTCTCGGGAGGAATCACTGAAAGAGGAAATCTCGCTTTCGGAGGCCCGCCGCATCGCGCTCACGGCGCAGGGGTTCAACGGCCTGAGCCGCGCCGCCGACGTCGGCGACGCCGCCCTGCCAAACGCCATCCGCCGGCTCGGCCTGCTGCAAATCGACAGTGTGAATGTCCTCGTCCGCGCGCATTATCTGCCGTTGTTTTCTCGACTGGGCGCCTACGACCGCGCGGCGCTCGACGCGCTCGCGGCGGCGAAGGCCAAGCGCTTCTTCGAATACTGGGGCCACGAAGCCTCGCTTCTGCCCGTCGACCTGCACCCGCTGCTACGTTGGCGCATGGCGCGCGCCGAGCGCGGCGTGGGGACCTGGGGTCAACTGCGGGTCTACGCCAGCGGCGAAAAGCGCGCCGAAGCCAGCGCCCTCTTGGAGCGCATCCGGTCGGAGGGGCCGCTGGCGGCATCCAACGTCGAAGGCGAGAAGGCGCGGAAAGGCATGTGGGCGTGGAGCGACGCGAAACACGCGCTCGAATGGCTGTTCTGGGCCGGCCTCGTCGCGGCAACGCATCGGCGCGGCAGTTTCGAGCGGGTGTACGACCTGCCAGAGCGGGTGCTGCCGCGGGCCGTGCTGGAGCAACCGACGCCCCATGAGGACGACGCCCGGCGGGAACTGATCGCGCGGGCGGCGCGGGCGCTCGGCGTCGCGACGGCGGACGACCTGCGCGACTACTACCGCATTCCCGCCGGCGACGCCCCGGGAGCCATCGATCAGCTGGTCGAAGACGGGACCCTCGCGCCGGTGCGCGTGCGGGGCTGGCGGCAGGCGGCCTACGTGCACCGGGACGCGCGCGCCGGGCGACGGATCGAGGGCGCGGCGCTGCTGTCGCCGTTCGATCCGCTGGTTTGGCACAGACCGCGCACGGAGCGGCTGTTCGGATTCCGGTACCGGCTCGAAATCTATGCGCCCGCGCACAAGCGCGAGCACGGTTACTACGTGCTGCCGTTCCTGATGGACGGTGCGCTGGTTGCGCGGGTGGACCTGAAGGCGGACCGCAAGGCCGGCGCGCTCGTCGTGTTGGCGACGCACGTCGAGCCCGGCGCGCCGGCGGGCGCCGGCGCGCGGCTTGAGGGCGAGTTGCGGCTGATGGCGTCTTGGCTCGGCATGTCGGATGTCGTCGTCACAGCGCACGCGAACGGGACATAGCGGTCGTGAAGCCAACCTTCCAGTTTCGGTCCGCTGGCGGGCGAAGCTATCAGACCGTCAAGCCATCGACGAGGACGAGGCTGCGTGTCAGGGCTTGGTCGCGCACTTCAAGCGCAGCGGCATATTCCGGGGAGGCGTACCAGCGTCTCGCCGTTTTAACGTCTGGGAACTCAACGACCACCAGGGCGGAGGGACGCCGCTCCCCCTCCAGCACGTCGATCGCGCCCCCGCGAACGAGGTAACGCCCACCGTAAGCATGGATCGAGGCGGCGGCGCGGGTTCGGTACGTCTCGAACGCCGTGGGATCGCGAACGGTTAGGTCGGAAATCAGATACGCCGGCATCGGGGCTCCTGTCGCGATCGTGCAGGAGTGACCGCCGGCGAGCGCTTCGGCAACAAAACCATATGGGAGCGTGAGCGCGCCATCGTCCTCCAGCCTGCAATGCGGGTTACAGGCGACCTCCCAGAGATCGGCGCCTACACACCCTCACAACCCCTTGCGGAACTGCCGGCAGCGCGCAAATCTAGCGGTCATGTCGCGGTCATGCTGCAAGCGTGAGTCCGATTGGTCGCGTCAGATCTCGAACTCCACGCCGATCTCCATGATCTGCGCGCCGGGAATCTTGAAATAGCCGCCGGGTCGCTGAGCGTTGTGGTGCAAGAAGGCGAAGATGGCTTCCCGCCAGCGCGCTAGACCGGGGCGCTTGCCAGAGGGCACGATGGTTTCGTGGCCGGTGTAATAGATCGCCCTATCGAGATCGAAAGCGGGCAGTGCGCCGCGCCGAATCGCCTCGCCGAGTTCCGCGGGCACGTTCGGCTCCTCCATGAAGCCGAAACGGAGTTCTACGCGCGTGACGCCCTCGACGAGCGGCTTGACAACTATTCGGTCCTCCTCGCGGGTGCGGGGAACCTCGGTCGTGGAGATAGCAAGCAGCAGCACGTTCTCCTGCAACACTCCATTGCACTTCACGTTGTGCGACAGCGCCAGCGGCACGCCCTTGGCCATGCGACCGAGCACGATGGCCGTGCCGGGAATGCGATGCGGCGGGTTGGTTTGCAACCGGGCAAGGAAGACGTCGGTGCGCTCGCGCACCTCCAGCCGCACGGCGTCCATCAGTTCCTCGCCCTTGCGCCACGTCAGCATGAGAAACGAGATCACGAAGGCGATGAGCAGCGGGAACCAGCCGCCTTCAAACAGTTTCGTCGAGGTCGAGGCGAGGAACACGAAGTCCAAGACAAGAAGCGAGCCATTCACGGCATAAACGACGAACGGATTGTATTTCCAGTGCAGCGCGACGAAGGTCGCCATCAGCGTGGTGATGACCATGAGCAGCGAGACGGCGACGCCGAAAGCGCCGGCAAGAGCGTCGGATGAGCCGAAACCGATAACCGCCGTCAGCGTGCCAGCCGCGAGCGCCCAATTGACGAAGGGCACGTAGATCTGCCCGATCTCGCGGCCCTCGGTATGGACGACTTTCATGCGCGGCAGGAAGCCGAGGCTGACCGCTTGCTGCGTCATCGAATAGGCGCCCGAAATGATCGACTGCGATGCAATGACAGTCGCCGCTGTCGCCAGCAGGATGAGCGGGTAATGCGCCCAGGCCGGCGCCAGCGCATAGAACGGGCTGTCGAGGACTTCGGGCGAATTGGGCGTCGCCAGCAGCAACCCGCCCTGTCCAAAATAGTTGAGAGTCAGCGCGGGCAGCGCCAAGCCGAACCAAGCGGCGCGGATCGGCAGCGGCCCGAAATGCCCCATGTCTGCGTAGAAGGCCTCGCCGCCGGTGACCGCGAGAAACGCGCCGCCTATCACCGCGAAGGCAAGCGGCCCGGCGTGCCACAGGTAGGCAATGGCCGCCAGGGGGTTCAGCGCCGCGAGAATCGCCGGCGAGCGGACAATGCCGCCGAGCCCGAGCATTCCCGCGATGACGAACCAGACCAACATGACGGGACCGAACAGCCCTCCGACGAACGAGGTGCCGTTGCGCTGGATCGAAAACAGCACGGCGAGGATGACGACCGTCGCCGGCACGACGAAATGCGCCATCTGTGGCGCATAGAGCTTGAGCCCTTCGATGGCGCTCAGCACGGAGATTGCCGGCGTGATCGCGCCGTCGCCGTAGAGCAAAGTGGCGCCGACGAGGCCCACCACGACCAGCGCCGCGCGCCAGCGATTCTTCTTGGCGCGTCGCGGGCTGACGAGCGCGAGCAGCGCCAGAATGCCTCCCTCGCCATGGTTGTCGGCGCGCATGATGAGAACCGCGTATTTGATCGAAATGACGACGATCAGCGACCAGAAGATCAACGAGACGATGCCGACGACCGCCTCGGGCGACGCCGACCCGCCGGGGCTCGCGGACTTGACGGCGACATTGAGCGTATAGAGCGGGCTTGTGCCTATGTCGCCGAATACGACGCCCATGCAGGCGAGCGCGGCGGCGGGGAGGCTCGGATGGCCTTCGACTCCTCCCATTGCGACAGACTTTGCTGTTGCCGTCATTGGGCGCTCCTTGAGCCGCTTCGAGACGACATGCTAACTTACGCGGGAGCGGGGGTAAATGGCTGTCTTTGGACGGGAATCGCATACGACTCAGCGCGGCGATCGGCTCGCCGACCACTCGTTGAGCGCCCGCGCGCCGCCGCCGCCGCGGTTCATCGGGCACAGCACCTGCACGTCTCGGATCGAGGCCGAAACGCCGCGGAATGCGCGCCTTCGCGAGTTCGACCATCTTCTTCACGGCGTCCGCCGGAACGAATAGAAATCGCTGTCGCCCGCAGGCGCGGCGAGGTCTGGCATTGTGCCCGCGTTGATGCCGTGCGCGGCGCGGATGACCCGGCTTTCCGCCACGTGGCGGAAGACCTCGGTCAGCCCAACGTCGGGGACGGCGCCGGAATCGATGATGTCTGCGAGCACCTGTGCGGGCCCGACGGAGAGAAGCTGGTCGATGTCGCCGACGATCAGCATCGCCGCGCGGTCCGGCATCGCCTTCGCCAGCGCCTGCATCAGAATGACGTCGACCATCGAGGCTTCGTCAACGACCAGCAGGTCGCAGACGAGGGCGTTGCTCTCGTTGCGCTTGAAGCCGCCGTTGGCCGGGTCGACTTCCAGCAGGCGGTGGTCCGCCGCGCGGTCCGTGACGTATTTGAGAGGCGAAATTCCTTCGGAGCGGGTCGCGTTAAAGAAAGCGTCGAAGTGAGCATTACGCCGGAACAGATGAAAGCCGCCCGACGCTTACTCGGGTGGCCACAGGCGGAACTGTCGTCGAGGGTCAAGATCAGCTTGAATACGCTGGCCTACACCGAGTCGGGCAGAAGGATCGCCCGAAGCAGTACGCTTCAACGGATCAAAGCGGCGCTCGAAGACGCCGGCATCGAGTTCGTGTCGGAAGACGGCGCCGATGGCGTCAGTCTGCGAAAGTCGGCGACGACGCCGACCGATTTCGATCCACTTAACGGAAACGGTAATAAATAACGGCGTTTCGCCGGCTTGAATTGATTAGGCGGGCGCAGCCGAAGGCGTTTGGTCACCCCTCGGTCAACCCGTGAGGCCCAGATGACCAAAAGCCACGCGAGCGGCAACAAAGAAGCCAAGAAACCGAACGATGAAAAGCCCAAGGGCGAGGCGTCAGCTTACAAGCAATCCCAACGCAAAGGTAGCCAAGCTTTGATCCCGCCGGGCAAAAAAGGCTGGCTTGCCGACACGACGTAGTCCGATGCTCCCGTGAAGGCGAGCCTTACCGCTCCTGATCCGCACCGGCGACGAAATCCTCAAGCGACCGATACAAGTCAGCATAGGGTGTCGTGCGCGCTAGGAGCCGATTGAAGTTGGGGGGCTGCGTCGGTCTACCAGACGAGGCCGCGTTCGCCCAGGCGATCTTGGCCTCGTTCACTGCGGCACGCGCGGTCGCTAGAGCGCAGCCTGATCCGCCTGTTTCAGCGCGGCACCGACGGCGCGACGGGCGTACATGAGGGCGGCGGTCAAGCCCGCTTGGTCCCCGTCGTCGAGCGCGGGATTCGTGCAGCGCCACAGCCTGCCCCACACTACGAAGTAACGGCCATCCGGGGTGCGCGGATAGGTGTCCTCCGTCAACGTGAAATGCGGGTTCCAGGCGACCTCCCAGAAGTGGCCGTCGGAATCGGCGAAGTAACCGGTCCGCGCGCCCCATAAGGAGTCCTGCACCGACTTGGTGATTTTGCCGCCGGCGCGGCGCGCTCGTCGACCTCGGGACGAACATGGCTCCCGACGCCCTGGCTGGCGTCGCCGACCGCCTGATGGACGAGCTTCGCCTCATGGCGTCTTGTCTCGGCCAAGCGGGTGTCGTCACCGGCTAGGAGCGCGTCGTCAGGGTCGAAAGCTGATCCGTGTCATAGCGGTCGCGCAGAGCGGCGAGCGCCGTCGGGTCCGGCGCCCCGTTGGTGGCGAGCTTCGCCAACTCCACGAAGTACCCCTCATGCCCCGGCGGGGAGACGGTCATGAGAACGCGGGCGGGCTTGTCGCCGACGTTGGTGATGTTGTGCGGCGTGCCCGCCGGGATGAAAAGGAACGTGCCCGGCGTCGCGCGGATCGCCTTCTCGGCGATCCACCACACGAACTCGCCCTCAAGCACGTAGAACGTTTCCTCCTGAACGCGGTGGACATGCAGCCCGGTGGCAAAGCCGGCCGGGATCGTCCAGTCGAACATGCTGGTGTGCTTCGTGTCCACGCCGGTGACCAGGAAGACCATGGTGTGGCCTCGAAGCGTGACTCCGTTGTTTTCCTCCGGCATGCGTATCACGGGTTTGGCCCTCATGTGATCCTCCCGACTGGGTCGATTTTCCGAAGTCGACGATGGCGCCCGCGCGCTGCGAAGTCGCGAAAGCGTTCCGAAATGATTGCAAAACGATCGCGAACCGTGTCCCTTCCCGGGGCATGCCGCCCATCCTTACCTTCGGTCCCTTTCGCCTCGATCTTGACGCCGGAACCCTGTTCCACGACGGCGAGCCGGCGCCGCTCGGCCAGCGCGCTGTCGCGCTCCTCGCGCCCCTCGTCCAGCAAGCGGGCGCTCCCGTTTCTAAGGGCACCCTGATCGAGGCGGCGTGGCCGGCCCAAGCGGTCGAGGACAGCAATCTCACGGTTCAGATGGCCGCAGCGCGCCGAGTGTTCGAGGAACTTGCGGGCGCGGGCGCCTGGATCGAAACGCTGCCGCGGCGCGGATACCGTTACGTGGGGCCGCCGGTTACGATCGTCGAACCCGCTTCCGTCGCGGGACCGCCTTTGCCGGACAGACCGTCGGTCGCGGTCCTGCCGTTCTCGAACCTGAGCGGCGATCCGGAACAGGATTATTTCGCCGACGGAATGGTCGACGACATCGTCACCGGCCTCGCGCGCATCAACTGGCTTTTCGTCATCGCGCGGAACTCCACCTTCGCCTACAAGGGGCGCGCGGTGGACGTGAAGCAGGTCGGACGCGAGCTTGGCGTTCGCTACGTCGTCGAGGGCAGCGTGCGGAAGGCCGACCGCAGGGTGCGGGTGACTTGCCAGATGATCGACGCGACGACCGGCGCCCACGTCTGGGCAGACCGCTTCGACCGCGACTCCGACGACATCTTTGCGCTCCAGGATGAAATCGCGCGATCCGCCGTCGGCGCCATGGCGCCGAGCCTGCGGCGCGCCGAGGTCGAACGGGTAAGGCGGAAGCGACCGGACAGCCTGGACGCCTACGACCTAGTGCTGCGCGCCCAGGCCGACGTCGATTCCGGGATGCCGGACCGCGTGACAAGGGCGCTTTCGCTGCTGGAACGAGCGATCGTGCTCGATCCCGCCTATGCGCTGGCGCACGGCAATGCCGCGATGTGCCATCACTGCCTCTTCCTCCGCGCCGGTTTCCAGGAAGCGAACCGATTGGCGTCCATCCGCCACGCGCGCGCCGCGATGCTTCATGGCCAGGACGACGCGGCGGCTTTGACGCTGGCGGGCTTCTCCATCGGCATGGACGGGCACGACCGCGCGGCGGCGTTTGTCGCCTTGGAGGCCGCGCTGGCGATCAGTCCGTCGTCGGCGCTGACCTACATTCTCGGCGCCGTGATGCTCGCCTGGGGCGGGGAAACGGAGCGCGCCATCGAATGGAGCGAGCGGGGAATGCGGCTCAGTCCATTCGATCCGTGGGCGTTCGCCGCCTACGACGCCCAATCGACGAGCCACTTCCTGCTCGGGCGTTACGAAGACGCCTGCCGGGCGGCGCACAAGGCCGTGCAGGCCAACCCCGCGCACAGCATCACCTATGTGAAACTGGCGGCGGCGCTCTCTCAGATGGGCCGCATGACGGAGGCGAAGGCTGCTGCCGCAAGGGTCCTGGAGCTTCAACCCGCCTTCCGGTTTGGACGCCAGTTCGCCGGCGTCAACTGCGCCCCGGCGCTTGCAAGGGACATGGGCGACGCGCTGCGCGCTGCGGGATTGCCCGAGTAGCGCGACTGCACCGTCGAAGACTTGCCGTTCCCAGACCCGCCGATCTGCGCTTCTCTCGCCGGTGCGATGATCGGCTCCCCAAAGCTCTTTTCTCCGGCGTCCGAGCGACCTAGTGTCCGGAGATCGAGGCTACGATGGACGTCAGACGGGCATTGCCGCATCCCCTCCTTCGGGCCGTCGTGCGCTCGTTCGAGGAGAGGCGTCTGGAACTTGGCGCCACTACGCTGTCCTGGCCCGTCGCCGCGCGACCGCACCTGATACTGAACATCCATCTGGCGGAGTCCTATCGGGTACGGATCGACGGCGGGCCGCTCGGCAGGACCCCGGAAACCGGTATCGTGGGGCCGCAGACCCACCGTCGCGCGCACGTCCACATGACGGGCTCGATCCACGTTTTCAACATCCTGTTCCAGCCGACGGGCCTGCACCGGTTGGTCGGGATCGACATGAGGACGCTGATCGACCAAGACCCCTCGGCGAGGGACGTCGTGGGCGCGTCCGCCGTCGGCTTGGGCGACGCGGTGCGAGCGGCGCCGGATTTCACCGGACGCGTAGCCGCCGCGCAAACGTGGCTCGGAATGATGATGGAGGCCCGCGGGCCGGACCCGGCGATCGACCGCGCGTCGAGCCTGCTGGTCGCCGAGCGCGGCCACCCGCGCGTGGACGCTCTGGTCAGGCAATCCGGCCTCAGCGCCAGCCGGCTTCAACGCCGGTTCGCGCTTCGGGTCGGCATGACGCCGAAGCTGTTCGCGCGCACGGTCAGGTTCGACGCGGCGCTGGTTGCGCGCCGCAACGATCCGAGCCGGACCTGGACCGACATCGTCCACGATCTCGGCTATTTCGACCAGGCTCACTTCATCCGCGAATGCCGCGCATTCGCCGGGCTGCCGCCGTCCAGCCTCGTAGGTGAGTGGGAGAACGTGTTTTTCCCGGCGGGCGACCAAAAAATACAAGCTTAGCCGTTGGTCGCCGCGCGAAAACTCGCCCGTACGGAGCAACCACCATGGCGGCGAATTTCACGCGACGCGAGTTCGGCACAATGGCCGCCGCCGCGGCGTTGGTCGCCGCTCGCCAGGGCCGCGCGGAGGCGCCGATGACCACGAACCAGGAACGATTCAAGGCGATAGTCGAGCGAGGCTTTTCGCGCGGCGACCTGACGGTCGCGGGCGAAGTCTGCGCCGAGGGGTTGATTGAGCATCAGTACCTGGCCAGGATCGACCTGCCCGGCCCACAAATCCTGAAGGCGCAGATCGAGGACGCGAGGCGCGGCATCGAGAGACTGACCTTCACCGTGGAAGCCGCCGTCGAAGTCGGCGACACGGTGTGGGCGCGCGGCAAGGTTACGGGCGCCGACCCGCGCTCGGCCAAGCCGGTCGCCATCGATGTCATCGACGTCTGTCGCTTCGCCGACGGCAAGCTCGTCGAGCATTGGGGCGTGCCGGATCGCTTCGCGCTGCTGCATCAGATCGGGGCGCTGCCGCCCCCGCCCAAGTGAAGCAGAATGCGGGTTCGAACGGGGGACGAG